>Ga0272448_1001088_pt1 | contig 38198 bp, 35 predicted proteins | sample YNPCB0191_FD_202220 | JGI IMG/M metagenome (GOLD analysis project Ga0272448, IMG submission 202220) | Hot spring sediment microbial communities from Yellowstone National Park, WY, United States - YNP-CB-019-1 | ecosystem: Environmental > Aquatic > Thermal springs > Hot (42-90C) > Sediment...
GCATTGAGCATGGAGCTCACTGCCCTCTGATTGGGGGTAAGGTATGTAAGTAAGGTCTGGTTTGAGTAGTCACGCTCCACCACAAGGTACACCTGGTTGGGCACATCATATCTGGGTTTGAAGACCACCGTGGGTGTGATGTTGGTACGAAGATTAGAGAACGTTCCTGTCACACCCGACGCCGCTGTAAGGATCGTCCCAAACGTTGTTCCGATTGCGGGTGTGGCACCGCCCGTCCACGATGTTTCCAGACTACCGGCCAGGGAGGCACCTCGGGTCACCGCAAGGATATCGTTTTTTGCAGGAGAAGCGACCTCTATACTCAATTTTCCACCAGAACCCTGGATATAGTTACCGCTGATATTAAGGATACCAATGGAGTTACCTGGTTTGACTGTCCCGGCGTTTGCAAGGTTGCCGACCACACTGCCGGTGCCGCTTAAGGTTCCCCCTGAATCCACAACCACCCCCGCTACTTTGCCTTCATCACCCAGGATGGCTGTAGCACCTGACTGCACGGTCAGAGGCGCCTGGGAGTAATCACCCCTGACGTCAAGCGTGCCTCCGGAGACAGTAATCATTTGAGCGTAAGAGCTCACGCCGGAATTGAGCGTGAGTGTGCCTGTACCGATCTTTTGAATGGCAATACCCCAGCCACTCCCCTGATAGTAATTGTTAAGGATATCAGGGTTGATTGATTGACTGGCATTGTTGCCTCCGAATTTTCGTAAGGTCAGCGTGTATTCATACGTATCAAAAAGGTGCCATGTATCGGTTAAAGTATCATAGGTATAATGCTCGATAGTGACTTTATTGCCGTTGACTGTTACCAGGTTATATCCATATTTACCCTCTTGATGACTTTCTCCTATAACGCGGCTGTCAGGGTATGTCCCGTCCCAGGTGGCCAGCAGTCCTCCTCCTGTGCCAACCACAATCTGTTGTATCTCCGGTCCCCCATCTATGGAAATTTTTGCCCTGTTATAGAGATGAATGTGTCCGGAAAAATAGACGTTGACGCTGTAATCCCCCAGGCTTTTCCAGAATGCATCACGGGCAGCCGGATTGTTCGCCAAGGTATTGGCAGGGGCTACCTCAAAGGCCGGGTAATGACCGTACACAAAGGTTAAGGGAAGCGTATTGGCTGCCAATTTTTCGTTGAGCCAGGTCTGGTTTACCCTGTATTCATTGCCGGCATAGCCTTCTTCCAATCCGATAATGAAAACATTGTTCCTGGAAAAGCTATAGGTCATGCCCTTTTCATTGGAGGGACCGTTCATGGGGATCTGTGGCAAGTGATTGACCATATGGAGCATCCATTCTTTGGCGTAATCGGGACCAGGGGTGTTGATGTCTCCGTATGTTTCATGGTTGCCCCGGATGGGGTAGGTAATGCCAAGGATAGGGGCCATGGCAGCCCTATAGTGAGCATACTGATCGATAAGCGGGACCTGTCCATGTCTGTCAACCCCATGAATCTCATCGCCTCCGGCCAGAATGAAGCTCGGGTTCTTTTTCTGGATTTCCACGACCATTTTATCTACGATCTCTTTGTTAATTCCATATGAACCATCCTTGTCTTGCTGATCGCACACGACCGCAAAAGACCAGGATGCCGCCGCTCCTGCCCTGACAATGGCGCCTACAGCGAAAAAGGTCATAAGAAGAATGGCAATAGATCTTCTGAGAAATTGAACTTCAGCCACAATCAGGGCTCCTTTGCTTGCGCAAGGGAATCTCTCGGATCAGGGAATTATGGCATATGCAGGCATCAACTTGAAACAAAGTGGTGACCCTTTTGCACCCAGAATAACAAATTTTGTGGAGGAGGTATAGAAAAAAACGGCCTTGTAGTTCAATAAATCCTGGCCATAAAATATGGGGTGCGGCGCCGATGATTGAGGAAAGGAACTAATGACTTCAATTAGTTAGATGGAGCGGGCAACGGGGATCGAACCCGCGGCATCAAGCTTGGGAAGCTTGCACTCTTCCTGCTGAGTTATGCCCGCATTATTTATATAGTAGTGGATTACAGGAGATAAATCAACACTTTCTTATAGTAGTATTTTTCTATGAGCTATGAGCTATGAGCCAAGAGCTATCAGCTATGCGCTACTCGCTATGACCTTTTTTAGCTTTTTCTATTGTACCCGAATCTCTCCTCGAATATAGGGGCAATGAGGTTATCAACAGGTGCATAATCATCTGTTATGACAATCGAGTGCGGCCTGCTCATGAATTCATTTACAAGCTCTTCTGGTACAACAACTGAGGTAGCATATCCCTTAAGGTGACTCTTCACATGATTGTCAAAGTGTTTAATATCAATGGTACCGTTGCCGGCAATTACAATAAAGGTACTTATACGGGTGTTTGCGAAATCAGGACTCACAGAGAGAAGATATACATTTTTTTTCCCAAAGACTTCCTGCAATGTTCTCATGTATGAAGGAAGAAAGGCACCTATCTGGAAATTATCAATGATGTTAGACATGATGATGCCATCCGGGTTGAGAATATTTTTCAGTTGTTGGGCAAACTCTTTTGTGGTGAGGTGGTACGGGATGGAGAGGTCGTTATATGCGTCAGTAAAAATCACATCATATTTTTCTTTACAATTCATCACAAACCATCTTCCGTCGGTATTATAGGTAGTGATACGGGTATTTTTTGGAAGACCAAGATGACTGTATACAATACGCGTGACTTCAGGGTCTATTTCAACCACATCGATTTGAGCATTGGGGTAGTAAAGCTCCATATATCGGGGAAACGTATAGCCACCACCTCCAATGGTCAGGGTTTTGAATCTGGAATCCTTCTTCAGTTTCCACTTTAATACATCACTGTATATGCGTTCGTATTCGTATTCAATATGTAATGGATTATGGAGACACACATAGGAGTGAATGAGGTTGTCCAGCACCAGTGCCTGAAGCTCTGTTTTCTGGTCAGAACTGATTGTTTTATTGAGTTTTATGGTGTAATAATCGCTCTCCTTATAGAGATACGTATTTTCACTTAAAGGTATGGCATAGAGATATGTATGGATGATCCAGAGAAAAGGTACAGAGATAAGAATAAAGATAAGGGCAACCATTTTTGTTTTAAAAAGAGAACCAGAAAAGGCTGCAGCAAGGAGTAGAATGATACCCATGGTCATTATGATCATCCGTGTTCCCATCCAGGAAATGAGAAAGAACCCTGTTACAAAAGTGCCGATAATGGCTCCAAGGGTGGAGAATGCATAAATTTTTCCTATAACATTACCTGCCTTTTCCAGATTTTTCAGGGTGAGTCGAACCACAACAGGAGAAATAGTACCGAGAACACACCCGGGGATGAAAAAGATAATGGTTGTTACAATAAAGATTCTCATCATAAGGGAAACAGGAAATCGGTAGGATGCAATGAGATGGGTAAGGGGGATGATAGACAGTGCTGTAATGCCGGAAAGTAACAGTAACCACCCGAGGGTTTTTCGATAGGGGAAACGGTCAACAAGTTTTCCGCCAATATATGCCCCGATACTGATACCTGCGAGAATAACACCGATAATACTTGTCCATGTATAAATGGACACACCAACAAAGGGTGCGAGGATCCGGCCTGCAACCATTTCTATAACAAGGGTGCAGAAGCTTGCAATAAAGGTTATGATATATGCCTCTATGAGGCTCATAGAAAAACCTCCCTGTTGCTATATAGGGTACTCAAGAATTTCTCTGGATGCATTACATTAATGAGAAATAACCCTGAGTTATTGCCCATTATACTTATACTATACAGAACAGGTTGTCAAATGTTTTGGTTCTGACAGGCACTCATTGTCCCTGGTGTGTAAAGGGTTTAAAATTTTAGGGAAAGATTTTTTTTACAGAATGCATTATAATATACAGTATGAAAGTATTGCTTGTTGAAGATGAGGTCAAGGTTGCCCATTTTATAAAAGAGGGCCTCCATGACGAAGGGTATACAGTTGATGTAGCCCATGATGGCAGAAAAGGACTCGAATATATCAAGGTATCTACCTATGACATTGTACTTCTTGACCTCATGATTCCAGAGATTGACGGGCTGGAGCTTTTGAGAAATATGCGTGCCTGGGGTGTTATGACACCTGTATTAATCATTACTGCCAAAAATTCAAAGGAGGATGTGGTAAAAGGGCTTGATACAGGAAGCGATGATTACCTTACCAAACCCTTTTCATTTGGGGAATTGCTTGCACGGATGAGAGCCCTGCTGAGGAGAAGCAGGAAAACCGATTCACATATCCTTGAATATAAAGACGTTATATTAGACCCCTACAGCAGACGTTTGAGCGTTGCATCAAAAGAAGTTGAACTGACTGAAAAAGAGTTTTTAATCATTGAATTTATGTTAAAGAATTACGAACGACCATTAACACGGAAAGAGATTGCTGACTATGTCTGGCACAATAAAGGTGATACAACAAATATTGTTGACGTGTATGTTAACTTCTTACGGAAAAAGATGGAGAGTGTTTCCCAGAAGAGGTATATCCATACAGTGAGAGGAGTAGGATATATTTTGAAGGAAGAGCATGAAACTGTTTGATATACCAATCAAAGTGCGACTTACCCTGTGGTATGGAGGCATTCTCGCTATCATTCTCATTGTCTTTTCAAGCGGGGTGTTTATCTATTTTAAGAACAGCCTTCAGCAGAGTATTGATGCAAAACTGAGGTCCATTGCCGATGTCTTGTCATCGTCTCTCACAGATATCCACAGTGTAAGTGTTTTTGGAAACTTTGAACGGTATCTTGAAAATGTACTTGGAAAAAAACCTAAGGGAAAATTTATCCAGATAATGGACAGGTCTGGGAAAATCGGGGCAAAGATGAGTGATATTGAGGGAGAGGTAGTTCCTACAAGCTTCAGCACCCTTGAAAAAGCCCTGAAAGGCGAACTTACCTATGAAACCATAGAGCACGTGCGTCCCAGATTACGGATTATAACAGTACCCATTGTAGAAAATAATAAGGTATCCAGTATCGTACAGGTTGGTACGTCCCTTGAAGATTTTGACGAGACCATGAAGAAGCTTTTTATTATCATGATTTTAAGCATCCCTACCTCCATCATTGTAACGATTGTCGTTGGTTATTTTATGGCACAGAAGGCATTAAAACCTGTTGACCAGATACGGAGGGCTGCGGTTAAAATCTCATCAACAAACCTTGATGAAACTATTGATATTGGAAAAAGAAGGGATGAGCTTGGCAGGCTTGCAGAAACATTCAACGATATGATTGTCCGCCTGAAAGATGCGTTTCAGAGAATAAATCAGTTCAGCATTGATGTGTCACACGAGCTAAAAACTCCCCTAACAATATTAAAGGGAGAGACTGAAGTTGCTTTACGGAAGGACAAGGATAAGGAAGAATACAAAAAGACCCTAATGAGTAACCTCGAAGAGATCGATAGAATGACCATGATTATAGATGACCTGCTTATGCTTTCAAAATCAGATTCCCAGGACTTCAAGCTGAGCTATGAAGATGTTCCGGTACGGGATCTCATCGTTGATGTGTGTATGGATATGAAACTCTTTGCCGATACCAAAGGCATAGAGCTTGTTGTTAAAGATCTCAACGATGTGCGGGTAAAAGGAGATGAATTAAAATTACGGAGAATGCTCTGGAATATTATTCAAAACGGTATTAAATATACTCATAAGGGTGGAACAGTGGAAGTGTCATCCCGTGTGAATGATGGGTATCTCTTTATAGATGTGAAGGATAATGGTGCTGGTATTGCTGACGAGGATATCAAATACATCTTTGACAGATTTTATCGCGGAGATAAATCACGAAAGCGGGAAAGTGGAAGTGGTTTAGGACTTTCTATTAGCAAGTGGATTGCTGAAGCCCATAAAGGTACTGTGGAGGTGAAGAGTAAACCTGCAGAAGGAAGCCTATTCACAATAAAATTACCAATTTGATGGAGGAATACACATGAAAGGTACGAGATGGTATGTAACCATACTAGCCCTTATATGCGTTGTTGTTATATTTGCATATATACAGGGAAAGGTTATTTCAAAGGAAAAATGGGTTGATATTACACCCGTAAGCACAAAAGGTGCGGGTATTGAAAAGTCGTTCCCGAGTTTGAGCTCCCTTATAAAGGAAGTAAAGCCTTCCATAGTGAACATCAGTACTACAATGGTTATAAAGGGACCTGATATGCGGGAGCGATTCTTTGGTCCCCAGAGCCCCTTTGGTGATTTTTTTGGCAATGATTTTTTCGAACGGTTTTTCGGGGATATTCCCCGGAGGGAGTTCAAACAGAGGAGTCTCGGTTCAGGTTTTATTATTGACAAGGATGGCTATATTTTAACCAATAACCATGTTATTGAAAGGGCTTCGAGCATCAAAGTAAAGCTCTCTGATGGGAAGGAGTACGATGCAAAGGTTATCGGGAAGGATGCAAAAACTGATATTGCCCTTATAAAAATAAGCGCAAAACATGACTTACCCACTGTTAAACTTGGGGATTCTGACAAGATCGAAGTGGGTGATTGGGTTGTTGCTATAGGTAACCCCTTTGGTTTGGAGCATACGGTGACAGCAGGGATTATCAGCGCCAAAGGGAGGGTTATTGGTGCGGGTCCTTATGATGATTTTATCCAGACTGATGCATCCATCAATCCAGGCAATAGTGGGGGGCCACTACTCAACCTGAAAGGCGAAGTTGTGGGCATCAATACTGCTATTATTTCTGGTGGCCAGGGCATAGGTTTTGCGATACCTGTAAATATTGCCAAAGAGCTTCTCCCACAGCTCAAAAGCAAAGGAAAAGTGGTACGGGGTTGGCTTGGTGTATATATCCAGAAAATAACACCCGAGATTGCTGCTACTTTTGGTCTTAAGGAATCTGAAGGAGCACTGGTTTCGGATGTGATGGAAAATAGCCCAGCTGAAAAGGCAGATATACGCAGAGGCGATATCATTGTATCCTACAATGGAAAGAAAATAAAGGATATGGACAGTCTGCCACGCATGGTTGGTTCAACAGAAATTGGTAAAAAGATTAAACTCGGTATTATTCGTGACGGAAAGACGATTGAGAAAGAAGTGGTCATTGGCGAACTCAAAGAAGAGACAATTCAGGCATCACGAAAACCGCAGGTGGAAAAGGATTTTGGTCTTGTAGTTCAGGACATAACCCCTGAAATTGCACGACATTTAAACCTAAAAGATAGAAAAGGCGTAATCGTCACCGATGTTCAACCAGGCAGCCCTGCTCAGGAAGCAGATATACGCTCCGGTGATATTATCAAGGAAATAGGAAGAAAACCCATACGCAATCTCACAGATTTTAAGGAGGCTATGAAGAGGGCAAACCTTAAAGAGGGAATTGTGATGCTTGTGAAGAGAGAAAATGTAACATTTTATACTGTGCTGAGAGAATAATTTTGTGGAAACCTGTTTTTTATTTGAATCTTTACTTTTTTCATGTAATATATAGATACCATGCCCTTATTTGAATGGGAAGGTAAATCAATCAAAGGTGAAACAAAGGCAGGTGTCACACGAGCAGATTCTGAAGATGCCCTCAGAACTTCCCTGAGGAGCGAGGGCATAATCCTTACAAAAGCAATAGCAAAAAAAGAGGTTAAAGAAGAAAAGTTTAATCCAAAAAAGAAGATTAAACCCATCAGTATTGTTCTTTTTACCAGACAACTCTCTACCATGATTACATCAGGTCTTCCCCTTGTTCAGGCCCTTGATATCCTTGTGAACCAGATGGAGGATAAGGATTTTAAAGGGATTGTGAAAGACATAAAGCAGAGAATCGAAGGTGGTTCTCGGTTTGCCGATGCCTTGAAAGAATATCCGCAATGCTTTGATACACTTTATGTGAACCTGGTGGTGGCTGGTGAGGAAGCAGGACTCATCGATCAGGTACTCCAGCGACTTGCAGTCTATATGGAGAAATCCGAAAAATTAAAGAGTAAAGTAAAATCTGCCATGATATATCCTATAGCGATTGTCACTGTGGCAATAGGCGTGACTCTTGTACTACTGGTCTTTGTTATTCCTGTTTTTGAAACCATGTTTAAAGACATGGGTGCGGAACTACCCCTTCCGACCCAGATTGTGGTCAATATCAGTAAGCTTGTAAAAAAATATATCATCTTCGGGATTGCTGCCCTTGTGATTGCCGCCTTTCTTTTTAGAAGATTCTACAGGACTGAAGCAGGAAAAAGAAAGGTTGACAGGTTGCTTCTCAAGGTCCCCATCTTTGGTGTTCTTATTATCAAGTCATCTGTTGCCCGGGTTACCAGAACATTAGGGACATTGCTTCAAAGTGGTGTTGCAATTATTGAAAGCCTTGTGATTGTGGCAAAGGTTGCGGGTAATAAGATTGTGGAAGATGCTCTGGTTGTTGCAAGGGCACGCATTACAGAGGGGAGAAGTATGTCAGAACCACTCGAGGAGAGTGGTGTTTTTCCACCCATGGTAATCCAGATGGTTCAGGTTGGAGAATCTACAGGTGCCCTCGATAGTATGCTCAATAAGATTGCTGATTTTTATGAAGAGGATGTGGATACGCTTGTGACAAACCTCACCGCCATGATGGAGCCCATGATCATGATGTTCCTTGGCGTTGTATTAGGCGGTCTTATTATCGCCATGTACCTGCCCATATTCAAGATGGGTCAGGCTGTGGGATAATCTCTTCTTATATCTCTTCTGCAATAAGCCCGAGGTCTTGTATCATCTCTCTATCGTATGATGCATCCCTGCCCAGTGTGGTGAGATAATTCCCTGTCATGAGGGAGTTGCATCCTGCAACAATGGCAAGGGGTAAAAGTTGACGTAAATTTTTTTCTTTTCCTCCGCAGAGTTTTATATCCTTGTCAGGAAGTATAAAACGATAGAGGGCAATGGTGATGAGAATTTCTATCGGAGGAAGTGGCAGAACATTTTCAAGAGGTGTTCCTGGAATAGGGGTAAGGATATTGAGGGGTACTGAATCCACATCGAGTTCCTGTAGTGTGAAAGCCAATTCTATTCTATGTTCCATCTGTTCACCAAGACCGATAATCCCACCGGAGCAAATAGAAAGACCAGCAGCCTTTGCAGCACGAATCGTATGTATATCTTCTTCATATGCATGGGTTGAGCAGATATGATGAAAAAAACTTCGGGCAGTTTCGAGATTATGATGATACCGGTAAAGACCTGCCTTTTTCAGACCAGTAGCCTTATCAGTATCCAGTAACCCTAAGGAGGCACATGGATGAATACCCATCTGGTGTATACCGTTGACTGCTTTGTATATTTCTGTCCATTCCTCCTCGTGTGTTATTGATGTGCCACTGGTGACAATACTAAAGTAGTGGGCACCCCATTCCTTTGCGTCCTGTGCCTTTTGAATGATTTCTCCTGATGGAATAAGGTCATAGACTGGTGCACCAGTATGGTAGTGAGCTGACTGGGCACAGAATTTACAGTCTTCAGGACATATTCCTGATTTTGCATTCACAATACTGCAGAGGCTTATCCTTTTTCCTTTAAAGTGTTCCCTTATTTCTGTTGCGCATGCCATAAGACGGAAGGGGTTTTCACAGCCTGCTTCATAGAGAGACTGTGCCTCATTAAAACGTAGACGTTTTTTTTGTATCGCTCTATTCTTCAATCGTTCCATTATTGATGACATATAGACCTCCGGTATATACTGGTGCAATGTTACATTGCATCTATCATCTTTTTCCAGTGAGCAATGGATTCAATGGCTTGCGTTATCATCGATGACTTTTCCCTCTTACTATAACCTGTAAGGAGACCAAAATTAATATTCATGGGCTGAAAGTTCTGCCGGGGTGTTGTTATGTAGTTGAGCAAAGCACCTGTACAGGTACTGCCAGGCGGTGCAATAAAAGAGTTTCCTTGAAGATAACAATGGGCGGATATACCGGCAATAAGCCCCATTGCTACTGATTCCACATAACCCTCTACGCCTGTAATCTGGCCAGCAAATAAGATCCGCATATCCCTGATGAGTTGTAATCCATGGTTTAATAACGCCGGTGAATGTATGTATGTGTTCCTATGGACACTGCCGTATCTAAAAAAGACTGCGTTTTGTAGGGCAGGTATTAATCTAAAAACCCGTTCCTGTTCCTGATATGTAAGTCTGGTTTGAAAACCAACCATATTGTACATCGTCCCTGCTTCGTCTTCCTTTCTCAGCTGAAGAACAGCATAGGGTCTTGTATTTGACCGCACATCCTTAAGCCCTACCGGCTTCATAGGGCCATAGAGGAGTGTCTTTTTCCCTCTCTCTGCCAGGACCTCTACAGGTAAACATCCTTCAAAGTAGGGTATGGTATCAAACTCTCTTACACGCACCTTCTCTGCATGGATGAGTTCATCATAGAATCTCCCATACTCCTCTTCTGTCAAAGGACAGTTTATATAATCCTTCAGGTCCTTCATATACCGTGTACCGTAAAATGCCTTGCTCATATCTATGGAACTCCCGTCGATAATGGGTGAGATGGCATCGAAAAAGAATAGGTTTTCTTCACCAGTTATTTCTTGAATGCTTTTTGTGAAGGCATCACTGGTGAGTGGACCGGTAGCGATGATGACACACCCCGATGGTATACGAACGACCTCTTCCCGAATTAATCGTATGCGTGGATTGTCTTCTATAATCTGAGAGATGGATTGAGAAAATTTATTTCTATCAACAACAAGAGCTTTGCCACCAGGTATGGAGGTCTCATCAGCGACTCTGATGAGAAGCGAACCGAGCCTTCGTAATTCTTCCTTGAGAAGTCCATGGGCATTTGTTATGTCATTTGATTTGAGAGAATTGCTGCAAACAAGCTCAGCGAGGTAGGATGTGGTGTGGGCAGGTGTGCTTTGAGAGGGTCTCATCTCATACAGGGTAACAGTAACCCCTTTCTGTGCTAACTGGTATGCTGCCTCAACACCAGCAAGGCCACCACCGATTATTGTGACTTCCATTCACATTCCTTGCGAAGACAGAACAGATGCTTTCTATAGGAGAAGAGGGTAGGCGCACCGCATGACGGACAGGGTCCCTCTGCAGGTTCTCTATTTGTTGCAAATGTACAATCAGGGTACCGGGAGCAGCTGATGAATCGTTTCTTCTTTTTTGAGAGTTTTTCAACCAGTTTTCCTGTACAATCCTTTTGCGGACAGGCATAGCCTATTGAAAATGGTTCGGTATAGGTACAGTCAGGGTAATTATTACAGGCTAAGAAGCGTCCAAATTTACCTCTTTTTTCAAAGAGATTGCCGCCACAGCGAGGACATACACCCCTTACTTCATTCTCTATGATGGTGAGTGCACCGCTGTCTTCAATCTTTACATTCTTCTTATTCTTGCATTCAGGCTTTCCACTACATACAAGATATTCTCCATTTTTGCTCCACCGAAGGAGCATGGGTTTACCGCATTTATCACACAGTATATTTGTTTCTGTCTCTTCTTTCTTCAGGTTTTTCATATCTTCCTGGGCGTGCGATATTTCTTCAGAAAGGTATCGATAGAATTTTTCAAGTGATTTGACCCAGCTTTTCTTACCATCTTCGATGAGATCGAGCCGTTCTTCCATTTTTGCAGTAAAGTCAATATCCACAATCAAAGGAAAGAACGATTTCAGTAACTTATTAACCGTTTTCCCAAGAGGTGTGGGAACAAGCCTGCCTTTGTCTTTCTTGACGTAATTCCTTTCCTGTACTGTACTCACTATGGTTGCGTACGTTGAAGGTCTTCCAATGCCCTTTGTTTCAAGTGTTCTGATGAGTGATGCTTCATTATACCGTTGCGGTGGATTAGTAAAGCGTTGCTGCAGGTTTGTTTCCAGAAGACGTATCCGTTCCCCTTCTGCAATATCTGGAAGCAGACCATAATCTTCCTCTCCATTCCCGTTTTCGTCATAGAGTTTTGTGAAACCATCAAATAGTACACGTGAACCGCGGGCAACAAAGACATACCCGTCTGAGCCTATTTCTACAACCTTTGTTTCAAACCGTTTGACAGCCATCTGTGAAGCTACGAACCGTTTCCAGATAAGTTCGTAGAGAAGGAATAAATCTTTATCGAGGTAAGGTTTTACTTTTTCTGGGGTCATGGCCACACTCGTCGGTCGTATGGCTTCATGAGCATCCTGAGCAGTCTTCCTGTTTTTAAAGATGCGGGGTGTTTTTGGGAGATAGCGGGCACCATAGGTATGATCAATAAATTGGCGTGCCTCTTTGATTGCCTCTTGAGAAACCCGAACTGAATCTGTGCGCATATAGGTAATCAATCCTGTTGTGCCTTCATCGCCTATATCAACGCCTTCATAGAGTTGTTGTGCGAGGACCATGGTTTTTTTTGGCGAGAAATTGAGTTTTCTGGACGCATCCTGCTGGAGCCTGCTTGTAATAAAGGCGGGCTGAGGAGAAAGAGATTTTTCTTTTATCTCAATCTTGGTAACCATGAAATCATGGCTCTGAATTTCCTGTTTTATCTGCTTTGCCTCTTCCTGCGATGCGATGTGGAGTTTCGTATCATTCTTTCTCTCCAGGAGCGCAGTGAAACGCTCTCCGCTTTCACGTTCGAATACACACTCAACTATCCAGTATTCTTCTTTAACAAATCCTTCGATCTCCTCTTCACGGTCACAGACAAGTCGTAATGCAACAGACTGAACCCTGCCAGCAGAAAGCCCATAACTTAGCTTTTCCCAGAGGAGCGGGCTTATTGTGTATCCCACAAGTCTATCGAGAATTCTTCTCGCCTTCTGGGCATTATACTTGGCTTCATCGAGTTGTGTCGGTGTCTTCATTGCCTCTAACACACCTTTTTTAGTAATTTCGTGGAAGAGGACCCGTTTGATATCCTTATGACCCACCACTTCTGCAACATGGAAGGCAATGGCTTCACCCTCTCTATCAGGGTCTGAACCTATGAAAATCTTTTCCACATCTTTACTTGCCTTTTTCAGATCATCCACAACCTTCTTTTTGCCTTTCACAATTTCAAAATGGGGAGTAAAACCTTTTTCAATATCTACACCCATTTTACTCTTTGGCAGGTCTTTTATGTGTCCGTATGTTGCTTTTATAGTGAACCCTTTACCCAGAAATTTAGAAAGCGTTTTCATTTTGGTCGGCGACTCAACAACGAGTAATGATTTTCCCATTCCAGTTCTCCTGATTGTTATTTCCGTATATAGAATCCTCCAGGAAATCCACGAATGACATCCTTCATTTCAAGCTTTGTCACTGTAGAGATAACCTGCTTTGTGTCCATGTTGCTCTTTTGGATGATTTCATCAATATGTATCTTTTCATACCCTATGAACGAGTAAATGTACTCTTCATCGCTATCCATGTCAATGGTTTGTTGACGTGTAATCTGTATATCGGGAAAAGAATGAACGAGGATATCTTCGATACCATCAATGAGTCGTGCCCCTTCTTTAATAAGAGCATTGGCTCCTTTGTATTCTTCATGAAAAATACTCCCCGGTATTGCCATCACGTCCCGTCCATATTCAAGGCCCAATCGCGCTGTTATCAACGAGCCGCTTCTGTGTGAGGCTTCTATAACAAGAATACCTCTCGATAACCCTGCAATAATTCTATTCCGCTCAGGGAAATGGAACGCACGGGGTTTATCACCAAGAGCATATTCAGTGAGAATCATTCCCTCCTTGCCAATACTGTCAAAGAGAGATTTATTTTCCGATGGATAACATATGTCAATCCCGCATCCCAGAACAGCAATCGTTTTCCCTTGTTCTTTCAATGCCCCTTTGTGCGCTGCTGAATCAATGCCTCTTGCAAGACCACTGACAATGGTAATACCCAGCGATGAGAGCGTCTGAGCAATCTTTTCTGCAAGGTTTATGCCCTCAAACGTGGCTTTGCGTGAGCCCACTATGGCAAGTGTATTCGAGCTTACTCTGAGAGGTCCTTTTGCATAGAGAATGATAGGAGCATCTGGTATATTCCGTAAGAGTTCAGGGTAAGCGGTATCATTTATGGTAATGATGTGGACACCCATGTCCTCCAGTAACTTAACCTCACGCTCAATTGTTTTCCAATCCATAAAGGATGCAATGCTTTCCCTCAGGTGCTGGTTATGATCCTGTATGGCGCCTTCAAACAAAGGTGCAATCTGTCCATAGCGGATGATCGTTTCTTTCTTCTCTATGGGTTTTATGCCCTTGAGTCGTGATAGTGCGATGATACAGAGTCGTTCGTCCATACAGATTTCTTATTTTAATTATACTGGTTCAAGACAATGGCGTGACGTTACTGGGGACAGTCTTTCCCGTTCAACGTCCCTTTTTTTCTCCATATTTAAAACGTTCCACATTAAACGAGACAATAGCGCATAGCTCTTTTATGAGCAAAAGTCTCGATGTACTATCTTTCCACCATTTATCTTTTTTAAAATAGGGGACATTCACTGGCTTAATAAGATATACCACCCTATCATCCTTGATGGAGTTAAACAACAGGTGAAAGCGCCTCGAAGCATATTCCGGTACAACAACAATAACCTTTTTTATCCCCAGGGCACTTAGTTTTTCATGAAGGGTATTGATTTTTGCCCTCCCTTCACCAGCAAGTTCCACTTTCATGATAACCGTTTCTTTAATACCCCGTGCCTTTCCCATTTTGATAACCATATCAACAATACTAACCCCGAGGATGCTATCATCTTCTATCGTGACGGTTTTTCCATTGCCAGCCCAGAATTCTCTGAATGCATCTATATAGAGGTCACCGTGTTTATCCTCAGTGAAGCGTGGTACGAAAATGGTATCGGAGACAAATAGTTTGTCTTCATACCGAAACTGATTTCCGACAAACCTCAGAGTTGCAGGATGCACAAAGAGTCCAATGATAACCATACACACGATAAGGATGAACAGAAGACAACCACACCCGAGTTTTCCTTGATTATTCATATACCCTCCTTTATTACACGGGTACCTGCAACGATATCATGCAATGTTCTTCCCCTGACGCAGAGCGCCACTATCAGGCTGATAAACCACAGGGGTAAAAAAATAGTGAAAGCGAGACACCGTATAAAAGACCTGAAGGTACTGAGTGCCAACCCATTGTGCGTAACAACAGTGATGCCCATTAGTTTCTTACCTATTGTGGATGATTCTCCCATAGTGAGATAGACAAAGTAAAATAGAAAGATTGCAAGACAGGATAGAATAACGATACAAGTAATAATACAAAGGTGCGCAAAGGAGAGTTCTTGTCCTGTCATGTTGTGCCCTGCTATGGATGCGACACATACCATAACCCATGCACATACAAGCACTAACCCATCTATGATGAGTGCCAGAAACCGTTTGAGAAGGTATGTTTCTTTCATTTTCTGCTACATTCGTACATAATAATTGATAATATAATCAATGGGACTGTTTCAGTTCTGAATATGTTTTCTCCCAGCGTAGATGAAACAAAGCCGTGATTCACGAGCCATTGTATCTCTGTGTCATCGATACCGCCTTCCGGGCCTATGACCACACATATCCTTCCCTGAGGGTGTTTTGCGACAATGCTTTTTATAGTGGTTGCGCTTTCTTTTTCATATAAGACCCAGCGGTTCTCCACACCCTTTATATGCGGCAGGATTTCCCGTAGAGGGACTGGTGTCATGACTTCAGGAACGGTCATGCGTCCTGATTGACGGGATGCTTCGATGGCAATTCTCTTCCATCGTCCATACTTTGTCTTTTCCGCATCTTCGGATTTAACAATCGTCCTTTTAAAGATGGTAGGTATGATGGTGTCGACGCCCAGTTCCGTAGCCTTTTCAATAAGCCAATCCATTCGCTGACCCTTGATAGGACTCACACAGAGTATAACCCCTGGTTTTTTATCCTGAGGTCTGTGAACGGCATCAAGAACCTGAAGATAGAGTTCCCTGCCTTTAACCGCATTGATAGTGCATCGATACAAATATCCCTTCCCATCAAGTATATCAACCCTGTCTCCAGTTCCTTTTCGTAAAACTGTCACAATGTATTTATACACAGGGCCCACAAGTAGCACCATGCCATTTTTGATTTTCAGTTTGTCCACAAAGATTCTCCGTATTTCCATGGGTTATCCTTCGGGAATCTTATAAAAGCGCGATTCGTAGAGTCGATGATAGTCTGTCCACCGTTCATCTTCCATATTCTTCTCCATGTGCTCTTTTACGCCCGATACTTTTGCATCGAGATTATCAATATAGTGAACGATGAGCGCCTCAACACACATGGGCTTTCTCGGTGAACCCCACTCTTCCATGCCATGATGACTGATGATAATGTGGGTCAGTACATCGCTTATATATGGTGGAAAGTCATTGATTGTTCGTATACAAGCCTCAAGTCGAATGATGCCAAGTCCTATGTGGCCAATGAGCCTGCCTTTATCGGAATATTTGAACCCACCTCTAATGGTAATCTCATCAATTTTTCCAATGTCATGCAGGAGACACCCGGCAATAACAATATCCCTATCGCCTCCGCTAATGTCTACAACCACCTTTCCTATACGTGCCATCGTGAGCGAGTGTTCAAGGAGTCCGCTGATATATGTGTGATGAATCCCGATTGATGCAGGGAACAGAAATAGTCTTTCCTGTATTTCTTGTTGATTATGAAGTGCGTTAAAGAGTGAACGGATATACGGATTTCGTATCTCACGTACACAATCGAAAAACTCCTGCTTGAGCTCTTCTGTCCCTCGCTTACTTTCTGGATAGAATGCTTTCATATGTTCAAGTGTAAGTTCTTCATCGAGTGTACGAATATCTTTTATGTTCAACTGGAGTCTGTCTTGATACCGCTGTAAACTTGCCTGGACAGAGACAATGTCATATTTTTCAAAATAGCCATTCAATTCTTCAACCCGTTCCCAGATCCGTCCCTCAATAGAGCCGGTTCTATCAGACAGGAGAAGACTTATATATTTTGTATTGTCTTTTTTTGCAAACATGTCCTTTTTTGTTACCACAAACACATCATTGATGGAGGACAGCTGTTCGGTTATATCCTTCACAAAGATTTGTTTTTTCATAAAGGGACCACGAAATGTTCGTAACCTTTTGACTTAATATTCATCAATGTTCCATTTTTATATAGTGCCACACCAGTACCCTTTACAACCTCACCAATAATAGAGACATCCCCCCTTTTACACATCTCTTTGAGGATTGGGAGTTTCCTTCTGTGAAAGGTGAATAATAATTGATAATCTTCTCCCCCATTGAGAGCAAGTTCTTCTTTTTTCTGTATTACTATAGCACGGGGAATAGGCAAACGCTCAAAAAAAATGTTTGCCTTTTTGTTGCTCTCCTCCATCATTCGTTCAAGATCTATGAGCAATCCATCACTAATGTCCATGAGTGCATGAGGAATATTCTTTTTTATGAGTTCTTTCCATATGGTAAAAGGGGGTGCTGGGGTGCAGTACCTTCGTACAAACCTGTTTAACGGTGATATATCTTTGTGCTCCTTAAGAAGTGAAAGGCCAAAGGCGCCTTCGCCAAGATAACCTGTGACACCAATGAGGTCTCCTTCCTGCGCCATATGTCTGCCGTAGTAATGATGGGACACAACCCTGCCTATCATGGAAACATCGATGAACAGGTCGTTGTGCGTTGCCATTGTGTCACCACCTATGAGTGTGACATTGAATTCACGTGCCGCTTTTTCCATACCCTTATAGAGTTGTGCTATGTCCCTGTAATGAAACCGGTCTGGCACACCAAGGGTAATAAGAAAATACAAGGGAAGAGCGCCCATGGCAAGGATATCAGAAACATTGACATATACAGCCTTTTTACCTACCTGGTATATATTCATAAAGGTCAAATCAAAATGAATTTTTTCAACAAGACCATCCTGTACAAAGACATAATTGCCACGGGATACCCTTACAACAGCGCCGTCATCACCAATACCCCGTATGACAGAATGCCGCCTATTTCCAAATTTTTTTAGGCGGGCAATAAGCTCATTTTCTGTTAGTTCCATATACCCTTCGTACCTTTGCCATGAATTCCTTTAATTTCTTCTCATAGCCTCTTTCTGTTGGCTCATAGTACCGCTTATGTTTTAATTCCTCAGGCAGGTAATCCTGTTGTACGATTGCATCAGTGAAGTTGTGGGGATAAAGATATCCGCGACCGTACCCAAGGCTTTCCATGAGTTGTGTGGGCGCATTTCGGATATGAAGAGGCACAGGATATTCGGGAAGTTCCCGTACATCCTTTTGTACCGCATTGTAGGCTGTATATATGGCGTTACTTTTTTCTGAAAGGGAAAGGTAGATACATGCTTGGGCAAGGGCAAGGTATCCTTCAGGTGGACCAATAAAATCAAAAGCCTGCATGGCAGAGATAGTAAGGGTCAGGGCGTAGGGATCCGCATTTCCTATATCCTCTGATGCAAAGCGTACCATCCGTCGTGCAATGTAGAGTGGATCTTCTCCTGCCTCAATCATGCGCAGAAGCCAGTATAAGGCTGCATCGGGGTCAGAGCCACGCATACTTTTGTGAAAGGCACTGATGAGATCATAGTGCATTTCACCCTTTTTATCATAGACCGCAATATTCCTCTGGTAGGCTTCCTTTACCAGTTCACGGGTAATGATTATTCTTCCTGTATTGCTTTTATGAGCCATCTTATAACACATTTCAAGGAGGTTTAAGGCTCTCCGGGCATCACCGTTCGCAAGGATTGCAAGCTCTTCTTTAATTTCATTCTCTATTTCGATGGTGAGGTGTTTTAATATAGTATCCTGGGAAAGGGCCCTGTTTAGTATAATGACAATCTGGTCTTTCGAGAGAGGGTTCAGTGTAAGAACCTTCATGCGGGAGAGAAGGGGAGAGATGATTTCAAATGAAGGGTTCTCTGTTGTTGCTCCAATGAGTATTATACTGCCATTCTCCACATGGGGCAGAAAGGTATCCTGCTGCAATTTATTAAATCTGTGGAATTCATCGACAAAAAGGATAATACGCTGGAGCTTTGTCTTCTGAATCACCAATTTCACTTCTTTGATACCTATGTTGACTGCACTCAACGATACAAAAGGGAGTTTCATATATTTTCCCATAAGCCAGCCAAGGGTTGTCTTTCCCACACCGCTCGGTCCCCATAAAATCATAGAAGGGATGTCCCTTTTTTCCATAAGGATCCTAAGGAGCTTTCCCTCACCGAGAATATGCTCCTGGCCTACAAACTCATCCAGTGTTTTAGGTCTCATTCTGTCAGCGAGAGGCTTTTGATTGTTTTTTTCTGTAAGAATGGTATTATTAAATAATTCCATTGTGTATTGTGTACATGATAACAACTAATGACCTTGTTTTTCAAGGTATGGGAGATTACACAATAGCTTAGTGTTATAAGAAGAGAGGGGGGTGTACTATGGAGGGTGAAAGAATTTCTTTCCATCCATCTGTTCGAAAAGTTTACGAGAGAATAAAAAAAGATAATCTGACAAATATCTGGGACCGATATGATGCTCAAGGAATGGGAGGCAATCCCGACCAGAGATGCCCGTTTTGTCAGGCAGGCATACGGTGTGACCTGTGCTCCAATGGTCCATGTCGGGCCGATGCGTCAAAAGATAAACGGGGGGTATGCGGTATCACAGCCGATGGTATGGCAATGCGCATGATGGTACTACGAAATGTTATGGGCGCATCCACGTATCACTACCACACAGAGCAGACGATTAAGACCTTACGGGCAACCGCACAGGGAAAAACACTTTTTACAATCAAAGAACCCGAGAAGCTCAAGACATTCGCCGCACGATTGGGTATTAATAGTGCCCATTCCCTGAACGATGTAGCCCTCAAGCTCTGTGATTTTGTGGAGGCTGATTTCAACAGGAAATACGATGAGCCGAGCATGATTGTCCAGGCCCTTGCACCAGAGGAACGGAAGAATGTGTGGAAGAAACTTGATATTTTTCCAGGAGGTATATATGGAGAAATGATGTTTGCTACAAGCTCATGTCTTACCAATGTGGATGGATATTATGTAAGTCTTGCATTAAAAGCTATGCGCCTTGCCATTGCTATGGCCTATGAGAGTCAGATTGTAAATGAATACTGCCAGGATATTTTGTTTAATATTCCACGGCCACACAGGATGAGGGTTGATCTTGGTATACTTGATCCTGACTATGTGAACGTGCTGCCCAATGGTCATGAGCCTTTTCTTGGTTTTGCTATGGTGCAGGTTGCACGGAAAGAAGAGTGGCAGAAAAAGGCTAAAGCAGTTGGTGCCAAGGGAATCCGCGTCATTGCCAATATAGAGACAGGACAGGAAATGATTCAGCGATGGCATATGGATGATGTATTCTATGGTTTTACCGGCAACTGGATAATGCAGGAAGCGATTCTTGCCAGTGGATGTGTGGACCTCTTTGCATGCGATATGAACTGTTCCATGCCTGTAAATCCCATGTACGCTGAAAAATACAAATTCAAACTTATTCCGGTGAGCCAGCTTGTTGCCTTTGAAGGGGTCACGGAGAGGATAAATTATGAACCTGACAAGGCTGAAAAGCAGGCTGAGGGGCTTCTTCAGATGGCAATAGATAATTTCAGGGAACGGAGAAAGACCATAGAACCCATAACCCAGCTTCCCATGAAAGAGGCTACTGTGGGATTTTCCACAGAAAGCATCCTTGATGTGTTAGGCGGCAGTCTCAGCCCACTCCTTGATGTAATAAAAAATGGAACTATTCGAGGTGTTGCAGGACTTGTTTCATGTACAACCCTTCGTGATACAGGCCAGGATGTTCACACTGTTGGAGTAGCAAAGGAACTCATTAAACGGGATGTTCTCGTGCTCTCAATGGGTTGTGGCAATGGAGCCATGCAGGTTGCCGGACTCTGCAGCCCAGAGGCAAAGGATATAGCAGGCAAAGGACTCAAATCAATCTGTGAGAAACTTAACATTCCACCTGTTTTGAGTTATGGGACATGTACTGATACTGGACGTGTTGCAGACCTTATCAAGGCTGTTTCAGATGCTCTGGGAGGAGTACCTGTGCCTGATCTTCCTGTAGTTGCTGTTGCACCAGAATATATGGAGCAGAAGGCAACGATTGATGCAGTCTTTGCCCTTGCCTTTGGCTTATATACCTATGTTAATCCTGTTCCCACTGTAACAGGGGCACCAAATCTTGTAAAACTTTTAACTGAAGATTGCAGGAGCGTAACTGGTGGCGTCCTGAGTATTGAGAAGGACCCGGTGAAGGCAGTGGATGGGATTATGGCGCATATAGAGGATAAAAGGAAAAAACTGGGAATATAAGAGGATGAGAAGGGATGCATGATTCACGATGGAGGATAGACTATTAAAGAGAAGATAAAATAGAGTGGCGGGGGGTAATATGGCGGATATATCTCGAAACAAACATTCTACCATCCACTGGGCGTGGATTGTACTTGCTGTCTGCTTTGTGGATCTTTATATCAATTATGGAATTCGCCTCGGATACAGCGTGCTCCTTCCTGAGATGATACGCACCATGGGTTTTACGCGGAGGCAGGGAGGAGACATCTTCAATTCTTATTTTATTGTCTACATCATCTTTTCCCTTTTTACCGGTTATCTCACAGACCGTCTTGGTGCACGACGGGTTATATCTATGTTCTGCGCGATTCTTGGTATTGGCACCATTCTCATGGGTACGGCACAGAGTTTCTGGCAGGCATGCATTTTTTATGGCATTGTGGGTATGGGCGGTGCTGCTATGTGGACACCCATTATAACCCTTGTCCAGAGATGGTTTGATGTACGAAAGAAGGGTATGGCACTTGGTATACTATCCACAGGGTTTGGACTTGGATTTGCTACTATGGGCAAGTTTTATCCCTTTGTGGTTGCCCAGTGGAGCTGGCGGCAGTGCTGGTATATCCTTGGTATAGCAGCCCTTGTTATGGTTGCAATAAATGCGCTAATGTTACGGAGTAAACCTGAAGACAAGGGGCTTTCCCCATGGGGACAGTTGGATGGAGAAAAGGTTCAATCGCCTGCATCAGTACAGTCGCAAAAAATCAGATATTCAGAAATTGTTAAGCTCCCGCGTTTCTGGTTGATAGGTTTCTCCTATTTCCTCATTGCTGCTGCTCTGTACCTTCTTCTTACATTTACCGTTGATTATGCACGATATGAACTTAAGTTTCCCTACGCAAAAGCGTCATTTCTTGCAACCCTTCACGGTATTGGACAGATAGTCGGTGTTCTTACCATTCCCATGGTATCTGACTATATTGGCAGACGGATGACGATTATTCTTTCCAATATATGTATTGCCCTGAGTATCGTAAGTATTATTTGTGCAGGTGCAAATGAAATGTGGCTCTATGTGAGCGTCGGTTTTCTCGGTGCTTTTTTTGGAGCAACCTTCCCCATGTATGGAGCAGCAGGTGGAGATTATTTCAAAAGAGAGATGATGGGCACTGTGATTGGCGGGCTTACCCTCTTTTATGGTACAGGAGCAATCATTGCCAATCGCCTTGGCGGTCACATTCGGGATATTACCGGATCTTTCCAGATTCCCTTTATCATAGCTGTTGGCGCAGCGCTTGCAGCCTCAATGCTGATGTGCTGTGTGAGAAAAAAGGAGCTTGCACGGTTGTGAAGCTCTCATAAGAGACTGTTCGCAGTATTTACTCTTCTTCCCACTCCTCTTCTAAGACAAGAGGGGAAATATCATCTTCCGTAAGTGATGGGTCAGGTTCTTCTTGTATGAGTGCATCAATATCATCTGTTGCTTTGCCTGCAGCAATTTTTATGATATCGTCGTAGAGCATGTCCCGTGCCCGCTCCACCATACCTGTGTTATCAAGGTCAACGATATATTCGAGCTTCATAAAAACCCTTCCTATTCTCATATCACACCTCCTCTTTATAAAAGTCCATGTTTTGCTTCATCCATAACCCATATCTTGCCTTTATCAATCACATGGTGAACGTGGTATCCCAACCCCTCCATATGTGCGCCTATGAAGCGTCTGTGACAGCGCCACGGCAGTTTCTCCGCACAGAATATTAAAACTGAATTATCCTTTAAGAGGTCTTCAAGTATGGCAATGCCTTTTCTGAAGGAATCGGTTTTTGTATACGTGACATATCCACCCTGTCTGAAACCACCAAGAGTTTCGCCAAGAAAATGATAGGTTATCCTGTTTGTTTTTAATGATTCCTCTATATGCTCCCTCCCAAAATGGGGGAGCCTGCTTTTGGGGAATCGTCTCACATCACATACCTGGTTCACACCATAGTATTGTACTATATCGAGAAATTCATTGAAACTTCTCATACCCGTGCCGCAGGTATAGAGTACATGTTGAGAGAATAGAGATTTCATATACCCTGTATCTATATTGACATTTTTACGGTTGCTTTTAAATACTTTTTTCAGAAATACAACTTGTGATAGATTATTGGCACATGCATCGAATGATTACCATAATCACACTTATAGTGCTTTCTGTCGTCTGGTCTCCTGCCATCTCTTCTGATGAGGATTTGTTTACAATAAGACGGCAGAGGATGGTGGACCATGACATCAGACGAAGGGGCATTAAAGACATTCGAGTAATCAGTGCAATGCTAAAGGTTAAACGCCATTTATTTATTGATGAATCTCAGTGGGACAGGGCATATAATGACCACCCCCTTCCCATAGGTGAGGGACAGACCATTTCACAGCCCTATGTGGTTGCCCTCATGAGTGAGGCAATCGGGCTCAAAGGAGATGAGCGGGTTCTCGAGATAGGCACTGGTTCAGGGTACCAGGCAGCAATCCTTGCAGAGCTTGCCCGTGAAGTTTTTACCATAGAGATTCGAAAAGGTCTCTATGACAGGGTTGTGGAAAGGCTTAAGCGATTGGGTTACAAAAATATCAAGGTAAAACACGGGGACGGGTATTTTGGGTGGAAGGAATACGCTCCGTTTGATGCGATTATGGTAACTGCTTCGGCAAATCATATACCACCTCCTTTACTGAGCCAATTAAAGGAAGGTGGAAGACTTATCATACCTCTTGGCAGTACTGTCTTTTTTCAGACCCTCACACTCGTGACAAAGGCTAAGGATAGACACAACATTGTTGAGTTAGGCGGTGTTGCCTTTGTACCCATGACGGGTGAAGCGCAGAAGAAATAAAGAAAACACATACAGCATGGACGAGATAACAAGAAGCATTGTACACCCATATGTTACTGCAATTAAAGATGCAAGAGGCGGTGCCATGACAGAGAAGGCACCGTTTACTGCATAGGCAATGGGAACGAGCCCTTTCTCTTCTTTACAGAAAAACCTCAATCCTGCAGGAAAGTAAAAACCAAGACATATACCAAGGGGAATGATACTGAGGAAACTACCAGAAAAACGTAAAACCTGATCGAAAATAAAAATATAGAGTACAAGGAGAATCACCACAAGCACCATGGGGTATGCAATCTTTTTATCCAATGCATATCCGCTTATAAGACTGCCTGTTCCTGCACTTACGAGTATGGTAATAAGAACAACAGCGAATGCATCAACAGGAGAACCCAAAGGCAGCATCATTTTGTGGATAAAGAAGATTTCAATGAACATGAAGGCAAGACCGATTGAGGCAAAGTAACAGAACAAGTGTGTGGTAAGTGATGAACGAAGGGGTTTGGAAAGAAAAAGAGTGGCTAAAAAGATACAGGCGGAAACAAGAATGAGAAAGATAAGAATAAAGGGCAGTGCCATGCCCTCGTGGAGAAAAAAAGCCCATTTCTTTCCGGTGAGTTCATAGATGTCCTTTATTTTCTTGAACTTTAAAAAATAATGGAAAAACGGACGATCATCCGTTGTTGTTTCGATATTGAAGGGATAGGTATGGATAAAAGTCTCACGGGTCTTCCCATCAATGAGTTGTGCACATATGCCCCTATAATCTGTTCCCTTTATAACAGGTTCTATTCTATTTCCCCGGGGATATATTATATCGAACTGTCGTGTGGCAATAAATCGTTCAATGCGATGCTGCTCTTCTTCTGAGAATTGCCCTTTTTTTATGAGAAAGCTTATGGTATCCCAGGACCTGAATACTAAAAGATGCCTGGTTACATCTTTAACGCCATATGTATTGAGCGCTGCAATAATGTTATTCAGCATGCGTAGCTCATATCGTGGCGGCGATAGAAGAAACATATGAATAAATAGAAGCCCATCCTTTTTGAGGCGGGAGAGATAGAGATGGAGGGCTTCAACTGTTGTCTCGTAATCTTCCTGAAGACCAAAATTGCCCCCTATGAAGAATCCTGTTCTTGAGAGAAGTATGATGTCAAAAGGTTGTTGCACATGAGTGACAAAGGTTCTCGCAGGTTTGCTCGTCAAAGGTCGACTGTAGATACTTTCTTTTTCGAAGGTGTTATTGATATATTGCACAAGAGAGCGGTCTTTCTCTGCAATAGTGATGTTTTTTGAACCCATATAAAAGGGTGACAGAATATCGACACTGTTTTTGAAGCCCACAACGAATACATTTTCAACCCTGTTTTTTAGAATGTAGGGAAGGGCAGTGGGCATGTATATGAGAAAGTCGTACTGATAGATATCCTTTTCATCGAGCACAACCCCTGTAACTTCACCGTCCATTGCAAGACCGAGGCCCCTTGGAATCTCTTTCATATAGGTGAGTGATAGACCTGGTGCAAGCCGCATCCGTGGATTTTCAAAGATATCCAGTCTTGAATGGGAGGTGGTAATGGTTGTATGGAGACGGGCACCATCATCCATCAGTGCCTGGGATAAAGTCCTGTAGGGAGAAATGGTAAAAGGAAATACACCTTTTAACAGAGAGGCTGAAAGGACAAGAGGTATAATAAGAAGCGCTGTCATGGCATATTGTTTTCTCGAAAATGAGTTGACAATGAATGTTGCCGTAAGGATAAAGGATAAGACTGCTATGATATGTTCCACTTTCAGATAATTGAGCAATACAAGGCCGCACACAACACCTCCTGTGGCACCGAGGAGGTCTGTTGCATAGATTCTATGCACCTTGTGATGATAGGACAAAAGCGAGGAAGATATAATAACACCATAGAGAAAAAAGGGCAGGGCAAGAGCAATGGCAAAAAGGAGCAGGTACAAAACCTGTATATTTTCCCAGAGCATCCGCACGTGGTCTAAGGGGAGAAGGATTGAAATGATAAAGACAAAGGGATAAGCAAGAGAAAGGAGAAAGACATAGAAAAGGGTTCGAGGGGTCAGGGATTTAAGATATGTATAAACACCACCAATGACAAGACCTGTCATTGAGATACTGATGACAAGCGCTGCATAGTGGTATGAAAAACGGACGGAGAAGATTCTGATAAGAATTATTTCAAAAGCAAGGATGGAGAGAGAGGAAAAGAAGATTAGGCCATAGGGAGGCATTTAAAGCCCGATCTCTCCAAAATGCATATCAAAAAGATTGAGGAACAGCATACGTTTATCGAGCAGATTACCCTGACCGAGGATGATTTTACAGACTTCAGCAACCTCGAGGCTTGCAATAATAGCAGGCGTAAATGAAGGATTACCAAGCTCCTTTTCAACGCCCCGTTCTTCCTTGCATTTCCCGTATATGTTGAGAACGGATTTTGTCCCTGGCAACTGGGTTGTAACCTGACCATACCAGCCAGCTATACTGCCATGGACAAGGGGAATCTTGAGGTCTTCGCATATTTCTGCAAGGGCAATGCGTGAAGGAATATTGTCAAGACCATCCACCACAACACGGGAACCATGCAATAACCCTTTTCCATTTTCTAAAGTAAATGCATTGTGGATAGCAAATACCTTTACCGCAGGGTTTATATCGAGTATCCTGCTGCGGGCGACCTCAACCTTTGGTTTGCCCAGTGCAGAAGTGGTGCAGAGTATCTGACGATTGAGATTGTGTTCTTCAAAGGTATCAGGGTCAATGAGCTTTATTGTGCCGACACCAAGACGTGCCAGTTCTTCAATAATATAGCCGCCAAGGCCGCCACAGCCCACAACCGCAACGGTACTTTGAAGCAGGGTCAGCTGCCCTTCAATGGAGATGGTTTTACTGTTTCGTTCATAACGGGCTGGAAGAATCCCGAGTTTGAGTGCCTCTTCTTCCACGTCACGGAGGGAAAGATTGAATGTTTTCGATGCCAAAAGTTCTGCCTCAAACGGGAGAATATCCTCTTTTGTATGGGCAAGGATGAATTTTATAAAAGCTTCCATATATTATCCTCCTCCTACCGGTGGAAACATGGCAATGGTATCCCCATCCGAAAGCCTGTCCGTCAGTTCTGCATGACGTCCATTGACAAAGATGAGGGTTACCTCTTTTTCAGGAAGTGCAAGTCTTGTGATTAAGTCCTGAATAGTAGTACCGGAAGGAATGTCTATGGTTTTCTCGCTGAACCGCCCGGTCCGTAATGTAGCATATAGTTTGACAGTAACCTGCATGAATTATGTAAAAATAACATACCAACCATATAAAAACAATCTCACCTTACCCATCAAGTGGGCTTTTTACCCCAAGAATGTTTTTCGTAGCCACATGAGTATATATCATAGTGGTCTGAAGATTCCGGTGACTTAAAATTCTTGTATCGTCCTGATTTATACCCCTTTTCGAGGAGATGCGTTGCGAAACTGTGTGTCGTAATGTAAGCCTGCCTGGTTATCCCTGCCTTTTAAACAGCAACTATTTCTTCAATAATGTGCCATTGCTACCTCTCCGGGATGGGTTCTCTGGTTTCTGTGATATGGTCTGGGAAAGAAAGTAGTCGTGGAGTCTCAATGCGGCATCTGCCTATTTTACCTGCCAGTCCTCATATAGCTTTGCCATGTGAGATAAGAACAGGTTCTTTTGTTCTATGTCAAGACGCTTGGGCATGGGTTTATCAAGAAAATTATAACAATCTGAGACCCACTTCAGATAGTACGGAATATAGTGGGGTTTCACCATTTTTCCTGGTCAGAGAAGCTTCGTAATTCCTGAGCATAACAAACTCCTAATACCGAAATAATAATAAAAATCAAAGTTTTTTAGCCAAAGCAATCTTGACACTACCCATCAACATATATATAATCCCTCCATATATAGAAGAAATTTAAAAAATAACGTTGGGCTAAGGGCAAATCAATGAAGAGATTATTTGTTAAGGAAAATACTAAAATAGCATCGCAAGAATCTACGGTCTTTCTCGAGCAGTTTGCACGTGGTGAAACTCTTGAATCCCTATCCTTGTGTAAGTGTATCAAGTCTGAATGGTGGCAGTTCGTTGATCAAAGGAGTTTCTTTGAACCAAAGGTAGTAGAAAGAATTGACGGAAATAGCCTATCGCCTCATAAACCACCTTCTAAACCTGGGATTTATGGGATATTTGCTCGTCTCAAGACGTCAGATTTTCCTCTGTGTTTTTATGCTGGGATTTTGACGACAGATATCAGGTCACGAGTACGAACCCATTTAGGCAGAGATATAAAAGAGAATTACAGAACATCATTTAGATGCCTAGAAGAGTCTGATGAGAACTTTATCTGCTCTTCTTCGGTGCCTGAATCGGAAAAGAAAAATAGAATTAGACAAGAATTGGAATTATTTGAGCATTGCCTGACAGTGCTTTTGAAGCCTCGGTTCTTACTATTGGCAACAATGAATGCATAACAATGGGCTAAAAAAGGACTGGCAATTCGCTAGCGCTCATTGCCAGCTGGTTATGCGGAGCGTTAGACGTATAATTGGACACACGATATGGATACTGCCAAAGAATTTCAGCGACGAAGGAGAGAGACCCGGAAAGCCGTCACGCCTTTTATCGTCCTTCTGGCGGTTGGAATAGCTGGGTTTATCCTGATGATTGTCACAAATAATTTTAATTTGTCCCCTGACAAAACGTTTTTGGTACTACTTTTTTTATTCGTACTTGTAGGCATTTCTATATTGTTCATTGTCTTAATCATAAGGGCCAAATATCTCTGCCCACAATGTAATAACATTCCCATGTATATATATTCCGGCGAGGGAGGGGTAGACTTAAACCCGGATATATGTCCTTATTGCGGAGCGAGACTAAAGTGAGACTAGTTAGGAGTCACCCAAGGAAACAAGAGGGTCAGCCATCGTAAAAAATAACGTTGGGCATGGATAATATGAAAATAGTTGCAATAAATGGAAGCCATAGAGGAGAGAAGGGATATACCCAATTTCTCATCAATAAGCTTTTTGGCGGCGCTTGCAAGGCTGGTGCTCATTGTGAGACAATAATTCTTGCAGAAAAGAGAATCAATCTCTGTCTCGGGTGTAGAATTTGCCATACACAAAAAAGTTATTTGAAATGTGTGTATGATCAAACAGATGATGTCAGCAGTTTGTTTGATATAATGAGAACCGCAGACATGCTTATCTGGGCGACACCAATATATATTTTCAATATGAGCGGATTGTTGAAAACTTTTTTGGACAGAATAACTTCAACAGCTGATTCGTCTATACTGAAGTTATCGCAATCTGGTCTTTTTTTTCACCACATTGATAAAAGCTTAATTTCCAAGCCTTTTGTTTTACTCACTTGCCAGGATAATTTTGAATCTGAAACACACAAAAATGTGGTTTCATATTTTCAGACATTTTCAAAATTTGTTGATGCGCCAATGGTTGGAGTTTTGACAAGAAGGTCTGGTTTGCTTGTTGGACATGGCAAGGATAGAGAAAAGGAAGCTCTGTATCCAAAAATTCAGCTTAGCTATGAAGCATTTTTTAAATCTGGCGAAGAACTAGTAAAGAATGGGGTTATTTCAAAAAAAACACAAAAAATTGCTAATCAAAACATTATTAATATGCCAAAGTCAGTAGAATATTTACTGAAATTTAGGTTTATACGAAAAAACCAAAGAATTATGAATAAAATTTTTCAAAAGGCATCTACAGAAATGATGACCAATTCAGGGAGTAAGTCTGGTGCCTAACAATTTGCTCAAGCCGACCCGAGCAGCACCGGAATATTCATCAAACGCTGCGGCGGTCGGCTTAGCTCAGTCGTTAGGCAAGGAGAGATGATGAAGTTGATTTCATTAGCTATCTGTATTCTGTTTGCGGCAGGTATCTGCCTGGCACAGATGCCGTCAAAGGATATGGCCCCTTCAGAGAAAGTAGCACTCACTGGTTATGCAGCGGAACTCTATCAAAAGGCGAAACGAGGCAAATGGTTTGCGGATGCGATGAAGTTGAAGCCAGATATTCTACCAACATCAGACGGACTGAGTTTTCTCGTCGTGTGGAAAACGGTGACAAAACCCAAGCGGTGGATCGTGTCACTTCACGGCTCCGATGGCTTTGCCACGGACGATCTTGCGATCTGGTACCTCCATCTGAAAGGCCGTAATATGGGAATAGTGTGTGTGCAATGGTGGCTCGGATCAGGCGATAATACTGCATCCTACTATACGCCGGAACAAATCTACCGGGAGATTGACAACGCGTTGCAACGACTCGGGGTTAAACCAGGCACGGCGATGCTACACGGCTTCAGTCGCGGTTCCGCCAACTCTTATGCTGTGATGGCGCTAGATGCCGGTCGGGGGCGCCGATTCTTTAATTTAGCAGTTGCCAGTTCCGGTGGGGTTGGCCTCAACTATCCACCGACGCAGGCGATTCTCGCCGGTAAGTATGGCAAGGACGCGCTCAAGGGTACGCGCTGGGTCACATCTGCCGGAGCTCGTGACCCCAACCCTGACCGTGATGGCATTCCGGGGATGCGACGTGCCGCGGCGTGGCTGAAAGAACAGGGCGCTATCGTACTTGAGGCCATCGAGGATCCTGACCAAGGCCACGGCGCGCTGGTTCGCAACCCGGAAAATGCCCGGCGTGTGCTCGATTTGTTCGTCAAGGGGACAATGAAATTAGGGACCGAACTAACACATCCACCGCATTCTTCACCCCGCGAAACGCAGGGTTCGAAACGGTGATTTGGAACGTTAGGCGAAGAGTAGATTGGAACATTCCAGGCGCCATCTTTCATGCCACCGAAACTGGCTGAATCCTACCACTGGAGTTGCCCCCATCAAACCGGATACCTCTCTAATCAAATTAACTTGCCCTGCACGGTAATATTATTAGTTCTTCCTGCAACAGAGAATCACAAGATTTTTCTTGAAATACCTATGGAGCTATATTAAACAATAGACTAATAGGTCATAGGTTTTGAAGACAGAATCACGGCATCAAAACTTATGAAGATTATATGTAATGTCTCTATTGTACAGAGGTATAGAGTAACTCCGAAAGTTCTTTGGGGACCTTTTCTTGAAATCCTACAGGTTGAGACCACAAATCAACAGCAAATACATAATGTACTGAAAGGATAATGTTCGGGAAGAAAAGAGATATGAAAGCGACCATAACGAGTTTATTATGCCTCATCCCGTTTCTCGCCCATGGCGCGGGCATCACCAATGGGCAGTACGAGATTTCGTTCCGGATTTCAGACATGGGTTTTCAGCAAGAGGTGACCATCACAAATTGTTGGTGGACCCCCAACCTAACGACCATGTATTTCGACGTGGTGATAGAGAAGAACGGCTCTCTCAAGAGGTTTGATGGCGACCGCCAGACGGTGCGGGGCATTCTATACATGGACAGGTTCAAGTTCATCATCCCTTTTGCAAATGTCGTGAACGTGGACGCCTTTGTATTTGAAGGCTCTAATGCTGACCAGGATGGAGTTTTTGAGGGAACGGGAGACGTTCCATTCCAGGGGCCGAATGGCGGAAATAACAAGTTCAAGTTCTGGATGAAGAGAAAGACCCCTAACCAAGCGTCGCAGGCTATCGGCGATGGAAGAAGAATTTGGAAAGAAGTAGATCATCGATTTGCGCCGCTAAGCGGCATACAATGAGCATGGAGGAAGTCGGACGGAGAAGGTAATGAACTATGTATTGCGTTATCTATGCATTATGGTTTGTGCGACTGTGTTGAGTAGCGTGTGGTGTCACGGCGAGGAAATGAAACCGCCAAAAGTTCCCTCGCTTTCAGAAATCATCTTCATTGGTTTAAAACCAGCAAAGGAATTGAATCCAGCGCACTACCCAAAAGAACGTCAGCTCTGCCTCCAGAATTATCTTGCAGCCATTGCGCCTGACTCCTATCTCTGGGCGTTTGAACCCCCTTCTACTTCAGAAAAGACACTGCTTGTCAGGAGACGTAATCTGATAGAGCAAATGGTTACCATTCTTGGTCATGATGTTAGAAGTGAGGCGGAAGCTTTTGCAAATGCAGTACCCCTTATGGCTGAGTGGGAGGGAATGAGTGAAGGTCCGCTGGATGAGGTAAATTTTGTGGACAATTGGTTGGAAAAACGACCCAGGACACCTATCGCCCCATTTCTCCATCTTTTCAAAGCCCATCGGTTAAGAGCAGGCTTTGAGGCCGCACGGGTTAAACACGAAAAAGGTCTCATGCCCACCCTTGCAAAGCGGTATCGGGAGGCGCTGGATAAGGCCAGATTGTCAACCAATCCGCTCATTTCTTGCATCGCTGATGATCTGGAGGCTCAGCCATTTGTTTATCTCAAGGGTCAAGGGAGGCCCTGAGATGAAAAAGTTTATATTTGTATTCACTTTGATTGGCTTAGGCTTTTTGATGCTCCCCCCTTCCGCTTTTGCCTGTTCCTGCGCCTGGAGTGGCCCGTTTCTTATTGTGACAAAGAATGCACCGCTGATCGTTCATGGCAGGATTATTCGCTATCATCCGGGAAAATCGCCGACCATGGACGTTCTCGTTCTGGAAACGTTAAAAGGAGGATTACTCGATTCTGGAATGGTTGTTCAGATGGGAGACGGGATGCACTGCCGACCTACACTGGAAGGTTTTCCACCTGGGAGTGAATGGATACTGGGACTCAATGGACCAGGTTCAAAGCCCGGCAATGGCTTGGCACTTTCTCATTGCGGAGAGTATTGGCTTCGGGTGGAGAAGGGGGAAGTTGTCGGCAGCATTGATGGAACACAATCTCAGGTAAAACGGATGCCCCTGGATGAATTAAAACGTAAAATTCGCTATCCTCGTTTTCAAACAACATTCAAAGGGAGTGTGCCACAGGGTAAACGATTTGAGAGGCCATTTGGTGAGCGGTTTGTGTTCTTCCTCGAACCCATGCCGGGTGGATGGGAAATTGTCATCAAGGAACATGGACGCGATGAAAACCTGGCACGTCTTACCCCGCCTTTGCACTTTGTCCCTAACCCAAGGTTTATCGAAGGCTGGCACCTGTCAGAAGATCCATCCAAGTGCACAACCCGTGAGTATCTCGCTGACGCTGGTCCTGCCAACCCAAGAGAGTTTATCTTTTCTCCTAAGGTGGGTCGAGACATTGACGGGCCGCATGCGGGTCGTAGCGTGGAGGTTCAAGAAATCGAGGAGATTCAGCGTTTCGGCCGAGGTGCGCTGACCATAGAAAAATTTAAGCTTCAACCAGCCGCTGACGGTTGCCCGGTCATAGAATTGATGCAGTTCTCCGTTAGTTTGGAAGGAGGTTATTGAAAGTTGGCCGAACACACAATCGCGCGTCGGTGTCCGCACGCGGTAATGTCACGGGAGGGCACATGACAAAGAGAAGAACGGGGGAAAAGGCAGGATGGATAGGCGGTTGGGCAGGAAGCTTCATTTGGGTCCTCATTCTATCTATCATATTTTATTACCGGCAAAAATTTATACCGGGTGTTTTGGGAATAGCTTTGACAGGGGTTGCTGTTTTCGCAGTGCTATACTGTGCGCCATGGCGTCATCCGTCAACACCGTATTGGAAGCTCATGCTTGCGCCCTATGGCTTATTTTTCATTGCTATCGCCTGGGCAGCCTGGTCATTCGGTGGCATCGAGGTTCTCGGGTTCAACTGGTGGAATTCGCTTTGGCTTCTACCTGCTCTCAGCCCGTTTGGATTTTTAAGCAATAGAAAATGGGCGGAATCAGACGCCCAAGGAGGCTCTGCACCGGACAGGGATTCCGCTTCGCTTCATCCCCGCCAGTGAGCTTGAGCATTAAACACAACATATATTTATATTGCCTAATAGACCATAGCTGTAGCCTATCTGTTTATGGCTAAAACCCGTTTTGAATTGGATGAATCAAAGGATTTGGAAAATCAAAAAAACATAATGTTCCATTTGTCCTGGCACAATATGCTTTTCTTGACCCCACTGTGTGATAGTCGAAGATATCTCACATAGCGGGCAAGAGGAAGATTTTATTGCGTTGGCCGAGAGGGAGACGGAATTATAACGGTAAGGTTTACCTATGGTGGCAATATTATCCGTTATCTTTCTTAGGAAAATCCCTGGCGGGTGATGAATCTGCTACTTGCCTATGAACTGGCAAATCCTGTTATGAGCGAAAGACCAAGTAAATTGTTATTCAGCTATGCTTCTTCTCGTGTACCTATGTTCTGGACAATGCCACGGAGGAGTCTTCCCAGAATATCAGCACCTGTAATAATACGCTTTTCTTCACCCCACAATACAATGACATCCTGATCCACAACATCATCCTGGCTATGAGTTGCTTTCACTTTAAGGAGGGGAATAACGTGACCAATCGTTGTGGTACCACTTCTTGCAATGACAGGACGGTGGCAGTGCTTGAAAGGATTAAACTGGTCAGCATTGAATAATGCATCGCGAATAAATTCATCGGAATCAATGACGAGATGTGGTTCATCATGTTCATCAACAAGGATCACCCACTTTTTGCCTGACATATGGATCTTTTTGAGAAAATCATCAGAGAGAGCAGGTTCAATTTTCGGGAAAAGCGGTTTATCATCTTGAAATGGTATTTTCACAATACTTTGAGGATCTATGGGTTCTCCCTCAGCCACCAACGGGATATCATCGAGAGCCAAAAAATTGAGTGCACCCTGTCCTTCAACCTTTTCAATATCAGTTTTTAAAGAATCCATGTGGAGTTTAATAAGCGCTCGGATATCCTTTTCCTTGAAATACGATATGGCTTCAGGACCAAAGCATCTATCGAGAAAAAGGGCAGTTGGTTTGGCTACAGGATACAAGATAATTTGATAAAAACGGAGAAGAGGAGAAAAGAGATAACCTAATTTCAGGGCATGTCGGGAGAAGTAAGCCTGGGGAATGATTTCTCCAAAGAGTGTAATGATGACGCTTGAAAATAGAAATGCCATAACACCTGTAAGCACAGAACCAGATAATAAAGCAAGAAGTACATTAACAGAAACGTTTCCCCAGAGAATTGTAACGAGAAGAAAGTTTGCATCTTCCCTGAGCGAGAGTACGCGATGGGCATGTTTATTATTTTTTGCAATCTCAATTTGCAGTTCAAGTTTGCTAATGGTAAAAAAAGCCAAATTCAAACCAGATAGTATAGCTGACTGTGAGATACAGAATGCAATTCCAAACCATGTGAGCAGTATCATAGGTTATTTCTCATCCACCTACCTCATCCAGCTCCCACCCGTTACGCATATTGTCTGTCCTGTTATGTATTCCCCCTCATCTGATACAAGAAAGAGGGCAAGGGACGCCACATCGTCGGGTGTTCCCTTCCTCGGATACGGTATATCCTTCCACATCCTTTCAATCTCCTCTTCTGGATAGAGCTGGGGTATGAATTCATTATAGATAAAGCTCGGGGCTATGGTGTTTGCTGTTATATAGTGCTCTGCAACCTCCATGGCAAGACAGCGGGTAAATGCCATGACCCCTGCCTTTGCCGCTGCATAGTGTGCATGACCCGCCTTGAGTCCCATAAATGCAGCAACAGATGCAATATTGACAATTCTGCCATATCTTTTTTTAATCATATGCGGAAGAATTGCCCGTGTACAGTAGAATGTGCCGCGTAACGATGTATTGATAACGAGATCCCAGTTCTCGTCGGAAATATCTATAATCCTGGATGGTCTATTTGTCCCTGCATTATTGACCAGAATATGAATTGTACCGAATGTATCGATTGTACGCTGGACAGCATAATCAACATCAGTCCTGGATGTAACGTCGCACCTGATTCCAATTGTATCGACCCCTGATTCATCTTTAATCTCCTGGGCAACTGATATGGCACGGCCTTCATGGATGTCCACAATGGCAATCTGTGCACCTTCCTGTGCAAATCTTCTTGCAATTGCATGCCCTATGCCGGCTCCCGCAGATGCAGTGACAAAGGCAACCCTGTTGTGAAGTTTCATATGACCTACTTTTTTTCATATATCATAAAGAATGTACGCTCTTTACTCAAGAGAAATTGATTGACCATACGACGCCATGGAGAGAATCGAATAGACATACTGCAGTAATTGTGTTATATATAACAAAGAGACGCTTCTCCTTTTCTTCAACTCTTAGCTAATAGAGATCACAGAAAAAATTTTTATGAAAGCACTTCTCATATACCCTCAATATCCAGATACCTTCTGGAGTTTCAAATATGCACTCCCCTTTATATCAAAGAAGGCTCTTCATCCACCGCTCGGTCTTCTGACAGTTGCAGCAATGCTGCCTGACGGATGGGAAAAAAGACTTGTGGATCTCAATGTAGCTACCCTTAAAGACCAGGATATTGAGTGGGCAGACTACGTATTTATAAGTGCCATGGCTGTCCAGAAGTCATCAGCGAATGAGGTGATAAGTCGATGTACAGAAAAGGGCAAGAGGATAATAGCAGGAGGTCCTCTCTTTACTGCGGTTCCTGATGAATACACGGAAGTAGACCACCTTGTGCTCAATGAAGCTGAAATAACGCTTCCGGCTTTTTTAAAGGATCTTGAAGAAGGAAAGGCGCAGCATATTTATACGTCAAGCGATTTTCCTGACCTTACAAAGACACCGGTTCCACTCTGGGGGCTTATTGATATGAAACGATATGTCTCCATGAATATCCAGTATTCCCGGGGCTGTCCGTTCATGTGTGAATTTTGTGATATTACGACCCTGTTTGGCAGGAAAACAAGAACCAAAGGTGCAGAGCAGATTCTCAACGAGCTTGAAACCCTTTATTCCCTTGGCTGGAGAGGAGGAATCTTTTTTGTTGATGATAATTTCATTGGCAATAAGAAAAAGCTGAAAGAAGAGATTCTGCCTCGTATGATAGACTGGATGCAGAAAAAGAAATACCCGTTTGATTTTGCAACAGAGGCGTCCATCAACCTTGCTGATGATGAAGAATTAATGACAATGATGATGAGGGCTGGTTTTGAATCCGTTTTTGTGGGTATTGAAACACCGGATAAGGAATCATTAAGGGAATGTAACAAATTTCAGAATGCCAATAGAGACCTCATCACAAGCATAAACAAGATTCAAAAGATAGGGTTAGAAGTGCGGGGAGGATTCATTGTAGGATTTGACAATGATTCCCATGATATTTTTGAACGGCAAATAGAGTTTGTTCAGAAAAGCAAAATTATTACTGCCATGGTGGGAATGTTGAATGCCCCTCGTGGAAGCAGGCTCTACGAACGTCTTCAAAAAGAAGGACGCTTGGTCAAGGATATTACAGGGGACAACACCGATTTCTCAACGAATATAATCCCGAAGATGGGCTACGAAAGACTATTGGAAGGATACAGAAAGGTAATAAGTGGTATCTATTCTCCTCGATTATACTATGAGCGGGTAAAGGCGTTCCTGAAAGAATATAAACCCCTTGAAAAGAGAAAACGATCCTTAAACTTCAAATATATTCGGTCCCATATAGGGTATTTAGGTGCACCCCTGAAAACGATGGTGGTATTAGGCATAAAGGATAGGGCAAGAGCGTATTACTGGAAACTTCTTTTCTGGTCTTTGTTCAAACGCCCACAGCTTGTACCTATGGCGCTTACCTATTCAATCTATGGTTTTCACTTCAGAAAGGTGTTTGGGAACCATATCACAAAAGCATAGCCGTTTTTACCACTTCCATTATCCTTACCATGTCTTCATGGTTCACAACAATAGAGCAACGTCAATCGTAAGCATCTCTTTTTCCGTGATAGGATTCAATTCAGGCTGCATGTCGGATAAATTCCTTTCGCCTTTGCTGCCAATAGGTATCCCACTCACCATTGAGTTTCAAAAGCCTGAGTCTTAATAATGGATTTGCACCACTTTTATACCAGCTCAT
>Ga0272448_1001089_pt1 | contig 38179 bp, 36 predicted proteins | sample YNPCB0191_FD_202220 | JGI IMG/M metagenome (GOLD analysis project Ga0272448, IMG submission 202220) | Hot spring sediment microbial communities from Yellowstone National Park, WY, United States - YNP-CB-019-1 | ecosystem: Environmental > Aquatic > Thermal springs > Hot (42-90C) > Sediment...
CATTATTAAGACTCAGGCTTTTGAAACTCAATGGTGAGTGGGATACCTATTGGCAGCAAAGGCGAAAGGAGTTTATCCGACATGCAGCCTGAATTGAATCCTATCACGGAAAAAGAGATGCTTACTCCATTCTCTTAATGCTTGACAATCTCCATGGAATAAAGCGTACAATTAAGTTCAAAACAGATGGACGAGGTGAGTATGGTGCGACCGACAAAAATTATTGCAATTGGCCTCAACTACCGTGACCATGCAAGGGAATTACACATGACTATTCCTGAATACCCTTTAATCTTCATGAAACCATCCACAGCAGTTATTGGCTCAGGAGATGTTATTGTATATCCACGCCAGTGTAGGGAACTCCACTATGAAGGAGAACTTGCAGTGGTGATAAAGGAGAGGGCACGTCATGTAACACAGGCCGATGCCCACCGGTTCATTGCCGGCTATACCTGTGCAAACGATGTGACTGCCCGGGACCTTCAAAGGCTCGATGGGCAATGGACACGGTCAAAGTCATTTGATACCTTCTGTCCACTGGGGCCACAGGTTGTTTCCGATATTGATACAGCTCATCTGAGAATTGTGACGAGAGTGAACGGCATGATTAAACAGGACTCAAATACAGGAAACATGATCTTTAATGTTTTCGAACTGGTATCATTTATATCCTCCATAATGACGCTATTGCCTGATGATGTGATTATCACTGGAACACCGCCTGGCGTGGGTCCCCTTGAGGTGGGCGATGAAGTGGAGGTGGAGATAGAAGGTATTGGTGTTTTAAAAAATAGAGTTGTAAAGGAGTGAATGATGGAGAATATAACCTTTCAAGATTTTCTGAAGATGGATTTGAGGGTTGCAGAGATTCTCTCATGTGAGGACGTGGAGGGTGCTGATAAACTCTATAAACTTACCATTGATGCGGGTGACGTGCGCACCATTGTGGCAGGAATCAAACAATTCTATACAAAAGAATCCCTTGTGGGGAAAAAGATTGTAGTGGTAATGAATCTAGAGCCTCGCACGATACGAGGGATTATGTCCCACGGCATGTTGCTTGCTGCATCAAAGGATGACCATTCCTCTGTTGTGCTTCTCACCGTCGATAGAGATATTCCCAGAGGAAGTAAAATTTCATAAACGACGAGATACACGTGACCCTCTTCTTTCTTTTTATGGCTGGACTCATCATCTTTCTCTTTGGCATGGTGCGTCTAAGCAATAAGATGCAACAGCTTTTCAGTGCCCGTATCCGTGAATTGATTGTGTTTTCCGTGCGACAGCCCATATTCGGACTGATAATGGGGCTTATTGGCACCATACTCTTTCAGAGTAGTTCAGCCACCACACTCCTCACTGTGGGTCTTGTCAGTGCAGGACTTATAAGCTTCTACCATTCCCTTGGCATTATGCTCGGTGCAGATATTGGTACAACGATTACAGCACAGCTTGTGGCGTGGAATGTAACAGGCCTGTCACCAATCCTGATTTTTTGCGGAGGGGTTCTGTACCTCCTCACAAAAGAAACAAAGAAATTGATTGGCGAAGCATTGCTCTATTTTGGGTTCATCTTTTTTGGTCTCTATCTTATGGGAGAGGCAACAGTACCATTGAAACAGAGTAACCTTTTTATAAACCTCTTTCAGGAGCCCCACACACCGTTCCTTGGAATTGGGATTGGAATTCTCTGCACTGCAATTGTTCAGGCATCGTCAATCCCCATAGCCATCCTTGTTATGCTGGGGCAACAGGGTATCATAGGTATCGAGAATGCACTCCCCATTGTACTGGGAGCAAACATCGGCACAACAGTGACAGCCCTTCTGGGGAGCATCGCTGCGAACATTAACGGGAAAAAGAGTGCAGTTGCCCACTTTTTGACAAAGTGTATCAGCGCCCTTCTCGTACTCCCTGTGCTTTCACTCTTCACAGGACTGATTACATACCTCTCATCTGATGTGGCTCAGCAGGTTGTATGGGGTCATTTTATCTTTAATCTTTTTCTTGCAGTAATCTTTATGATTTTTTTGAAACCCTTTTCAATCTTCGTAGAAAAGATTATACCGGGTACTACGGAGACACTACCACTCTGGCCTGAATTTCTTGACAAGCGGTGTCTGACAAAGGCAGATGATGCACTCATGTGTGTCAAAAAGGAATTGGGTAGACAGATTATGCTCTCTGAGAGGATGCTCAGTGAAAGCCTCACGATGATTCAGAAATTCACCCCATCCATGAAAAAAAGGATAATGTATATAGAGATGGTTGTTGATAACCTCCAGAGTGAGATTGTTGGATATCTCTGGAACATTTCATGCGGTGAACTCTCGCCAGCCACATCAAAAAAACTTTTTGCTTTTTCAACCATTGTCTATGACATCGAACGCATTGCTGACCGTGCAACGAATCTCGTTGAACTGGCTGAATCAAAATACAAAAGGCAGGCGCTCTTTTCAGAGGCAGCTTACACTGAGCTTACGGCAATAGGCGGTCTTGTCATGCAGAACCTTGTTGATACTGCATCGCTCCTTGAGCAGAGGGATGGAAAGAAGATTAAGGATGTCTATTCCCGCCACAGCACTGTGTTCGTAACAATCCGTCAGGCTGTTGAGAATCATCTGGTACGATTTTATCAAAAAGTATGCCGCGCTGAGGCAGGACCCATATTTGTGGACATGCTTGTCAACCTTGAGCACATATCCGACCATTGCCGTTCCATTGTAGAACGTATTGAAGGCCTCGGAGATCTATGATATGGCCCCATATTTCATTCGTTTATTGACTTTTCCTCACCAATAGTTCAATATCTTTGACAACTATGAAAAAAGAGATGCAGCGACTCAGAAAGATACGGAATATCGGTATTGCCGCTCACATTGATGCAGGAAAGACAACAGTAACGGAGAGAATTCTCTACTATACAGGAAAATCACACCGCATCGGAGAGGTGCATGAAGGCACTGCAGTTATGGATTACCTTCCACAGGAGCAGGAACGAGGGATTACCATTACATCTGCAGTGACAACCCTCTACTGGAATAACCATGAGATTCAGCTGATTGATACGCCCGGTCATGTTGATTTTACCATTGAGGTGGAACGCTCGCTCCGTGTTCTCGATGGCATGATTGCCATCTTTTGTGGGGTGGGAGGTGTTGAACCACAGTCTGAAACTGTCTGGCATCAGGCAGATAAATACAGGGTACCACGGATTGCATTTGTCAATAAACTGGATAGAGTGGGTTCGGATTTTTACAACGTTATTGATATGATGGTTGACAAACTTGGAGCCAACCCCATACCCATACAGATACCATTGGGAAAAGAGGATGGATTTTACGGCATTGTTGATTTGATAACCATGAAAGGGATTGTGTGGGATGAGGATACGCTTGGAGCAACCTATAATTACATTTCCCTTCCGCCTGAATACACACAAATAGCTCACCGTTACAGGGAACGTTTGTACGAAAAATTGTCACTTATCGATGACCAGTTTATGGAAATGTATCTTGAGGGAAAAGAAATAGAGGAATCCCTTATACACAGCGCGCTGAGGAAGGGCACCATTGCATTGCGCTGCGTCCCTGTTTTATGTGGTGCAGCACTGAGGAATAAAGGTATACAACCTCTTTTGAACAGTATTGTTCACTATCTTCCGTCACCTGTTGATATACCTCCGGTACGGGGTAAAAACCCTCAGACCGGTGAGTGGGAGGAGAGGGAATCACGAAATGACGAAGATTTAGCAGCCCTTGCCTTCAAGGTGGTCATGGATGAAGGCAGGAAGCTTACGTATATCAGAATTTATTCGGGTGAGATACGAGTAGGGGATGAGGTGTACAATGTAAATCTCAATAAGAAGGAAAAGATATCGCGTATATACAGAATTCATGCAAATCAGAAGGAACGCATCAATGAGGCAAAGACAGGTGCTATTGTCGGTATTGTGGGGCTCAAAGAGACCACAACGGGACATACGCTCACAAAGACACGACCGATTCTCCTGGAATCCATCGACATATACCAGCCTGTCATCTCCGTTGCTGTGGAACCACGGAGGAACATAGACCAGGAGAAGCTTATTCAAGTACTCCAGAAGATTGCGGAAGAAGACCCTACGTTTGTTCTGAAGACCGATGAGGATGCATACCAGACCATAATTTCAGGCATGGGCGAACTTCACCTTGATGTTATTGTGAAGCGGATAAAAGATGAATTCGGTATTGATCTGCTTATGGGCAAGCCGCAGGTGGTCTACAAGGAGAGCATTGAAGGAACGAGTACTGTTGAAAAATTGTTTGAAAAGTCAATCAACAATATTCTCTATAAAGGAAGTGTATCATTGAGCGTTGCACCTCACAACAGAGGGGATGGTATTGTGATTATCTCCCATATTCCAGATGACCATCCTGCCTTTCCGTATATCTCTGCAATTGAAGAAGGTGTCATGGAATCTTCACAGGTTGGTGTTATAAAAGGATTCCCTCTGACCGATATACGGGTGAATATACACGATGCTTCATTTAATAACCCTGAATTTGCACGCCTCACGCTCAAAATGGCTGCCTATGAGGGATTCAGGAAGGCATGTATGGAGGCGCAGCCGATTCTTCTTGTACCTGTCATGTCCCTCACCATCACGGTGCCGAATGAATTTTTGGGCGATATTATTAGTGACCTCAATGCCCGGAAATGCCAGATTACTCACCTTACCTCACAGGACAGGGTAACCGTTGTTCAAGCCAATGCGCCACTTACACGGATGTTCGGGTATTCAACGGATGTACGTTCCCTCTCACAAGGAAGGGCATCGTTTACCATGTACTTTTCCCATTATGACAAGATAGAAAATGGATAGAACCAAAGAGATACTTACGTGTCTGCGGAATGCTGTGGATTATGTGTCAGGTGGTGCCATTGCACGACAGATGGGTATATCCAGGACAGCAGTGTGGAAGCATATTAAGACTCTTGAACGTATGGGGTATACGATTACAGCGCTGCAGGGTAAGGGGTATAAACTTTCCGGTATCCCTGATAGACTGTATCCCTGGGAAATCGAGCACCATATGCAAACACGCTCTATGGGAAGGAAAATTATTCACAGGGATACCATAGAATCCACAAATGCCTTAGCCTTCAGCTACGGCCTTGAAGGTGCTGAAGAGGGAACGTGTGTTATTGCGGAACAGCAGACGGCAGGGAGAGGGAGACTTGGACGGCCCTGGTTTTCACCAAGCGGGAAGAACATCTATATGTCCCTTATACTGAGGCCCGGTGTATCACCACAGGATGTGTATCCCCTCACCTTTGTCTCATCCCTTGCTATCTATGATACGATAAGAATTCTCACAGGACAGGAACCAACCCTCAAGTGGCCCAATGATGTCCTCATGGGTGGAAGAAAAGTATGTGGAACCCTGCTTGAAATCTCAACAGAGGCGGATCGGGTATCATGTGTCATCGTTGGTATTGGTTTTAATATTAACATGAAAGAAGACGAAGTGGATGAGGCGATACGACAGAAGGCTACATCGCTTTTTATGGAGACAAAAAAGGAATATGAAAGAGCCGCGGTGTGTGGTATGTTACTTACGAATCTTGAAAAGTACTATCTCATATTTAAAGACCACGGAGGCAGGGAGATATGCGCCGTATGGGAGGAGCGATCAGGGATTAAAGGAAAACACATGGAGATAGTACAGAATGATGTTCGGTATGAAGGTGTCAGTGAAGGGATAGGGCCTGATGGGTCCTTGCTCCTGAATGTAAATGGGAGTATTATAAAGATTATAAGTGGGGATGTAAGTTTTTAGGTATGCTTCTTGTTATTGATATAGGCAATACGAATACAGTGTTTGGCATCTATGAGAATGGCAAGCTTTTGAAGCACTGGCGATTGAGCACAGTCATTCAAAAAAGTGTGGACGAGTATGCCATACTCATCAATAGCCTTCTCTCCATGGAAAACATCATGTTCCATAAGATTGATAGCGCCATTATATCCTGTGTGGTTCCTCCCTTGCTTATACCATTTGAAATTGTATGCAGAAAATATATCGGCATCATGCCCATTGTTGTTGAACCGGGAATAAAGACGGGTATGCCGATACTGTATGAAAACCCATCGGAAGTCGGTGCTGATAGAATTGTCAATGCTGTTGCCGGATATGAAAAATACAAACGGTCACTTGTCATTGTCGATTTTGGCACAGCAACCACATTCGATTACATAACTCCGAAGGGGGAGTATGCAGGTGGTTCCATTGCTCCAGGTATCATGATATCCCTTGAAGCATTATTTGAACGGGCTTCGAAATTACCACGGGTTGAACTGGTAAAACCGAAGAGTTTAATCGGGAAGAATACTGTCACTGCCATGCAGGCAGGCATCATATACGGATATGTGAGCCTTGTGGATGGTATTGTGAAGAGAATCAAAGAGGAAGTCAAAACAAACCCCTACGTGATTGCAACAGGTGGGCTTTCCAGTCTTATCTATAAAGAATCTGAGACGATTGACGAAGTAGACGAATTCCTTACTCTGGAAGGGTTACGGATTCTCTATGAAAGGAATAGGGAGTACCACCGGTTCAAATAGTACGGATCCTTCAAGGAGATTCCCGTCTCATTGAGATACCCTGTTCCATTGAAGATTGTACATTGGGAAATCCTCCCCGTACCTTTATAATCAGTATAAATCCCAGAAGAAAGAAGAGGGTGACTGAGAGGACAGCAGGCCTCTGACTCCCCATAAGAGATGAGAGAAAGCCAAAAAGGAGAGGTCCAAAAATTGCGGAAGACTTCCCTACAAAGGTATAGACACCAAAATACTCTGATGTTTGGTCTATGGGGATAAACTGAGTATAGAAGGCCCGTGAAGCCGCCTGTATGGTACCAAGGCCAAAACCTGCCAGTGATGCAATGATAAAGAAGTGAGACTGGCTCTGAACAACATATGTGGCTCCTGTCACTACCGTCCAGAGGCTCAGAGATACCATAACAACCTTCTTCGGTCCCCAGTAATCAGTAGGTTTTGCCATGAGGAATGCACCGACAAAGGCAGTGCACTGCACAACAAGATAGAGGCCAATGAGTGCCTCGTGCGTAAAACGAAGTGTTGTTGCTGCAAAGATACTTGCAAAGACAATGACAGTATTGATACCATCTTCATAGAGAAGATAGGCAATGAGAAACCTTCGCTGTTCTTTTCTGCACCATATTTTTTTCAGTGTTGTTAGAGTATGTACTAACCCTGTGGATGCTGCTCGTGCTATTGATGTTTTTTCCTGTATATCATGGGGAAGAAAAAGGAAGGCAGGGAGTGAAAAGAGTCCAAAGAAGAGTGCAACAAAGGGCCATGTCATGCATATATAGCCGCTTCGTATGAGTAAGAGTCCAAGGAGGAGCGAAATAATGGAGCCCAAATATCCGATACCATAGCCCCATGCAGAGACTCTACCCTGATGTGTGGTATGGGCAATGTCCGGGAGAAATGCATTATAAAAGACAAGACCACCCTCAAGCCCAATATTTGCACAAATAATAAGAATGAGCCCTTCAATAGCCATACCAGGTTTCAGAAAATAGAGCAAAGCTGTGGCAGAAATGCAGAGTGCTGTATAGAGAGCCAAAAACCTTTTTCTCATCTTTGCATAATCTGCAATACCACCGAGAAAGGGTGAGCTGATGGCAACGAGCATCATACTTACGGATATGGCTTTTCCCCACCACAAATCACCCATACCCTGTTCGTTGCCAACGATGATGTTTGCATAATAGACGGGAAAGATAGCTGAGGCGATGACAGCTGAATAACTTGAATTGGCAAAATCAAAGAGACACCATGAGAGGATATGTCTATTTCTGAGGAGATACATGGGCACCGGGAACCTGAACAATGATGACATGACCACTACTATTTTTCAATAGCTACCCTGCTTTACTTTGTACGGTGCCTTTGTTAGAATAAGCAGACTCTCATGATTGTCAGAATAGCACTCATCCCGGTCTTGAGTTTTCTCCTGCTCTTCGGATGTTCTCAGAAAAAGGATATAACACTCTATGAGGATACAGGTACCCCATCGTATGGTGATACCATTGTTACTGCCTCTATTGGAGAGCCATCAAATCTCATTCCCCTTCTCTCCACTGACAGCCCATCCCATGAGGTGGCTTCTTTTATTTACAATGGTCTTGTGAAGTATGACAAAGACCTCAATGTCATTGGCGATCTTGCAGAATCATGGAAGTTTTCTGACGACAATCTTTCGATTACATTTTTTTTAAGAAGAAATGTGAAATGGCATGACGGGCAACCTTTTACTGCCCGTGATGTCATGTACACCTATAAGGTGACCATTAATCCACGAACGCCAACAGCATATTCAGGAGATTTTTTACTTGTTAAAAAAGCAGAAGTTCTTAACGACTATACCTTCAGGGTTACCTATGATAAACCGTTTGCTCCTGCCCTCATTAGCTGGTCTATTGCCATACTGCCACGCCATCTTTTAGAAGGAAAAGATATTACCACATCGCCTCTTACTCGTTCACCAATAGGAACAGGTCCGTATAAATTTCATCAGTGGATTCCGGGAGACAGAATTATTCTTGTGGCAAATGAAAATTATTTCGAGGGAAAACCATACATAGAGCGCTACATTATGAGAATCATTCCTGATAGCGCTACTATGTTCCTTGAATTAAAGCGTTACAGTATTGATATGATGGGGCTTACGCCGTTGCAGGCGGTAAAACAAACGGATTATCCAAAATTTGCACGGGAATATGCGAAGTATCGGTATCTCTCATTCGGCTATGTCTATATGGGATACAATCTGAGACATACGTTTTTTAAAGACAAGCGGGTCAGACAGGCACTGAGTTACGCTATTAATAAAAGGGAGATTATAGATGGCATACTCCTCGGTCAGGGTGTTGAGGCAACCGGACCATTCAAGCCTGATATGTGGGCATACAATAAGCGAGTACGGAAATTTGAATTTAGTAAAGAAAAGGCGCTTCAATTGCTGGAAGAAGCAGGGTTTGCAAAAGGCTCTGATGGCAGGCTCTATAAGAATGGCATGCCCTTTGAATTTACACTTCTTGTCAATCAGGGAAATGACGTGCGGATACGATGTGCTGAACTTATACAAAAAAGGCTCTCTGATATAGGCATAAAGGTTAACATACGGGTCATTGAATGGGCAAGCTTTATCAACGAATTCATTGATAAAAGGAATTTTGAAGCAGTAATACTTGGATGGAGTATACCCAATGATCCGGATATCTTTGACATATGGCATTCATCAAAGCAGGGAGTAAAGGAATTAAACTTTATTGGTTTTGAAAACAGAGAAGTGGATGAGCTACTGGTCAGGGCACGACATACACTCAAGAAAGAAGAGAGACAGAGGTATTATTTTCGCATTCAGGAGATACTTGCAGAGGAACAACCCTATACCTTTCTTTTTATACCCTATGCAAACATCGCAATTCATAAACGATTTAAGGGTATAGAACCGGCACCTGCTGGCATCATGCATAATTTCATCAAATGGTACGTCCCGGAAGGACAGAGAAGGTACATTACCCATGCTCCGCTATCTCATTAAACGATTATTATTTATGGTGCCCATGCTCCTGGGCATTACACTCATCTCCTTTGTGGTGATTCACCTGACCCCTGGTGAACCGGGTATTCTTGATGCAGAGATGAATCCAAAGGTGACAAAGGAGGTTCGGGAAAGAATTAGAAGTTTCTATGGCCTTGACAAGCCGCTCCATATGCAGTACTACCTGTGGTTGAAAAGGATCATCAAGCTGGATTTTGGTATTTCCTTTGCGCCTGATAGGCGACCGGTTATAGATAAGATAACAGAGAGGCTTCCCATTACCATAACAATCAATATTTTTTCCATGGCGCTTATTTTTATTGTTGGTATTCCCATAGGTATCTACTGTGCCCGGTATAAAGATACACCCCTGGATAAATTCCTCACTGCCTTTGTATTTGCCGGATATGCAACACCCACGTTCTGGCTTGCACTCCTCATGATGATTTTGTTCGGCGTATACCTTGAGTTGCTTCCGATATCCGGTATTAAATCCTTTCATTTCCATGAGCTTTCCTTTGTAGAAAAGATCATTGATATGGGGAAGCACCTTCTCCTGCCGGTCTGCATCTCTGCCTTCGGTGGTCTTGCAGGCATATCCAGGTATATGAAAAGTAGTCTCCTTGAGGTATTACGACAGGAATATATTACAACGGCCTATGCAAAGGGACTGTCAGAAAATATAGTCCTCAAGAAGCACGCCCTTAGAAACGCGCTCCTGCCGGTAATTACCATACTCGGACTTTCTGTACCCGGCCTTATCGGCGGAAGTGTCATATTCGAGAGTATCTTTTCCATTCCCGGCATGGGTCAGCTTTTCTATATGAGTGTTATGGCACGGGATTACCCAACAATTATGGGTATTCTTGTTATTGGTGCCTTCCTTACCCTTCTTGGAAATCTGCTGGCAGATATTTTCTATGCTGTCGCTGATCCAAGAATACGAATCGGGTGACTTGAGAAGCCTCATGAAGATAACAATACAAACATATGTGCTATCTGTGAGCAGGTATATATCGGCGAAGCTGTCCTTTATATGGCTTGTGTTAAAAACCCTCTTGAAAAAATATCGTCAGGATAATGCAAACATCATTGTGTCGTCGATTTCTTTTTATATACTCCTTACCTTTATTCCCTTTACACTTCTTTCCATATCCTTGCTTGGGTATGTCATTGACATAAGCAATCCGGGAATCCACCTTGAGCGGTACCTTAAAAATATTGTTCCTGATCCCTACAATGTATATATTACAAAACGGATTATACGGGAACTGAATATTATTTCCTTATCGAGGAAACTTTCAGGTCCTATCGGCCTTGCATTCCTTTTTTTCTTTACCACGAGACTGTTTGCAGTCATACGGCCGTCCTTCAGGATTATCTTTGGTAAACATCCTGAAGGTTTTATTAAAGGCAAGGAGAAGGAACTACTCTTTACCGCTATATTCTCTCTTATTCAGGCCTTCATTTTTTTCAGTTTTATTTTCAGTATTGTGATTCAGACTCAAGCAGTCAAGGTATTACCACGGATCATATCGAAAGGTCTTGTTGTCTACCTGGTGGGGATTATAGAGATGTTTTTTACCTTTGCCCAGTTTTATCTCCTCTATAGCTTACTGACACCGGTGAAGAATAAAAAGATTATCGTCTTCTCAACCATTTGTGCCACCCTGCTCTGGTATGGTGGTAAAAGCTTGTTTAAATACTATATCCTCCATATTGGAAAATTTACCGCATTCTTCGGAACCTACGGTATATTTATTGCCTTTCTCTTCTGGATTTATTTTTCAGTCTTTGTGCTCATAAGTTGTGCGGAACTACAAGCGGTTCTTTTGAAATTACTCAATCGTGAGCCTGTGCCCAGCTCTCGCCATATCCAATAGAAACCTTAAGGGGGACAATAAGACTCATTGCATGCTCCATTTCATGGGTAACAAGGGATTTCATTTTTGCAAGTTCTTCTTCTTTAATTTCAAAGACAAGCTCATCGTGTATCTGCATGATAAGGCGCGAGAGCAGGTTTTCTTTCCTCATGCGCCTGTGGATAGTGACCATAGCGGTCTTTATGATGTCCGCTGCCGTACCCTGAATGGGCGTATTGATGGCAGCCCGTTCCCCTAATTGTCGTACAGATGCATCAGGATTACTGAGTTCAGGTATATAGCGTATTCTCCCAAGAAGGGTTCTCACAAAGCCGTTCCTGTGCGCCTCTTCTAGTGCCTTTTCTATATATTCCTTTACACCCCTGTGTTTTTCAAAATAGTCATCAATATATTGTTGTGCCTCTTTCTGGGAAATGCCCAGTTCCTTTGAGAGGCCGTAGCTACTCATGCCATAGACAATGCCAAAATTTATCACCTTTGCAGTACGTCTCATTTCTGAGGTAACCTCACGGGCACCTACCTGAAAGATTTCCTGCGCGACCTTCGAATGGATATCCTCATCCTTCAAGAATGTATCGATGAGAAGAGGGTCGCGGGACATATGGGCAAGTACGCGAAGCTCAATCTGGGAGTAATCGGATGACATGAGCATATAGCCCTCGTCAGGGACAAAGGCTTCCCTGATTTTTTTGCCTTCCTCGCCACGGATGGGAATGTTCTGAAGGTTGGGGTCACTGCTGCTGAGCCTGCCTGTGGCAACGACCATCTGGTTGAAGGAAGCATGGATGCGGCCTGTCCTCTGGTTGATGAGCGTAGGTAATACATCAATGTATGTTCCTTTTAACTTAGTGAGGGTTCTGTATTCAAGAATTTTCTTTGGTAGCGTATGGATGGAAGAGAGTGTCTGGAGGACTTCTATATCAGTGGAGTAGCCTGTCTTTGTCTTTTTCACAGGTGGAAGATTCAATTTTTCAAAGAGAATACGGGAGAGCTGCTGGGGAGAATTGATATTAAATGGTTCACCGCCATAGTCATAAATCTCTTGTACGATGGTGTTGAGCCGTTTATCAAAATCACGGGAAAGGGATGCGAGGATCTTTCTGTCCACCTTTACACCGTAAAATTCCATATCAGCGAGCACTGCGATAAGGGGCATTTCAATAGTGGAGAAGAGTGGAAGAAGTTCATGATGTTTCATCTCTTCATACAGGACTTCTCTGAGTTCAAAGAGATGGAGTGTTTTCTGTATGAGTGCTTCCCGTTCATCAGAGGTTGTGATAATCCCATGGAGAAACTCCTCAATAAGGTTTTCGAGACTATAGTCTTTTCTGAGGGGATTTAAGAGATAGGAAGCGAGCATTGTATCGAAAAGGTCTTGCGACGTATCGGGCGTATAATGATGGTTGATATGTCTTATACAGAGGAAGAGTTCCTTGAGGTTATGGGTTGTTACGGACTGTGCATGTTGTATGATGGTATAGAGTTCATCCTCCCGTGTGGAATAATAGATACCTTCTCCATCATAGACGGTGAAAGATTCCACTTCTCTCTCGATAGTATGGGTACTCTTAAATGTGACGACGATGGCAATCTTCTCTGTATTCAAATCTGATAAGGTTTTTTCACGGTATGCCCTGCGTACTGCCGCGTCTGAATTTAATTCCCTGTAAAAAGATGTGAATTCCAGTTCCCTGAAAAGGTTTCTCAGTGTCTGGGTGTCTGCTTCCTTTATAGAGAGAGCATTGAGGTCTGTATCGATTGGGACATCAGTATGAATGCGCGCAAGCTCTTTGCTCATGAATGCCAAGTCTTTATGCTGTATGAGCTTCTCTTTTACTGCAGTCTTTTTTATGGCATGGATATTCTCATAGATAGTTTCAATGGTACCCAGGGTTGATACAAGTTCCCGTGCAGTCTTCTCACCAATGCCTGGAACACCGGGAATATTATCAGAGGTATCTCCACAGAGGGCAAGATAATCAACCATATGCTGGGGCTGAATACCAAATTTTTCAACCACCTCTTGCTCACCAATACGCTGATTCTTCATGGTATCGAGTATGACAGCACGTTTTGAGACACACTGCATCATATCCTTATCACTTGTCACCATATATATATCGATGGGCTCATTCCTGAGTTTATGAACAATGGTTCCGATAATGTCATCTGCTTCAAACTGCTCCTTTTCAATGAGCGGGATACCCATTGCTGTGACTATTTTTTTGACGTAGGGAATCTGACTTGAAAGATTGTCAGGCATGGGAGGTCGCTGGGCTTTATACTCTTTAGATATCTCTTCTCTGAAAGAGGGTGCCTTTGAATCAAAGACCACGACAAGGCTGTCAGGCTTCTCTTCATGGAGAAGCTTTTTTAGCATATTAATGAACGCAAAGGTTGCATTCGTGGGAATACCTTTTGACGTGGAGAGATAGGGGGTAGCGTAGAAGGCTCTGTAAAGATACGAGTTGCCATCAACAAGGAATAGTTTTTTAATTGTCCGGGCCATAATCACACAGGGAAATACGCCATAATCTTGAATACCCTTTTTTTGGGAAATCTAAAGATTGTGAGGCCATACTTTTTTTCAAGGCGTGAAAGAAAACGTTCAATAGATTGTGCAGTGGGTGCTGTTATGGTAAACCAGATGTTTAAGGTTCCATCCCGTTCATAGTTATGGGTTACACCACGGTGGCGATTTATTTCTTTCACCACCTCCATGAGTATTGAATCGTCCACATGGACACCGCAGAGGGTACTCGTATAGTTAAGTTTCTTTGGTTCGAGTACCGGTCCTATACGTCGTATATAGCCACCCTGTTTTAACCGTTTGACCCGTTTTATGGCCTCTTGTTCGCTGATACCAATAATCTCTCCGATTGCAGCGTAGGGTCTTTTTGTAAGTGGAAACTCTTCCTGAATGATATTGAGAATCTTTTTGTCCACTCTATCCATGTACGATTTCTCTGATGTAGTGATTGTATAGTCTCTCTTTAACCTTGTCAACCTTTCTTGATCCTTCCTGCTTACCTTTCCCTGCGTTCTATGGTAAACTTGCATAGATACCCTTTCAAAGACCTGTGTGAATACTATGATTTCCCCTGACGAAGAAGCATATATTTTACGCAAGGCATACATACCTGAACACATTGTAGGCCTTATGACATCCATATCAGGGGCTGAGGCTTTTTTAAAGAACGGATTCCTCTATTATGTGAAGAACCAATGGGCAACTGTTGTTGGCTACCCCCTAGAAGGAACATTTTCAGTACATGATTTTGAAGCATTTGTACATGACCTCACAGGGAATGTTCCATGCACCACCTGGTGGATTATGGCCCCGCAACTCCCGGAGACCTTTATCAGGGAAGCGACAGAGAAGGAATTCGATGAATACTACACCCTTTCGCTTGATGCCTATACAGTAAAAAAAGGTCTCCACAAGAAGGTTGAAGAAGCCCGTGCCAGTATCGCCTATGAACGATCCAGAACCTTCACCCACGAGCATGAAACCCTCGTACAAGAATTTATCAGAAGAGAGGAATTGAATGACCGTGTGCGGGAACTCTATTTAAGTATGCCGAGGTATATGGCGACGAATAAAACAGGCTTTGTGCTTGATGGTAGATCAAGAGATGGAAGGCTTGTTGCCTTTTATATCCTGGAACTTGGAGCAAAAGATTTTGCTGCCTATATATTAGGATGCCATTCAAAACGCCACTACATACCCCATGCGTCGGATCTTCTGTTTTATGAGATGGTGAATATTGCACGGAATGAAGGAAAAAAAGTCCTGAATCTTGGCCTTGGAGTCAATAGCGGTATACGGAGATTTAAGAGGAAGTGGGGCGGTATTCCTTCTCTCACGTATGAGTTTTGTGAGTATATCCCGCACAGGACAGGCATTGTTTCATTAATCCAATCCCTTGAAGGACGTCTGTGAAGGAGAGGACATGTTCTCTTTTAGGTCACGGGAACGAACACTGAAAATGGTGTGGAAGATTGAAGGGAACGAAACAACGAGTTTTCTTATTGGTACCGCCCATTTCTTTCCCTATAGTTTCAGAAGATCGCTGGTGAGCCTGATGAAAAAAATCGATACGGTTCTTTTTGAAGGACCTCTTGATGAACAGAACATGGATACGGTGAGGGAAGAAGGCATAGAACATTCTGATATGCCATCACTCTATGAGCACCTCGACAACCGTACAATCCAGATATTGAACAGGGAGCTTTCTCATTATCCATCTCACGGAGACAGTTCACTCATGTCGTATGTAGGCCTTTTCAGTCAGGGCAAAAGAGATATTGTGCGCTCTGAGATTGAAGGGTTACGACCCTGGATGGCTTTTTTTAAAATCTGGTCTTATTATCTTCTGAAAAGGGGATGGATATACTCTGTTGACCTTGAAGCCCATGCCATAGCCCGGGAGATGAATAAAAAGATTTACTACCTTGAAACAATTAACGAACAGATTGAGGCGTTGAATGGTATTCCCTTGGAACGGATAGTACATTTTTTCGAAAAGATAGATCAATGGGAAAAGTTTGCAAAACGACATGCAAAGAACTATCTTAAAGGTTCATATAATGCTATGATAAAAAATACGGCTGATTTTCCTACACGATGTCCGTCCATAATTGAGGCGCGAGACCCTGTATTATTTGAACGCATGATGCCCTTTGTAGAGAAGGGGAGGGCAGGAATCTTCATCGGTACAACCCATATTATGGGTATCACAACAATGTTGGAAAAGAGGGGATATACCATTTCACAGGATCGCCTATGATTACAGAATCAGAGAAAAGTTTTATCAGAACCCATGCATATGTGCCGGAACATATTGTGGAATACGGAGAAGCCATATCTGGAGGTGAACCGTATCTTTTTGATAATTTTCTCTGTTATGTGCGTGGCAGTACGCTCATTGTTGTTGGGTACCCCCTGAAAGAGGTTTTTATAAAACGAAAAGTACAAAAAATTATCGATAGTATGATAAAACGTTTCAAGGCTCAACGCCTTGCTGTCATTGCACCAGAAGATGTTGTGTACGGCAGGAAATGGATAGAGCACAATTCAGACCATTACTACAGGTATGAGCTTGTGGAGGGTAGAATCCCTTCAAAAGTGAGGAATATGATTAACCGCTCACATAAAGAACTCATTGTGAGCGAATGCAAGGAACTCACAGACGAACATAGAGAACTCATAAGAGCATTTCTTGAAAGCCACAGATTGCAGGAGGATGTAAAGTATATTTATAAAAGAATTCCTTTTTATCTTGCCCATTCTTCATCAGCCATCATTCTCAATGCGCGGAACAAGGAAGGCGTGCTTATCGCCTTTGATATCGTTGATTGTGGTTCTCAGGACTATGTATTTTACATGTTTAATGTGACCAATGAAAAGCACAGGATACCCGGTTCATCAGACCTTCTGCTCTATACAATAGTACAGAGAGCAAAAAGAGATGGCTACCGGTTTGTCAACCTTGGTTTGGGAATCAACAGGGGTGTTACGTTTTTTAAAGAGAAGTGGGGAGGGGAACCTTTTCTTACCTATGAATATTATCTATATAACCTTACCCAAGAAGCCCCCCTTCTTGACCTCTTACAGAAACTATAAGGACCTATGGGCATAGTATCCTCTCTCTTTACACGACCGAAAAAGAGACGATTCTCTGCGTGGCAGGTAGAACTTACCACACGGTGTCCTCTTCAATGCAGGATGTGCATAAAAGAGGAGTACAGAGACTGGCAAAGGAAGGATATGGCCATCAGTGATTTTAAACGGATAGTTCCATATCTTAATGAAGTAGAAAATGTTGTGCTTGAAGGATGGGGTGAATCACTCATGCACAGAAATCTGATAGACTGTGTGAAACTCATCAAAGAGCAGGGCGCAAGGACGGGTTTTGTCACAAGCGGTATGGGGCTTGACGAAAACTACGCATCACAATTGGTTAAGGAAGGGCTTGATTTTATGGGATTTTCTTTTTCCGGTGCAACACGGGAAACCCATAATAGAATCAGGGTGAATTCAGACTTTGATGAATTGTGTACATCGATTCGTTCACTTCAAAGAATTATGAAAGAGGAAGGCGCCATTACACCAAACCTCCACATTGTGTATCTCATGCTGAAAGGGAATATCCATGAAATCCCCCTCTTGATTGACCTTGCAGACACATTGGGTATAAAGGAGATTGTGCTCATACACATAACCCATATAACGAATGAATGGCAGGACAGGGAGAAAGCATTCTTCTGTGAAGACCATGTACGCCTGCCGTATGTAATTGATGAAGCAATGCTTAAAGCAAAAAAGAAAGGCATTTCTCTCAGCATGCCTTCTTTTTCTATGCGCAGTGTACCAGTATGCAGCGAAAACCCCTTACGCAATCTTTATATATCTGTTGATGGTGAGGTATCTCCCTGCGTCTATCTTTATCCACCCATTGGTTCGCCATTCAAAAGAATCTTCTGCGGAGAGGAAAGGATTGTCGAAAGGGTGAGGTTTGGAAATATCTTCAGGGCATCTATTGAGGAGATATGGGACAGTGACGAATATAGAAGATTCAGGAATTCTTTCAGAGAGAGGCAGAAGGCTTCAGAGAAGCTCTATGAATCCCTTTTGGAAATAAAACCTCTTAATACCTTTTCTTATCCTGAGGCACCTTTGCCCTGTCAAACATGCCATAAGATACTGGGATTTTAAATGTTATCACCTGCTTTCAAATAAAGATACGAGGAGGCTTGGTTCAATGAGGACGATGGTACGATGTGTATGCAGTATATTCTTTGCTTTAAGCATGATTTGTATTTCTCAATATGCCTATAGCCAGATGAATCTGAATTCGATGCTCAAACCATATCTATCAGAATATGAACTTCCAGCCATTGCTGCTGCTGTTGCACAAGGTGGAAAGATTGTTGCAGCCGGTGCAGCAGGTGTGAGAAAGACGGGCACGAATATTGCTGTGACAATCAATGACAGGTTTCACATTGGTTCAGACACAAAGGCGTTTACTGCCTTGCTTGCAGCCATTCTTGTGGAAGAGGGAACGCTTACCTGGCACACAACAATTGGAGAAGTCTTTCCAGAGCTTTTAGAGAAAATGGATACGGGTATACGACAGGTAACCCTTGAACAACTCCTCTCGCATACCAGCGGTATTCCCACTGACAATGAGGAGATATTGAATGTTTATAGAGAAGCCATGTTTCAGGAAGGCAATCTCGATGATATGAGATACTGGCTTGTCAAGGAGTGGGTTAAAAAGCCCCTCGCATTTCAATCCGGTTCACAGTTTTCCTACTCCAATATGGGTTACACCATAGCAGGTGCCATGATTGAACGGAAGGCAGGCAAGACATGGGACGAATTGATAGTGGAACGCATCTTCATACCCCTGAAACTGAAGACAGCAGGTCTTGGGCCACAGGCATCTCTTGGAAAGCTTGATGCACCCCTTGGTCATGCGATCATTGAGGGAAAGATAAAGGCTTTTCTTTCAGGACCTAATGGCGATGTGCCACCACTTTTGGGACCTGCTGGTATTGCCCATATGTCAATTCTTGATTTTGCACAATGGGCTCAATGGAACGCAGGTGAAGGCAAGTGCGCACCCCACCTTGTAAAACCGGAGACGCTCAAAAAGCTCCATACACCAGTTATTGATGTGTCTGCAAAAAAGGATACTCCGCCCGGCACACCTCCGGGAGGTAAATATTGCCTTGGATGGGGGGAGACAGTTCCTGACTGGGCACAAAAGCCTCTTCTCTCTCATGGAGGCTCCAATGGCATGAACCTTGCCCATATCTGGATTGACACACAACAGGATTATGCAATGGTTTTGACAACAAATATAGGTGGTAAAAAGGCACATGAGGCGCTCCGTGCCATTGCAAAGGAACTCTATCAAAGATATGCAAAAAAGATCAAAAGATAAGAGACAAAAGGAGGCAGTAGGTTATAAAATACCTACTGCCCCTCCTATTTGATTTAGAACTTTGGTACCGGGAATAATACTCCACCAAAAATGAGCCATGCAAAGAGCAGTGTCCAGAAGATATTGAAGAGCTGGGCAATGAGGAATGCTGCTGCAGGCCTTCCACCACCCATAGAAACCAGCTCCTTGAACTGAGTATCAAGACCTATGCAGAGGAATGCAAGGGTAAACCACCACCCCCGTAAACCTCCGGTTACGCTTGTTACTGCCTTTGCTGAGGCTTCAGGCATCATGAAGGAGAAGACAAGAGAAGCAATGATAAAGCCCACAACAAATTTGGGGAATCTGAACCATATTTCCATGGCACTTGGTTTTTCACCTGTCTTCAAACCCTTGAAGGTAAACCAGATGGCAAGAAGAAATGCGACAAACCCGATTAAAACATTCTGAGCCATCTTTACAACCACAGCAACTGCCATGGCTGCTTCCCCTGCAATAGCACCTGCGGCAACAACAGCGCCTGTTGTATCAATCGTGCCACCAATCCATGCACCTGCCACTGCGGGTGCCATACCCACTGCCTTTGCAATGAGGGGCTGTAAAATCAGCATGGGTATTGCACAGAGGAGGACGAGGGAAATGGTATGGCTTACCTTTTTCTGGTCACCCTTCACAGCTCCACCTGCAGCTATTGCTGCAGAGACACCGCAGATGGATACTGCTGTGCCGAGGATGGATGCAAATTCATCATCGAGACCAAGTTTCTTTGCCACCCAGTAACAGACATAGAATACTGCGAAGATGACAATAACAGACTGAATCATTCCATAGGCGCCGACCTTTGCAATGGTGGTAAATAGTACTTCAGCACCGAGGAGTACGAGACCTATCTTAATAAAAAACTCTGTCTTTACCGCCGTTTTGAGCCAGTCAGGGACACCCACAGTATTGCTGATGATAAGGCCGAAGAGTAGTGCCCAGAAAACAACCTCAAGACCGTAATAATTGATTGTAGAGTTTCCTGCAACAAAGAACGAGAGCGCTGAAAGGATGTAGACTATTGGAAAACCGAGGGTAAACTTTCCAAAGGGCATACCCATTATTGCAATGCCGATACCTCCTAATATCCATAACCCTATTAAAAGATATAGAGCCCTGAGCATATTCGCACCGGAGAAAACATTTCCTACTGTTCTCCCTGCATCGGTCTTCATGTCCTTGCCCATCTTTTCAGCCTTCTTCTTAATGTCCTTGTCTTTGACGTCTTTTGCTGCTTTTTCCACCTTGCCTGCAGCATCTCCTATGGCTTTTCTATCCTTCCCATCGATTGCTGTTTTTAAAGCAAGAAGCTCCTTCTGGACAGCCACTTCACCCTTTGCTTCAGCCTCTTTGACAAGGGCTTCAACCTTTCCAGCCTGGCCTGAAACCTTTTCAAAGAATGCGCTGTCTGTCATCCATTGCCAGCTTGGAAGTTTGAATGTTGCACCGGCAAGGAAAATAATGAGGATAAGAAAGCCAATCCAGACTGACATCCAGTCATCTTTCTTCCAGAGCGTAGTCCAATCAATTGGTTTTTTCTCTTCCATAAGCACCCCCCTATGCTTTTTTTGAAGCTAAAAAAGATTATATGCCGTCTTTTGCAATTGTCAAGAAAATCATACTTAAAAATACATACCCCCGCAAAGAAACCTTGAAAAAGTAAATAAATGCATTATACTTAAGAATACATAACTCCATGAAAATCAAGGAGGTAAGAAATGACAGGATATTCAGAAATTGTTCTGGACCATTTTAAAACACCCCGCAATGTTGGAAGGATAGATAATCCTGATGGCATTGGTGAGGTGGGAAACCCTGTGTGCGGGGACATGATGACAATCACTATCAAAGTAAAAGACGACCGTATCGATGATATAAAATTTCAGACCTTTGGATGTGGAGCAGCCATTGCGGTATCGAGTATGGTAACGGAAATGGCAAAAGGAAAGACGCTTGAGGAGGCCCTCAAAATAACAAATGATACTGTTGCAAAGGAACTGGGTGGTCTTCCTAAAAATAAGCTTCACTGTTCAAACCTTGGTGCTGATGCACTCCATAAAGCCATTATGAATTACTATGAAAAGCAGGGTAGACCTGTTGAAAAAAGATTTCTTAAAGATGAAAAGGTCGAACACCATGGTGGTCATGGAGAGCACTGCTACTGCCCCTATTGCGATGTGGATTTGCCTGAAAAGGCACCCTATTGCACGCACTGTGGAAAACCCACAGTAATACATACAGATTAACACAGGATTTCAATCTATCCATAAGGAGATACTGCAGATGAAGCCCACCATATACTTTGATAATATTTCAGGAACACCCCTTCATCCACAGGTTAAGGAGGAAATGGTAAATTACATCCAGAATCATTACGGTAATCCCACAAGCCAGCATCGTATAGGTGATGCAGCAATGGAAACCCTTGAAAACGCACGGGCGCAGGTTGCTGCCCTCATCAACGCAAAGCCGAAGGAGATTGTCTTTACATCAGGCGGTACTGAATCGGTCAATCATGCAATCAAAGGCGTAGCCCTTGCCATGGCTGATAAGGGCAAGCATATTATTACCTCCAATATTGAACATCAGTCAGTGCTCCGTTCATTGAGGATGCTCCAGAGGTTTGGCTATCATGTCACCTCACTTCCTGTGGATAAGTATGGTATTGTGGATCCAGAAGATGTAAAGAAGGCAATTACTGATGAGACAATCCTTGTATCCATCATGCATGCCAATAATGAAATTGGCACCATAGAACCCTTGGCAGAAATAGGACGCATTACAAGGGAAAAGGGTATTATCTTCCATACTGATGCAGTGGCATCAGCAGGAGTAATTCCTGTGGATGTGGATGCACTGGGTGTTGACCTCCTGAGCATGGCTGCGAATCAGTTCTACGGTCCTTCAGGTGTCGGTGCGCTGTATATACGCCCCAAAACGAGAATTATTCCTTTACTTGATGGTGGTGTTCAGGAGAATAATATGCGCGGTGGAACCCATAATATGATCGGTATTGTGGGAATGGGAAAGGCTGCAGAATTAGCCCGCCATGAGATGGCCCGGCGTATAGAATACCTGCTTACATTGAAAAAGGCATTGACTGACCGTATTAATACTATGGATGATATGGTCATAAATGGACATCCCACGAATAATCTTCCCAATCTTCTCTCTGTTTCTGTAAAGTATGTGGAAGGTGAATCCATGGTTCTCATGCTTGATGAGGAAGGGGTATGTGTTTTAACCCGTTCTGCATGTGCCACCGGTTCTCTGAGAGCATCCCACGTACTTATTGCCATCGGTCTTGATTATGCAACAGCGCAGGGCACCCTCATCTTTTCTCTGAGTATTATGAATACCGTTGATGAGATAGACCATGCTTTTGAGGTTTTGAGTAAGAGTGTGGAATTCTTACGGAATATGTCACCTCTTTACAGGCAAAAAAGTAAATAATGCCTCAACACAAGAAAGTGAAATTTATCTTTTGTGAAATTTGTAAAAAAAAAATTGACAAATTTATTTTCATTGCTAATATGAATTATATTGATGCATAAAATGAGTGAGTCTATTCCCCTAACAAAAATCCTTTGATGTGTTTTTATCCCCTTCCACAGAGAAGGGTTTTTTTATATAGAGTCTATCCAAATAAGGAGGTGGCATCATGCCAGATGAAACTCCATTGTTAGACGAGTTGGAAAAGGGAAAGTGGCCAAGTTATGTGAAAGAGATAAAGCGGGCATCGAAAAAGAACAAAGCAGCAAAAGACCTGCTCGGGATTCAGGAATTATCTTACAAGGACAGAATCACGCACTGGAAACACGGAGGCATAGTCGGTGTTACCGGCTATGGTGGTGGTGTCATAGGCAGGTACTGCGATGTCCCGGAAAAATTTCCAAATACTGCTTCATTCCATACACTGAGGGTGAATCATCCAGGAGGATGGTTTTATTCAACAAAAGCCTTAAGGCAGATTTGTGATGTATGGGAAAAGTATGGAAGCGGAATGACAAACTTTCACGGGTCCACAGGAGATATCATACTCCTCGGTACAACAACAGAAAATCTGCAACCCTGCTTTGATGCACTTACGGAAATCGGTTTTGACCTCGGTGGTTCTGGATCAGCGCTCAGAACACCGTCGGCATGTGTAGGACCTGCTCGGTGCGAATGGTCGACATTTGATACCCTTGATCTCATCTATAATATAACCATGGAGTTTCAGGATGAGATCCACAGACCTCGATGGCCATACAAATTTAAAATCAAGGCATCAGGATGCCCCAACGACTGTGTGGCAGCCATTGCACGTGCTGATTTGACCATTATCGGCACATGGAAAGACAATTTAAGAATTGACCAGGCAGCAGTCAAGGAATATGCAGACCATGGTTTTGACATTCATAAACTCATTGTTGATCGGTGCCCCACAGATGCCCTCGAATGGGATGAAAAGACAAAAACCCTCACACTCAAGCCTGATGATTGCGTGAGGTGCATGCACTGCATCAATAAGATGCCAAAGGCAATAAGGCCAGGTGTGGAGGGAGGGGCCACGCTCATGATCGGTGGTAAGGCACCCATTATCAAAGGTGCATACCTCTCGTGGGTGCTCATTCCATTTATGAAGCTTGAACCTCCCTATGAAGAACTTAAAGAGCTTCTCCGCAAGATATGGGATTGGTGGGATGAGAATGGAAGGACGAGAGAACGGCTTGCAGAGCTTGTAGAAAGGGTAGGGCTCAAGACTTTCTTGAAGGAGATAGGTATAAAACCTGTTCCCCAGATGGTATATAAGCCACGGGCAAATCCCTATGTATTTTTTGATAAGAAATGAAAAAGGAGGGTATTATGGGAGCAACAGACATAGGACCACCTGATTATCATTTGATGTTACCCGATATCATAAAGAAGAATTATGGCAAATGGAAATATCATGAAATAGTACGGCCTGGTGTGCTCAAGCACGTATCTGAAACAAATGATGAGCTTTACACTGTACGGGTAGGTTCTCCACGGTTGGTGAGTATAGATTTTATCCGTGATATCTGCGATATTGCTGATAAGTATTGCGGAGGCCACTTAAGATTTACGAGCCGCTACAATGTTGAATTTCTGACAGACAAAAAAGAGAATGTGGACAGGATTATAGAAGAGGTAAGCAGACTTGGTCTTCCAGTGGGTGGTGTTGGCACCTGTATTTCAAATATTGTGCATACCCAGGGATGGATACACTGCCACAGTGCAGCAACAGATGCATCGGGCCTTGTGAAATCCATAATGGACGAACTCTATGACCATTTTGTTTCTATAAAACTTCCTGCCCTCCTGCGTATATCAGTGGCATGCTGTATCAATATGTGCGGTGCAGTCCATTGTTCTGACCTGGCGGTTGTGGGCATCCATACAAAGCCACCAAAAATAGACCACGAGAAGGTGGTAGCCCAGTGTGAAATACCAACGACTATTCAGGCGTGCCCGACAGGCGCAATACGGCGTCATCCTGACCCGAATATTAAAAGCGTGACTGTGAGGGAAGACCTGTGCATGTACTGCGCAAACTGCTTTACCGTATGTCCTGCCATGCCCCTTGCAGACCCTGATGGTGATGGTGTTGCCATCTATGCAGGCGGGAAGGTGTCGAATGCGCGGAAACCACCGATGTTTTCACGCCTTATTGTACCATATCTTCCCAATAACCCGCCGCGCTGGCCAGAGGTTGTGAGTGTCATAAAGAAAGTGGTAGATGTTTATGCAAAACATGCCCGTAAATACGAACGGCTGGGAGAATGGATAGAAAGGGTAGGGTGGGAGAAATTTTTCAAACTCACAGAAATTCCTTTTACAGAACATCATATTGATGATTTTACGCATGCAGTGGAGACTTACAGAACGACCACACAATTCAAGTGGTAGGGGGCAGAACATGGCAGACGAAGTAACAGATGAATTGAAGCAGAAGATTATTGATTATCTAAAAACAGTGACAAAGGCGAAGAATAAAGAGGTGGCGAGAGAGATAGGGGTAGATAAACACCTTGTGGACAAGGCAATTGCTGCCTTGAGCAAGGAAGGAAAGATAGAATATCTCTACCTCGGTGCTTCTTTTATTAAATTGAAAGAGTAGATGAGTATGGCTCTCTCACGATTACCTCCACGCCTCATGTTTGCAGCACCACAGGGGCGATCCGGGAAGACGATTATCAGTTGTGGTGTCTGTGCCATACTTGCTCGAAGAGGGCTAAGAGTACAGCCCTTCAAAAAAGGACCTGACTACATCGATTCCTCCTGGCTTCAGGCAGCAACAGGGATACCATGCCGCAACCTTGATGCCTTTCTGATGCCAGAAACAACGCTTATCAATCATTTTACAAGAACTGCGGAGAATGCAGATATTGTACTTATTGAAGGAAATATGGGGCTTTACGATGGCATCGAAGAAAATGGTACCGGAAGCAGCGCTCATATGGCACGCCTTTTAAAAACTCCTGTTATCCTTATTATCAATACAGCACGGATGACACGCAGTGTAGCTGCAATGGTTATGGGGTATCAGAATTTTGAACTTCACACACCTATTGCTGGAGTGGTCCTCAATAATGTATCAGGAGAGCGCCATAGAAAGAAGCTCGTGAGGGCAATAGAAGATAACTGTAATATCCCTGTTCTCGGTACAATCCCGAGGGATGAGAGTCTTCACATAAAGGAACGCCATCTCGGCCTTGTACCTTTCAGGGAGGATGGAACTGGTTCCCTCGTGATAGAACGTATTGCCCGGGTTATAGAACAACATATTGACATGGAAGGTATACTTTCAATCGCACGAAGTGCAGAGGAAATAGAATATACAGAGGAAAAAGAAAAATCCGTGGAGAAACAAAAGAGAATCAGGATAGGCGTATTCTTTGATAAAGCCTTCCATTTTTATTATCCTGAAAACCTTGAAGCCCTTGAAAATCATGGTGCTGAATTGGTTTATATTGATTCATTGATCGACCGTACCCTTCCTTCAATTCATGGTCTTTACATTGGTGGTGGCTTTCCTGAACTCTATCTTAAGGAGCTTGAGTCGAATAGAGGGTTGATGGAGGATGTTGCCCGTGCAATTGAGGAAGAACTTCCTGTATATGCTGAATGTGCGGGATTGATGTATTTGAGCAAAGGGGTTAGTGAAGGTAACACGATATTTAGAATGGCAGGTGTGATTCCTTCTGAAATTGGTATAAAAAAGAAGCCGGAAGGCCATGGATATATTGAGGCAGAGGTTATTAAGGAGAATCCTTTTTATCCTGTGGGTGAAAGGATAAAAGGTCACGAATTCCACTATTCCTATCTTACAAGCACAGAGGGATTACACCTGGCATTGGAAGTTATACGGGGCAGGGGGGTAAATGGTGGCCTTGATGGTATTGTGTATAAGAATATGTTTGCCTCGTACACCCATATCCACGCACTGGGTACACAATCATGGGCAGAGGCCTTTCTGTCCCTTGCATTGAATGAGGAACGAAAGGAAAGGGTCTATTCAATGGAAAAGTCCAGAAAGGAGGTTTTCTATGGCTGAAGGTACAGAAATGGTGAAATGCCCTGTCTGTGGAATGGAGATTGAGGTGGGTTCCCAGGTTGCAAAACTCTATGGCGCAGTTCGAGCTGCACCGAGGGCAAGCACTACCTATGACGGAAAGGAATATTTTTTCTGTTGTAAGGCATGTAAGAAAAAATTTGATGAGGATCCTAAAAAATTTTCTAAATAGGAGGTTATAGATGGCAAAGAAAACGCTCGGTGGAATCGAAATCGAAATCGACGAGGACGGCTTCATTCAGGAGCCGGAAAAATGGAACCAGGCAATAGCAGAAGATCTGGCAAAGGTTGAACAGGCATACCCCATGAGCGAAGAGCACTGGAAGGTGGTTAATTACCTGAGGGACTATTATCTCAAATATGAGATTGCCCCGCCCATCAGGATGCTTGTGAAACAGACAGGTTTTGACCTGAAAAAGATATACCAGCTCTTTCCATCAGGACCGGCAAAAGGGGCATGCAAAATTGCAGGTCTTCCAAAGCCGACCGGATGCGTATGATTTTTAAGGGAATGTGAACACCTTTCTCGCTATCCTTACTTATTTTGCCTATTGCTTTATCATAGGGGCTTATACTGTAAAGATTGTTAAATATTTGAGGCTCCCTACCCATCTGAGGTGGGAGCTATATCCTGTTATACATGAGGAGAAATACGCTTATGGTGGTTCCTATTTTGAAAAAAAGGAATGGTGGAATGAAGAAAAGCAAAAGCGTTATGTACGGGGCATTCTTTATCTTCTTAAGGAATATTTCACACTGGGCGATTATTTGACACGTAATGTGCTCTACTGGTTAGGATTGTTCCCGTGGCACATCGGTTTTATCCTCATTATTACGTTCCATATTCTCTGTTTTTTTGGTGCTCTCTTCATGGTACTGGAATTCACCATATCTCCAGGTTCACCGGACCTATGGGGAAGAATTTTATTTTATGCAATTCTCATAACAGGTATAGTGAGTTTTATAGCAGGAACCGTAGGAAGCATTTTCATTATAATAAACCGTATTATTGATAAGAGTTTAAGAACCTATGCTACACCATTAAATTTTTTAATGTACATCTTTACACTCGTGGTCTTTATTAGTGGTCTTTATTCCTGGTATTTTATTGATCCTGACATGAAAGAATACAGAGAGTTCTGGAAAGGACTTATCACATTTCATTTTGTAGGTGTTGATGTAGGAACGATGGTTCATATAATACTCTTTGATCTTTTCCTCATATACCTACCATTTACTCGTTCACTCCACTATATCACCCGCTTGTTTGCGTTTTTTCTCATCCGCTGGGATGATGAACCAAATAGAAGGGGGAGTAAACTTGAAAAAAGGCTTATTAAAAATTTGAACCAGAAGGTAGGCTGGCAAGGACCGCATATTGGGGCTGGAAGAAGCTGGAATGAGCTTGCAAGGTATGACAGGTAGGATATGAAGATAGAGGATTTAAGTAAAGATACAGAACAGCTTGTAACAATAGAACCAGATGACCTTATACCCCTTCCTTATCCTTATGACGATCCAGTAAACGAACCTTTAATGAAAGGATTAACAGATGACCAGAGGATGCGATACGAGGCATCCCTTGACGGAGTTCTTGCCATAGGCATCCCAAAACCTCAGAATAAAGATGAGGAAGATGCCTTTGTCAAAAGATTTCTCGCAGGCCTTGAAAGGCTCCTCACATCTGACAATAACTGGACCTTCCTCCAGCCGCTTTACCATTCTCTTGAATACTGTGTGAAATGCCAGATATGTAATGATTCCTGTCCTGCGTATATTGCAAGCGGCAGAAAGGAGATATACCGGCCCACCTATAGGCCTGAAATACTGCGACGTATTATCAATAAATACATAAGGAAAAGGTCGGGTATCCTTACAAAGCTGACTGGTAGCGATATTGATTTAAACTGGAGGCTTGTGGCGAGGCTTGGAGAACTTGCATACCGCTGCACACTCTGCAGAAAATGTGCCCAGATTTGCCCCCTTGGTGTGGATAATGGTCTTATCAGCCACGAAATAAGAAAGATTTTCAGCCAGGAGATGGGCATAGCACCACGAGAACTCCACGAACTGGGTACAATGCAGCAATTGAAGGCAGGTTCATCTACAGGGATTACGCCGAAGGCATTACATAACATCATAGAATTCATGGAGGAGGAGATAGAGGAGAAGGCAGGAAGAAAGATAAAGATACCCGTGGACAAGGAAGGTGCTGAGATACTTTTACTTCACAATGCAGGTGAGTTTATCTCATGGCCTGAAAATACAGAGGCATTCGCCATCATCTTTGATGTAGCAGGTATTGACTGGACATTATCGAGTGACCTTGTTGGCTATGATGCAGTGAACTATGGTGTCTGGTATGACGATATACAGCTTGCAAGGATTGCGGTGAGACATGCAGAGATAGCAAAGGCACTAAAGGTCAAAAAGATAAACGTTGGTGAATGCGGTCATGCGCATAAGGCGATGATTGTCGTGGCAGACAGGGTTCTCACAGGGGAACTCAACATCCCGAGGGAGAGCGCACTGCCACTCCTCGAGGCTCTCGTCTGTAATGGTAAACTAAAGCTTGATCCTCAACGTAATAACTTTCCTGTCACCCTCCATGACCCATGCAATATGGTGAGGCTTATGGGTATTGTTGAACCGCAGAGAAAGATTCTCCGAACACTGTGCCCTCAGTTTAAAGAAATGGAGCCCCATGGTGTGGAGAACTACTGTTGCGGTGGTGGGAGCGGTTTTGCCATCATGCAGTCCATGAACTTCCCTGACTGGAGAAGTGCAGTATCAGGAAGAATAAAACTGAAACAGATTCTTGAGACCTTTCAGGAAGTAATATCGCCTGACATCAAAAAGTATGTGTGCGCACCTTGTTCCAATTGCAAGGGACAGATACGGGAACTTTTTAACTATTATAATGTCAATGAAAAGTGCGGTATTTATTATGGAGGTCTGGTGGAATTGATTGTAAATGCCATGGTGGATATAAAAAAGCGATTCATAGACTGGGAGTGGCACTGAACAGAGTGTTTGGTGGTGGGTGGTACGTGGTCAGTAAGGGATAAAAAGGAGAATAAAAGGGGTTGTCATGGATGACAGAAAAGATAAAGTGATTATCCTGGGCTCTGAATACATAGGCCACGGTGATGAAACACTCGGGTTTGCCATACTTATGAATCTTTTCGAAGCACTTGCAAAAAGAGAGGATAGACCAAAGGCACTCATATTCTGGAATACAGCAGTGAAACTCCTTGAGGAGGGTTCACCAGCGGTTCCGCATCTGAAAGTACTTGAAGAGAAGGGAGTCACAATTCTCGCCGGGAAATTATGTGTTGAGGATTTATGTATTGGCGATCGTATTGCTGTTGGCAAAATCGCAACAATGGATGAGATTCTTGATTGTATGCTCCACAATGAAGTAATAAGTGTATGATATTGTAGAAAGGAGGTTATTTAGATATTATGGGGAAAGGCGATCAGCGGACACGAAGGGGAAAAATCTTCAGGGGAAGTTACGGCAAAACGCGACCGAAAAAGAAGAAAAAAACCTCATCATGATGCTTAAAACTTTTTTATTAGAAAATAAACACAAAATCCTTGAGCAGTGGATAACCCTCATCATTGAAACATACCCACCTGAAACAAGAAAAATTTTACTATCTGATAAAGACAGGTTTACCAATCCTGTAGCCTATACGATCTCAGAAGGAGTAAGAACACTCTTTGATGCACTGATTGATGAGGCAGATTCTGACAGTATTACCCATGCCCTTGATGGTATCATGCGCATAAGGGCTGTCCAGGATCTGTCACCATCCCGGGCAACGAATATTATTCTTTTGTTGAAAAAAGTCCTCCATGACATAATCAATACATGTACTCACGGTCTGGTAGATGAAAAAAATGGAGGATGTAAGGAATTGCTTTACCTTAATGAAAGATTAGACGCTATGCATGCCCGTGCATGTGATCTCTATATGAAGTGCAAAGAAGAGATCCGCGCTATACAGTTGAAAGAGATAAACAGGGAACATGAAAGAATATCCAGGTTGCGCACGTTTGCACAAAAAATGAACCAAGGAGCACGATGAAGATTATATATCCTGCCATTATAGTGCTGATTCTTATCCTGCTTCCTGTAGTAGGTGTAGGTGTTATGGGGCTCCATACTATCTTTGGTATAATGATACCTTACAGCGCCTTTCTGTTTTTTCTCTGTGCTCTTATATACCGTATCTTTGTGTGGGCAAAGGCCCCACAACCATTCTGTATTCCCACAGTATGCGGGCAGCAGACATCATTACCATGGATAAAGGCGGACGCCATTGAAAGTCCGTCAACCCCGTGGGGTGTGGTAAAGAGAATGGTTCTTGAGATACTTCTTTTCCGCTCCCTTTTCAGATATGACAGGGTTTCTATAAGGGGGAAAGAGAGACTTGTATACCATGAAGGCAAATTGCTCTGGTTTGGCGCATTACTTTTTCACTGGTCCCTTCTCGTTATAGGTATCAGACATTTACGTTTTTTTATGGAACCCATTCCGTACTGTGTCCGTATGCTTCACACTATTGATGGAGCCTTTGAGTTTTTAATCCCCTCGTTATTTGTAACGGACAAGCTTGTTCTGGTTGCCCTCATATATCTTTTACTGAGAAGAATCGTTTCATCACGAATACGATATATTTCTCTCTTCACAGACTATTTCGCCCTGTATCTCATTGGTGCAGTTGTAGGAACCGGTATTCTCATGCGATATGCCTATACCGTAGACCTCATGGAAGTAAAAAGGTTTACCATGGGGTTAATCTCCCTCCGCCCTCTTATTTCTTCAGAGCTGGGCATGCTCTTGTATTGCCATCTTTTTCTTGTGAGTGCCCTTCTTGTCTATATACCAATGAGTAAAATTACCCATATGGCAGGTGTTTTTTTAAGCCCCACACGAAATCTCATTAATGCAAGCCGTATGAAACGGTATATAAACCCCTGGAATTATCCGGTTAAAGTCCATACCTATGAAGAATGGGAGGATGAGTTCAGGAATGCCATGAAAGAGGCAGGTTTGCCTGTGGAAAAGGAGTAATGGGAAATTATAGGAAAAAGGTAGTGAATGGCTGAAGAAAAGCTCAAGAAACCGGAAGAAATGATGGATGTAGACCTCATGCCAGGCTCTGGTGACTGGATGATGCCTGAGGCACATTTCAGAAAAGGTACTTACTGCTACGGCGCTCCGCTCAAGCACCAGAAATATCTCGAACTTCCCAATCAGCGTGAATGGCAACCCCACGATACTGATTGGAAACTTCCAGAAAACTGGAAAGAGATTATTATTGAAGCTATGAAGCGACTTATAAGTCGCCACCGTTCCTTTCGCCTCTTCCTTGATATCTGTGTGCGATGCGGTGCCTGTGCTGACAAATGCCACTACTTTATAGGAAGTGGTGATCCGAAGAATATGCCTGTGGTGAGGGCAGAACTCTTGCGCTCTGTGTACAGACGGTATTTTACCCTTTCAGGAAAGCTCTTCGGAAGACTTGTGGGAGCACGGGACTTGACTGAAGAAGTACTGAAGGAATGGTTTTACTATTTCTATCAATGTTCCGAATGTCGCCGTTGCTCTGTCTATTGTCCCTACGGTATAGATACCTGTGAGCTTACCATGATGGCACGGGAACTCTTAAATGCCGTGGGGTGTAATATCCAATGGGTCGTTGAACCTGCCTCTAACTGTTTCAGGACTGGCAATCACCTTGGTGTCCCGCCCCATGCATTCAAAGAGACCCTTGAATTTGCTGTTGATGAAATAAAGGAACTGACTGGCATAACCGTGAACTTGCCCATTAACAGAAAAGGTGCAGAGATTCTTTTCGTTGCGCCCTCGGCGGATTATTTTGCAAGTCCCCACTGGTACACCCTCCTTGGCTACCTCATGCTCTTTCATGAGATTGGTCTTGATTATACATGGAGTGTCTATGCATCAGAAGGAGGTAACTTCGGTCTTTTTCATTCGTCAGAGCTGGCTAAGAGGTTAAATGCTAAAATATATGCGGAGGCAAAAAGGCTCGGTGTTAAATGGATATTAGGTGGAGAATGCGGTCATATGTGGAGGGTAATCCATCAGTATATGGATACATTTAATGGTCCAGCTGATTTTCTCGAAGTGCCTAAATCCCCAATAACTGGTACAGTATTTGGAAATGCCCAATCAACAAAGATGGTACATATTTCAGAGTTCACTGCAGATCTTATTTACAATAAAAAGCTTGTCCTTGATCCATCCCGGAACGATAAATGGCGGATAACCTTCCATGATTCATGCAATCCTGCGCGGTCTATGGGGCTTTTTGAAGAACCCCGTTATATCATCACACATACCTGTCGTAGTTTTTACGAAATGCCTGAAAATACAATAAAAGAAAAAACCTTTTGCTGTGGAAGTGGTGCAGGCCTTGGTGCTGATGAAAATATAGAGGCCCGCTTAAGGGGAGGATTACCCCGTGCCTATGCAGTCAAGTATGTGAAGGAAAAGTACGGTGTGAATATGGTAGCGTGCATGTGCGCCATTGACAAGGCAGCCCTGCCACCGCTCTTTGAATACTGGGTGCCAGGTGTTGAGGTCTGTGGAGTTCACGAACTGGTAGGAAATGCGCTTGTGATGAAAGGTGAAAAGGAGAGAACAACCAATCTGAGGGGTGAACCATTGGAGTCATGACCAATCGCCACATACCGATAACGAATGTTCGAAGAAGCAGAAAACTGGATTTTGGTATTTGGTAATTGGATATTTGGATAGATAGATATGTATGACAGGGGTAAAATAATAACCGGTATCATACTTTTTGTTATAGTTCTTTTAATACCCTTCCTGTACAACAGTTTTACAGGAAGAGCAGCCTACGTACCGGAACTTACTACTGGAACATCAGAAAAAGAGTGTGTTGGACCAAAGGCATTTATGAGGACTGACCATATGAAGCTTCTTGATGTCTGGAAAGAGACAGCGGTACGGCAGGGAGTGCGCACATATAGAGCACACAATGGGAAGACCTATACAATAAGCCTCTCTGGAACGTGTATCGAGTGTCATGCACAGAAGGAGCAATTCTGTGACAGGTGCCATGACTATGCAGGGATAACACCAAAGTGCTGGAACTGCCATGTATATGAAAAGGTAGTGCGTAAATGAAACGACGTGATTTTCTGAAGATTGCAACGCTCACTCTTGCAGGCGTATCAGTAAAACCCCTCACGAATCTTTTTACGAAGCCAGCTTTAGCAGATATATCATCTCAGGGAACTCAAAGAGGATTGCCGCAATGGGTCATGGTTGTGGATCTCGATATATGTGGAAAAAAGGATGAATGTACAGATTGCATCGAGGCATGTAACCGAGTTCATAATATTCCCCTTATCAAAGATTCCAGACATGAGGTCAAATGGATATGGAATGCTCCGTTTGACAGTATCTTCAGGGAACAGGGTTTTGGAAGAGTACATGAAGAATGGCCAAAGAAATCCGTGCCTGTATTATGTAACCACTGTGAAAATCCACCCTGTGTAGCGGTGTGCCCCACAAAAGCAACATGGAAAAGGGAAGATGGGATTGTTATGATGGACTACCATCGTTGTATTGGGTGCAGGTATTGTGTTGCTGCCTGTCCATACGGTGCGCGGAGCTTTAACTGGAAAGATCCGCGACCGTATATAAAGGAGATACACCGAGATTTCCCTACCCGCACTAAGGGTGTTGTGGAGAAGTGCAATTTTTGTGAGGAGAGGCTGGCACGCAATCTTGTGCCTGCGTGTGTCGAGGCATGTAAGGAAGGTGGTTTGATATTTGGTGATATACGAAAAGAAGATTCTATGGTGAGAAAGATTTTGAGTACAAGGTTAAGCATCAGACGTAAACCACACCTTGGCACAGAACCCAAGGTGTATTACCTTCTGTGAGGGCAGAGAGCTAATGATTGAGAAAACCCTTCATGGAACTCAGAGATACTGGATGTGGGTGGGATTTTTGTTTTTACTGGTTGTTATAGGTTTTGTTTCTTATCTTGTTCAGTTGAGAGAGGGTCTTGGTATCACAGGTATGGGAAGGGATATTTCATGGGGGCTCTATATTGCCAATTTTACCTTTCTCGTAGGGATTGCTGCATCAGCAGTCATGGTTGTGTTGCCGTATTATTTGCACAATGTCAAACAATTTGGAAAGATTACAATTCTCGGGGAATTCCTTGCTGTTGCGGCGGTTGTAATGACAGTGCTTTTTATCATCGTTGATCTTGGTCAGCCCTCGCGGGTCTTTAACATACTTCTTCATCCTTCACCCACCTCACTCCTTTTCTGGGATATGGTTGTCCTTTCCGGATACCTCCTCCTCAATCTATTTTGTGGATGGTACACCCTTGATGCCATCGATAAGGAAGAGGCCCCTCCCCGATGGGTAAAACCATTGATACTCATTTCTATTCCGTGGGCCATCAGTATCCACACAGTCACCGCCTTTATATTTTGCGGCTTGAGTGCACGACCCTTCTGGCTTACTGCCCTTCTTGCACCGCGATTCCTGGCATCTGCTTTTGCATCAGGTCCTGCACTCCTTATACTCCTCTGTTATGGGGTACAAAGATTCATGAACTTTGATGTAGGAAAAGATGGCATACGGAAGGTAGCGCTCATTGTGACCTATGCCACGGTCATCAATCTCTTTTTCCTTCTTGTAGAGCTTTTCACAGTATTCTATAGCAGCATACCAGACCACATGGGGCATTTTATATACCTGTTCAAGGGGACTGGTGGTACAGGGATACTGTCTGCGTGTATGTGGTTTTCACTTATTCTCTTGGTGTGTGCAATTATACTTTTGGTACGACCTGAGACACGGCATAATGAACGACTACTTCCCTGGATATGCGGTATGGTATTGGTATCTATTTGGATTGAGAAAGGGCTTGGATTGCTTATACCAGGTTTTATTCCCACACCACTCCACGAAATTGTCTCCTATGTCCCTACAGTACCAGAAGTACTCATTACCGTGGGAATTTATGGAATGGGAGGACTTCTGGTAACCCTTTTCTTTAAGATTGTGGTTCATGTACAAATCTCAAAAGCCGGTTGAATAAAACCACATCTTTTTTATACTGATATTGTATTACTCTAAGGTAAAACCTTTTTCGAACAATCTGAGACAGGCATCTACTACATGGTCATCATAGAGAATACCTTTATTTATGGTAATCTCCTCAAGAGCTGCTTTTATACCTAAGGCGGGTCTATAGGGTCTGTGTGATGCCATGGCTTCAACAACATCTGCAACAGCAAGAATCTTTGCTTCCAGCAACAGGTTGCCATCTTTAAGATTATGAGGATACCCTGAGCCATTCAATCTTTCATGATGTTGTAACACAATGTCAGCAATGGGCCATGGAAAATCTATAGTCTTTAATATTTCATATCCTGTCTGTGGATGTGTTTTGACAAGGCTGAACTCTAATGGGGTGAGTTTTTTTGGTGAACTTAATATCTCAGCCGGTATGGAGATCTTTCCAATGTCATGGATGCTCCCTGCCATCCTGATGCCATCTATTATTTCTTCTGGAAGTGCCATCTCAGATGCTATGGCTCTGGCAAGATTGGAAACGCGGCGCTGGTGTCCTGCAGTATAGGGGTCACGTGTTTCCACAGTCAATACCATTGCCTGGATGGTTGCACCCATGGCTTTACGGAGGTTATCAAGGGTATGGCGTAGCCTCACCTCTCCCTCTTTGCGTTTTGTAATATCTTCAATCGTTCCCTCGTAAAATAGAAGCTTACCATCTCTATCCCGCACAGCCCGTGCATTAATTGACACCCATAATGTAGTACCATCCTTGCGATAGAGCTGTACTTCAAACCCTTCAACTGTTCCTTGGGTTTCAAGTATGGTGCGATACTGTTTCCGTTCATCAGGGTTTACATACAGTTGAGCACCAAGATCATGAATGGATTGTATCATTTCTTCCGGGGAATCATATCCGTGCATTCGTGCAAGGGCAGGATTGAGATTAATAAAACGTCCTTCAGGGGTTGTCTGAAATATACCCTCAACAGCGTTTTCAAATAGATTGTGATATTGTTCCTCAATAAGTGTGCGCTCTGTAATATCCTCATAGACGACAACAATCTGTTTCTCAGTAAGGGTCTCTCCGATAACTGCAGTACTTACCCTGCAGAGGATAGGGGTACCATCCTTCTTCTGGCAGGGGAAGTCGTGGCTATAGGTCTTCTGTCTTTCAAGGACAGGGTAGAAGAGACGTCCTATTGCCTCATAGTCTGCATCACTCCTGTATAGTATACGAGTATTTTTACCAATGACTTCTGAAGGCTCCCATCCGAAGACTCTTGTGACCCCCTCATTGGCAAAGATGATGATTCTATTTTTGAGCCCAATGACTGCATGGGGGATGGCAGTGAGGATGGAGGATTCAAAGGCCTGGAGTCTCCTGAGGGTATCTTCTGCAAGCTTGCGGTCAGTGATATCGCGGAATATTGCATGAATGAGTCTTTCGCCGTGCAATTCCACAGGCGCAATACTCATTTCAAGGTCAACTGGTGTGCCATCCCTTCGTACGAGCCTCCATTCAATAAACTGTGGTTTGTCGCTCAGGATATTCTGGGTAAGTATATCGATCGTTTCCGTGGATGTCCTTCCGTCAGGTTGGAGTGGGGAAGCAAAATCAAGCGGTGTCTTTCCGATAATCTCTTCCTTCGTGTAGCCACTTATGAGACATGCCTTACTGTTGCAATCGATAATTGTATCTCCCTTCAAGATACAAATACCATCGCTTGCGCCCTCAAAGAGAGTTCTGTATCTTGTTTCACTTACCTTTACAGATTCTTGCAGGGAGTGTTCTTCTGTAATATCCCTGCAGCACATGATATCAATGCCTTCTTCTGAGCGCACCGGTATAAAATGGATGATTTTGTGGGTACCATCCTTACAGGTGACGGTAAAGATACGGGGTCTCTTCTCCCCAGCTTTGGCACCTTTGAGGTCTTCAATCCATGCTGCAATAACTTCATGCCTGTAGATGGCATCGGGGTATGCCTTTCTGAACC
>Ga0272448_1001091_pt1 | contig 38161 bp, 37 predicted proteins | sample YNPCB0191_FD_202220 | JGI IMG/M metagenome (GOLD analysis project Ga0272448, IMG submission 202220) | Hot spring sediment microbial communities from Yellowstone National Park, WY, United States - YNP-CB-019-1 | ecosystem: Environmental > Aquatic > Thermal springs > Hot (42-90C) > Sediment...
GTGTTGGGACCGCCTTCGAACGGTCCAATGAGGTGCCAAACCGGCGTGCGCGCCAAGCGCACATCCATGGTCACATAGTTTTCTGAACCCATGACAATATTAACCGGATACACAACACGCCCGTTGTATTACTATATGGAGAAATCGATCATTTTTGCGAAGATTTTCAGACTGCGAGTTTGCTCAATTTGCCACCAGAGTGCGGCCTTTGCAGTCGAGTATAATATTGGATAATCTGCGCCGAAATTGCAGATCAGCGCGTGCTTCGAGACTTTTGCCTTCGAACTTTTCGGCCACTGATCCCGCTCGCATTTCCCCATTTGGCGACGAAGTCGCCCCTTTCAGCGCGGCGCGACAGAGCGCCCAGCTTGGAACGAACGACTTTACCTCGCCCAGATCATTCGGTTGCGGCTGCGCCGCGCTGAGTTCCATGGGCGGAACAGCGAGAGGGGCGGTGACCGTGGCGGAGTCAGTTTTGGTCAAATCGAATCCGAATTCTTGGAAATCCGCCTGGGTTTCAGCCTGGTTCATCGGCCTGCCAATCCGAATCATGCCATTCGCGGGGGTACCGGTCTTTCTTGTGATGGTTATCTTTGCCGTGGCGATGAGACGCTCCGACGACGTGGCAAAAACGTGGGGCTCGTCCAGGGCAACACAGACCTCAAAGTCTCCCGGTTTGAAGGCAGAAGCCGCTGCTGCAAAATCTGTTTCACCCAACAACCCGCTTCCGACAACAACCGCCAGGGACAGAATAACCGCACGGAGAAATTCGAGGTGGCAGGACACACTGTGCTCGAAGGAAGATCGCATGGCTGAAAGGTTGTGAAAAGGACATAACACTGTTCAAGCCCAAACCGGGGCCGAACCGGATTCTCAACCCGCGTATGTCTTCCTTAGAACGTCAAAGAGAAACAAGCCAATCATTGACAGGCAACAGGCCACTTTGCCCACTGCCCCGGCCAGAAGCCCAATGAACGCGCCCGCACCGGCCCGACTGGCAGACTCGATGTCCCGACCGCTGAGCATTTCGAGCGCAGTCGCCCCCACAAAAGGCCCCACCAACAAACCAACCGGACCGAATATCAGCCCGACCAATCCGCCAAGGGTGGCCCCCACCATTCCGCGCCATGTTGCGCCGAGTTTCTTTGCGCCGATCATGGTGGCCAAATAATCAAGCCCGATCGAGAGCAAAGTCAGCCCCGCCAAAAGTCCCAGGACAAGCGTGCCCGGTCCGGCATGGCCGAAGTAAAGCCGGTGTCCAACCGCCGCGGCGAGGATCAGCGGCGCCCCGGGGATTCCTGGCAACACGCTGCCCGCAAGCCCAACCAGCATCACCACCATGGCAATCGACAAACCCACTATCTGTTCGATCGACATGAGCCAAGAATAACCTCGCAGCTTACCGACATGCAACATGCCTTCGCCAGACAACGCCAGCGGTTCTGCGCGCCCGAGCCTTGAATCGGGAGGGAAAGGTGATAAACTGAACGCGTGGCAATGGAGTTTGCCAACCTCGGGCAGTGTCCCGCGGTAAACCGCCTGAACTCTTTTTCAGAGCTGATGACTCCTGCCGAAAAAAGCCTTGAAACCGGCAGTGAGTCATGCAAACGAGAATCTCAAATGGTCCTCTCGGCTGGTCACCGGCACACCATGGCCTGCAGTTGCCGTTTGTAGGTAGGCAATCAGAGATCGCCCAGCTTCAACAGTTGTACGCAGAACGAAAACACGTCCTCATTGTCGGCCCGGCGGGCGTGGGCAAGACGGCGCTTGTTCAGCGTGTGGCGGCCGGCATTCCACTGCTGATTTGCGAGAATTCAGCGCGATTGTCCGAGATTTCCACCGCCCTTGAACAACAACTCGGGCTTTTGGTCGGGGATGGCAAGCTGGTCCAGCGCAAGAACCGGCTGTTGACAGCCATGGAACGATCCGGACAAACCGTCGTGTTCGACGGGCTGGCATGGACCACACCCCGACTGAGCTCATTTATCGAATGTGTTTGCCGGCGCTTGCCTGTCTGGGTGGTCACCCGTTCCGAACACGCATGGGATATAGGCCATTTCCTTCCGTTGTTGGTCCGATTCGATCGCATCCAACTGCAGCCGTTTCAGCCGCATGAAACGCGGTTGCTTGTCGCCGGGGCCGTGCAGTGTGGATCAATCACGCCAGAAGCCATGGAAATCGCGGACTGGCTGCACCGCGCTTCGGCAGGAAACCCGTCGCAGCTCTGCAGGCTTCTGACCGCGTTGGCAAATGGCAATTACGATGTGCACAGCTCCTCGAGTCTGCGGTTGCTGAAACTGGATTGTCGTATTCACGACGTTCTATCCACGGCTGCTGACAAACAATCAAAGAAAAGCCCGACGCCATAGGATTATGTTTGAGAAATCTGCGCAGCGATCGCAAATCAGCGGATTGAACGAAAATCACGTCCGACACATCGTGACCACGTTTCGCCACATTGACGGGTTGTTGTCCAAAGCCGAGCACATTATGGCTTCTGCAGGGTCGCCCTCGCCGTTTCAGGAGTACGTGGACGACACCACGCCCATTCAACGCAAGGTTACACACGATTTCGCGGTCCGCATTCGTGGGTTGATGCGCCGCAATTTGGAGGAATTGCGCATCCCAATGCCCGCCCCTGTCAGCGGCGCACGGTGGGCCGCACAAAATGCAATCGTGTTTGCAAACATCGCCCTCGCAGAAATGGAATCAAGGCGAATGACCGGGTATGGCAAGCTCTCCGAGGCCGCTGCAACGCGCGTTGACAAACTGGTGGCGGAATTGCGGGCCGAGATCGACGGGCTCGCTGATTACCTCGCACAAAGCCCGGGGGCGGATTTCGAGGATCGCTTGGCAAAATTGGAACAGACACACAACGAAGTCCCGCTGCTGCGCGAACTCGAGCGGGTCATAACCGCCCACGGTCTGGTCGAGCTGCGCGGCACGCTCGCGATGTTGCTCGAACGACTTGAGAACCGCACGTTCGAAATCGGCATCTTCGGCCGTGTAAGCTCCGGAAAATCGTCGCTGTTGAATTACTTGCTTGGTTCGGAACTGCTTCCGGTTGGGGTAACCCCCGTTACGGCAATTCCCACGCGCGTTCGCTCCGGACCAAAGTCGCGCGCCGTAATCGAATTCGCCGACAGGCAGCCGATGGAAATTGAATTGTCACGGTTGGCCGAGTTTTCGACCGAACAACAGAACCCCGGAAACGCACGGCACGTAACACGCATCCTGGTTGAAGTGCCCGCTGCTCGCCTGGGAGAAGGCGTCACGTTCGTCGATACACCCGGCCTTGGCTCGTTGGCAGCCAGCGGCGCCGGGGAGACGATGTTCTATTTGCCGAGGTGCGATCTTGGGCTGGTGCTGGTGGACGCCGGTTCTGCTCTGACTCAGGAAGACATCGACATTGTGCAGGCTTTGCATCGGGCAGGCGCACGCGCCATGGTCCTCGTCAGCAAGGCCGATTCACTGAAGCCAGCCGACCGCGACCGGGTGCTCACGTGGGTGAAAGAGCAACTGGCAAGGCAGCTCGGTGCCGCTGTCCCGGCCCATTTGATCAGTGTGATGGGGCCGGACGTCAGCCTGTGCGAAGCGTGGTTCGAGCACGAACTAAAACCGCTCCTGCAAACACACCGTGAGCAGGCAGCGGCGGCGCTCCGGCGCAAAATCGGCACCTTGCGTGAGACCGTGGTGCATACCCTCCAGCTCAGGCTTGAAGCCAGGTCTCACGCGACTGCTTCGCCCCCGGGCGAGGATTTGGCCCAAGCTCTCAAAACTCTGCGCGAAGCTGATTATCTGATGGAACGTGCTGAACAGGAGGGAATGGCCATCGTCGAAGAAACATTCCGGTTGGGCGGACCAATCCTCGACAGGGCTTCATCGGAAATCGTCGCAGCATGGGAAGCAGGCCACACAACACCGCAGGAAACAGCCGAGGTTCTCAGGACTGCGCTTCATTCGGCACTGGCCGACCACGCAACCAGGCTCGTGAATCTCCTGGACAACCTGCGCCGGAAACTCGAAACGGCACTCGCACAAGCCAGTCGCGCGGTGTTGCCAGCCCAAACGGCGGTTGAGCCACTGCCAACAGCATCCGGCTTGCCGTTGTTTGATGCGGCGGCTTTGGTCGAGCAGGTGAGGCTGCATCCCACATTCACCAGCCGGTTATTGGGCAGGTCATTGCTCGAACGTCATGTCCACTCCCGCATCAAAAATCAACTTGAATTCCCGATCTCACAGTTCTTGGACAGCTACCGGTTGCGCTTGCGCCAATGGCATGCGGATGCCCTGACCGAATTGCGCGCCGCCTTCCACGCGCGAGCCGGTCTGCTGCGGCCGCGGTTCGAGATGCAAGCGAACGCGACCGGGACCGACGACAACGTTGCGCGTCTGGCTGCTGACCTTGAGCACCTGCAGAAACAAACAGCAGTCTCCTGATCCCGATGTGAACACCGGAACCGAATCCCAATCGGGAGCAAACCCCAAATCGAGGATCGTTAATCCAAAAGACGGCTCGGTGATGCAACTCATTCCCGGAGGCGCGTGCATCATTGGCTCGACGATGGAACAAGTCGCCGTTGCGGCAGCCATGGACGTTTTCGGGCATCCCGATCTGTTGGTCTGCGAGACACCGCAGTTTACCGCTGTCCTGCCGAACTACTACATGTGTGTTTACTCGGTGACCAACGCGCAGTTCGCACTTTTTCTCAACGAAACACAGCCTTCGCCGGAAGAACTTCGGCGGTTTGGGGCGAACTTGGAATACATCACAGCCACTCGGACGGGCCTGGCTGGCATCCACTACAAGGTCCGGCAAGGCTTCGAGCGCCATCCAGTCATTCACGTCACATGGTTCGGTGCCGAAGCCTATTGCCGTTGGGCCGGCCTCCGATTACCAACGGAGTTGGAATGGGAAAAAGCCGCCCGCGGAACAGACGGGCGTATCTTTCCATGGGGAAACCAATGGCGGCCCGACGCGCTCCGTTGGCATGGAGGCGATCGCCATGCAACAGAGACAACTGCACCGGTGGATGCATACCCTCAAGGTCGTTCACCGTATGGCATCTTCCAAATGTCCGGTAACGTGGACGAGTGGTGCGCTGATTGGTACCAGTGGGACGTCTATCAACGGTACGCTACAGGCGACCTCCGCCCCCCGGTCAACGGTGACCAACGCGTCGTGCGCGGTGGCACTTGCCTGCGCTGGCAGCGCCACCACTTCCGCTGCGCCATGCGGCGCGGGAACGACCCCGCATGGGTCAACATTCATTACACCGGCTTTCGCTGCGCCGCCGACGCTCCACAGTCCGATCCAACTCTTTCTGTCGCCCGTCAGGACAACACAGAAGCTCGAACCGAGTGCGTCACCTGGTCGCAGTGTTGAAACACCGATCAACAGCCTCGTTCACCATGCTGAGCCAGGTCTGGCGCTGTGCCAATGTGCTGGTTATAACAGGGGTAAAAACAAGCCGCTCGACAACCGGCACGCCGCACAGACCAAACACCACCTTTCGCCACAAGATGTCCAGCGGATCACCATACAATTCAACCTCTTTTTCCTGTGGCGTGTTAGCGGTGTTGATTACCAGAGCCGCGCGCGCCTTGAGAAGGCCGACCGGTTTGCCGCCGCCTTTCCCATCGGGCACAAACGTGTAAGCCCGACCGGCTCGCAAGACGCGATCCACCCAGCCGCAGAGGATCGCAGGCGGTCGGCTCCAGTAATTCGGATGGACAACGACGATGCCGTCGGCTGTGGTGATTTCCTCGATGTGTTTGGCAATGTTATGTGGCAGGGGCGCTTCCCGCGGAATCTCGCTCGCTGTAAGACACGGATCGAATCCTTCGGCGTACAGGTCATGCAGCCAAACATTGCAACCAAGCGCCACGAGTTTGGCGCGTGCGATTGCCGCAATCGCGTGATTGAAACTGCCCGGCGAAGGGTGAGCCAGAATGATCGATACGTTCATGGTGCGACAACACTTCGGTGCTTTCGATCTGTGTTATATGGATTCTTCTGCCAAAGTCACTCCCAAATCAAAACACCGAACATCGAGCCTGGCACCCTATCGCGCCTCCTCCATGCGCACTTCCATTCATTCCGTTGAACGTTGAAAGTTGAACGTTGGACGTTGAACGTTCCCAATCGGTACCCGATCGGGTCGTCCTGTTGATAACGCTCAACGCTCAACACTCAACGCGCAACGCGCAACTTTCAAACCGTGACCGGTCGGTGGGATGAAACCGCTGATATGGTGCCTGGCACTCTATACACGGCATGCTGCGCATGTGCCGCTCAATAAACATTGAAGAACCTGGAATCCTCGCCCCCCGCCGTGTACGCCGATACACCGGGTCGCTCACCACGAGCACAATGCCAAAGGCCGGGCAAAGCACGTTGTGCCATTTCCACAACGTTCGGTCGGGCAAAAAACCAGTTGTAATCAAGCTGCAAGATAAGCCATGTAACGCTCTCGAGGTGCTCAACTGAAATTCCCGTCGAAACAGGCGACATCGACCGGGATCAAATTGGGGCAATGCGGTGGCTACGGGAAGTGCACATCAAGAACAAATTCAGATCGTTCAGTTCTCAAGTCAGGTAAGCTCGTACCTTGTTACCTCTGCCATTGTATCAATTTGCTCGGGCCGAGGTGCGTTGGCTGAGCCAGAGCCAGTCCTTGCTGCCGGGCACCTCCAGTCTCGAGACTTTGCCCGAGGTTACGCGAGTGCGGACGTCTGTCCACTTGTGCAGCTCGGTGTGGCCATCTGCAAAGCCCACGCAACAGCCAAAGTCGTGTAACGTACCGGGCCAATCGAGCCACTGGGCACGGTTCATGCCCACTGCAAATGCAGCGTCGTTGACACTCGCGGGATCTTCCTCGATCAATACCCAGAGCTGTGCTGGGGTAGGGCCAATGACATCGGTTGTCCTCCCGAACGTGCGCCACGGTTTGTTGCGGCGGTGAGTGTGATTGTTGTCCAGCCACGGGCCGTCTACCGGGCGAAAACCTTCGTACGGCAGAGTGCCAACTGCGCCGTTCATAGAAATACTCCTTGCGCAAGGCACTATTGTACCCCGTTTGCTAGGATCGGTGCCAGTGTACTGGCCTGTTCTTGGATCTAGAGTGCAACGGAACACGGTCACATTTTGGGCCAGGTACGGCGAGACCAGACACAGATTTGGATCAGACAAAATGTCCGAGTTAAACTCCTGAGGCATACCCGGACCAGCCTGACCAGCGCACCAATTGTACCCCGGAAACATGTTCCCGTCGTCCGGGTTCGGTGGGAAAAGCCCGTTGTTGTCGGGCGCGTTGGTGGCGATCTTGTGGGTTGACTTGTCTTCGAGATTGACAACGCGAACAGTCCGGGCGGAGGATAAAACAGCTTGAAAAGCCACAAACCGACCGTCCGGGCTGATGATGGGATTTGAAAACGTCATCGATCCATGGTCTTCAGGTGCGTTTGCGCTGATCAAAGCCGTTACACCGGACTCAAGGTCGCGGACGTATATGTCGTCAATCAAGTCGCCATCGCCGGGGCTGAGGTTGTTGGCCAGGCTTTGGAAAGCCACCCACCGGCCATCCTCGCTGATAGAAGCTGCGAACGAAGGGCCGTTGCCACTGTAGCCTTCGGGCGTAACACTGACCAAGGTCGTTCGCCCGGCAATCAGATCTCTGACGAACACATCTTCGACGCGGTTGGTGTCATTCACAACCAGGTCCTCGCTTGTGCTGATAAACACAACGTAACGGCCGCTGCCGCTGATCGATGGACTGCGCGAAGCCCCGGTTGTGCTTACCGTGCCGGCAATGTTTACACTCACCAAACCGCTTGTGTCCGCAATTAAATCGCGAACGAAAATGTCCCACACACCGTTGGTGTCCCCGGCGACAATGTCGCAAGCCAAGCTTTCAAACACGACCAGGCGCCCATCGTCGCTGACAGGCTTCGAGGTGACAAAGCTGCTATTGTTGCCGGTGACAACCTTGCACCCAGGATTGGCTCTTGAGATCAGCTCGGTGGTTCCGGTCACCGAATCGTATAAGAACGCATCGTAGGTTGCGTTCAGATCGTCGGGAGCCAGTCCGTCGCTTATGGTTTCAAACCCGACAAACCGCCCATTGGCCGAAATAACGGGCGCAAGATCCACACCGCCAACCCCGGCACCCCCGAAATCCGCTGACACAAGTGTCGTCAAACCCGAATCCATGTCTCGGAGGTAAACCTGGAAACCGGTGCGGAGTTCGTTGGTCACAAGGTCGCTGGCGTTACTGGCGAATGCGATTCGCCGCCCATCAACCGTCATCACGGCCCGATCGCACAGGCCGCCAACGGTCGGTTGACCTGCAAGGTTTGCACTTACCAGTCTGAGATCTCCACTCCCAGCATCCCACAACCGCACGGAGCTTGTTCCAATTATGGTCGGCGTGTCTGCGAAAACGATACAGCCGCCATCTGGAGTCATCGCCGGTCCGTAACCATCAGGGACAGTTGGCCCAATACCCACGATATTCCACGGAATGACGTCAGATCGGCCCGCTTCGAGATCGTGCCGGAACAGTCGGGCCACCCCAAGCCACGGTCGGAGATCGGCGCCTGCAGCCGCCTTGAAGGCAGCGAAACGTCCGTCGTCACTGAGCACTGGAGCGTAAAAACCGGTTGCGCCAAGTGCAGCAAGGTTGGTGCTGGCCCAGATTGTTCGTTCCAAAAGCAGATCACGCACATAGATTTCCTGGTAACCTGGTTGTGGAATGTTCACCAAACCAATTGCCGAGCTCGAAAATGCAACAAAACGCCCGTCTGGAGTAATAACCGGTGAATCCATGACCGCGTAAAGCGGAGAAGATCGACTGCGCGCGTTGTGACTGACAAGAGTCGTAACACCAGCCTGCAAATCTCGCACAAAAACGTCTGCAATCCGATTATTGTCCCGCGGCACCAGATCGCTCGCACTACTCACGAACGCGACAAACCGCCCATCGGGCGTGATGACCGGATTCCACGAAGCTCCGTTGCCGCTGGCAGCGCCAGTTGCATTGACGCTTACCAGAACGACCTTGTCCTCCAACATGTCCCGTACGAAAACGTCTGTTGCTTGGTTCGAATCGTTTGGAACCAGGTCATCCCCCGCGCTCTCGAAAACGACATAACGACCATCCGGCGTCACCTCGGCATGCCCCGTGTGACCGCCACCACCACCAGCGCCAAATACATTGGCGCTCACCAGCCTGACGCTCCCGTCGCTACGGCGCCAAAGGAAAAGATCCACAAAACCAGCGTTTTGGTCATTGGTTAGGATATCGTTGGCCGAGCTTGCAAAAAGTGCAAACTCACCATCCGCGCTGAGCGAGAGCACAAACGAGTGTCCATGGGCCGAACGGCTTCGAACCGTCGTCGGTTCAGCAACCGACACAGCCTCAACCTGGAGAGGTGCCATACCCGACACCAACAGATCCGCGCAGACCTGGCAAACAATCAACGCAATCAGGCTCTTGGCCATGATCAGGCTAGCAACACGTTGCAGGGGATTCCTGCGGCTCCTCTCCGGGCTGCGCCCCGGCCGATCAGGTTTCATACGGGCACCCATTGTCGGTTCTTACGCAGTATCGGAGAGATAATCGTCACAACAGCGCGAACGTCAATAGTATTGTGCTGAGTGCCATGCTCAACGATTCCGCCGGGAAACGTCCCCGTTCCCAGTTGAAGAGCAATAGTGCAAAATATCTTTCACCACGAATAGACGGAGAAAGAAACTGCATGGCTTGGCAGCTTGAAAGGCGTCAAAGTCGGGACCGGTTACCAAAGGCTGTTTGAAAGTTTTCTGTGGCAAAGATGTAACGATTCGGTGACAACACGCTGTTGACTTTGACTTGGGCAGCCATGAATCCGCTATAATAGCCGTCATGAAGTTACGTTTGATGCTGCTCGGCATACTGGCTTTCGGTATGGCGGGGTGTAGAAGCCCGCACCTGTCCCACAACGACGAATTCGAAAACGTCAAAGTGGACGAGATGCGGAACAACTTCGTTTCCAAGAAGCCCTTTACCCACACGCTGGTGTGCCTCAACGCTCGTCGAGAAACCCGCACTGTCACTGTGTTGACAAACCAGGTTGTCCAGCTCCTAACCAATGTGTCCTTGAGCTATGTGACGAATCTGGCCGTCACCATCAGCACGAACATCCAGGTCGCCTTTGCTACCAATGCTGTGGCGGCCACGGCCCCGGCGGAGGTGGTAACCAATGGGAACGCGGACTCGGTGACCAACTCGGCGCCGACGCCTGTGCTACAACCCACAACCAATGTCACCGTGACCACGGCCCAAAACGTAAGTACTACACGAGCCGGCGGTCAGACAGCACTGGTCGTGAGTGCACAATCACAGCGAAGCCGTCAAATTACCTCCCCGCAAGGAAGCATAGCCATCAGCGTGGCCGAGAATGAAAACGCCACCGTTGAGACAAACATGGTGGTCACTGTGATCACAAACGTTACCGTCACCGCGATTACCAACCTGACCGTCACTCTCACCAACCTGCCAATTCACGACTATTTCCTTGTCGTTGAATACACGCCGCCGCCCGATTTCAACCTGCAGCAGGGTGAGTCGCTGATACTGCTGGTTGATGGCGTGCGCCATGTGCCAGCCCAGGCAACTTGTCAAACTGTGGCGGTGCCGCGGCGCGGGTTTGCTGTCGCAACCTACCGCGCGACGCCGCAACTGCTCGTTGACATCGCGAACGCACGCAAGGTCAAACTGCGCCTGAAAGGCACAAATGCGGTCATCGAGCGAGAGGTCAGCCCCTCCAGCCGCGCAAATTTCCGAAAGTTTCTGTTGGAATACCTTGCGGCCGATTCCGCTCCGGACAATTCGGCAGCACAGGAGAATCCGCCCAACTCGTGATATGAAAAGAGCGATTGTTTTGTTGGCCGTTTTGTCGGGGGCGCTGGTGCTGTTTTCGGTGCGCACGTACTACCGGGACAAGGCAGTGTTCACGCGCCTTGGCAGCGAGCTGAATAGCTTCTCAAATCGCGTGGCCGAACTGGAAATGAAACTTAACCACCAGGAACGCCTCGCCGGGGTCTGGAAAGGCAATTACGCCGATTGTACCAACACCTTGAATCAGCGGATGGCTGAACTGGCACGCCTGCAGGCCGCGTTGAGTCAAGCCAAGATGGAACAACAGACTGCTCATGAACGCCTGCAAGCAATGACGGCAGAACGACAACAATGCGAAGGCCAGGTCCGCGAGCTGCAGGCTCAGGCCCGCGAGCTCGAGTCGCTCCGCGAGCAGGCCGAACATAACGCCCATTCGCTCAGACAACAACTCGAATCCATGTCTGTTCAGCACAATGAACTTGTTCTCTCGTTTGTCCAGACGCGGACTGAGCTTGAACAACTCCGGGCTTCACTGACGAATGTGAGTCTTCTGAAAGCACAGTTGGCTGGTTTGACCACGAACAGGCCAGTGACCCCTCCAAAATCTTTGACAACATCACCGCCACCCAAAGCACCGCCGCCGCCCCTCGAACTGTTGCCGGACGGCAAGGTGCGTGTTTCCAACTGAAGCAGAACTGGGCCGGGTAGGTTTGGGAGACTGCAATTGAAGCAGCCAATTCAACAGGACAACAGGCCTGAGCACTCATCGTCTTCTGATCGCTCATAATCCGCCCCCCAAAAGCTGCAGGTGTGTTGGAGGCCATGGTCGGTCTTTGTCCAATGCATTCACTGCCGGTCGCGCGAAAGCCCGACAGTCACGCGTGGCGGGGTGTACGGTGGTCGAGCCGGTGGAAAGAAAGCGGGGCAGCCGTACCCGGCTGCCCCGCGTGGCATAACCAACAGTTACTATTGGACCTTGACCCGGAAGAATCGTGTGCTTTCGACCGGCACAGCGAACAGCAACGAATCCCCGGTTCCCACTTGTGGATTGGAAGGTGCTGCCCCGGAAACCGGTGTCCAGACATCAGTCAGTGTGGCTGCTGATTCCAGGGTATAAGTGTAACCCGCCTCCGAATTGAAACTGATTTTTGCACTGGCGCCGTCGAGTGCAATTGTGAGCACGGGTTCCTTCGGCATAGCTGGCGATTCATTTACGTAGATCGGCTGCCCACCACCGGCGGCGGAAAGAATTCCGTATTCACTCAGCGCAGTCCAAGACGAAGCCCAGTTGAGATCACTGAATGCTCCTTTGAATGCAACTTGGTCATAGAATCCGTTGTTGGGTGGAGTGATGGGCGTCGAGAATGCAGGGCTACCAGGTTGCGGACGTGGATCCAGTCGCCCGTCACTGCTCCGGCTGATACTCCGCAACATCGGGTCCACAACCAAGTTGCTCCTGCTCGCATCGTCAAACAGATACGTCCTCGCATTGGCCGTCTCGGCAACCTGCCCGGCAAAGTTCCACCACAGATTGTTGTCGATTCGAATCAGTCCGTTTGTCAAAAACCAACCCGAGTCCGGGTCCACATTTATTCCCGGACCACCGAAATCGGTGAGAATACTGTTGCGGAGTGTCGGAGCAGCATAGTCGCGCACCAGCAAACCGCGATTGCCTGTTGTACCGGTACCGGCTCCGATAAATGTGGCATTGTAGATTTCGAATCTGGCCAAGGGCGCATTGCTGACCACCAGTTCCTTTGGATCACCGTTCCATTCTCCGCCGTTGTCCTTGACGCCGGGTTCCTGGATTACAAACAGGAACTGGGTCATGCCGCGGTAGCCCTGGTCAACATCGAAGCCGTCGTCGTCATTGAACGCGCTGACCAGATACTTGGTGTTAACAGTGCCCCCGAAGAATTCGACGCCGTCGTCGGCAGCAGCGTAAATCTCGACATGTTCAACCGTGGTGCCTCGTCCGACGCAGGCCAAGGTCAACCCGTTGAGTTCCTTGTCGGTGGTTATTTTGAAACCGGCGTGGCGAATCGAGACATACCGGAGAACACCGGAGTTGTCATTGTCGTCGTTGCCGCCGTACCGGTGCACGTACTGACCGTTGATTTGGAGGTCTGGAAGGCCCTCGAACACGTCGTATTTCGGGCTGGCGGCGTTGCCGGCGGCATCAAGAGAGGTGTTGAGGACGGCGTTACCGAGGATAACCAGTCCACCCCACAGACCGCGCTGGAATATGGGCAGGTCTTCAGGGTCATTTACGTCATCCTGGTCCGAAGTGAAAATTATTGGGTTGTCAGCGGTCCCTTCGGCGAAGATTTTGGCGCCGCGGGTGACGAAGAGGGCGCTGACGGTGTTGGGGTCACCCGGGGTACCGGTTTTACCTTTGATGACCGTGCCGGGTTCGATGGTGAGCACAGCGTTGCTGAGAACATAGACTTTGCCATCGAGGATGTATTCGTTGGTCGCATACCAGGTCACACTGCCTGTAATGTTACCGGCGACGATGACCGTGTTAGTCCGACGCGGTAGCAAGCCGTATGCGTCCAGTGCCGTCCAACCGTAGAGCCAAATATCGCCGCGGCCGAATGCTCCTTTGAATGCAACTTGGTCATAGAATCCGTTGTTGGGTGGAGTGATGGGCGTCGAGAATGCAGGGCTACCAGGTTGCGGACGTGGATCCAATCGCCCGTCACTGCTCCGGCTGATACTCCGCAACATCGGGTCCACAACCAAGTTGCTCCTGCTCGCATCGTCAAACAGATACGTCCTCGCATTGGCCGTCTCGGCAACCTGCCCGGCAAAGTTCCACCACAGATTGTTGTCGATTCGAATCAGTCCGTTTGTCAAAAACCAACCCGAGTCCGGGTCCACATTTATTCCCGGACCACCGAAATCGGTGAGAATACTGTTGCGGAGTGTCGGAGCAGCATAGTCGCGCACCAGCAAACCGCGATTGCCTGTTGTACCGGTACCGGCTCCGATAAATGTGGCATTGTAGATTTCGAATCTGGCCAAGGGCGCATTGCTGACCACCAGTTCCTTTGGATCACCGTTCCATTCTCCGCCGTTGTCCTTGACGCCGGGTTCCTGGATTACAAACAGGAACTGGGTCATGCCGCGGTAGCCCTGGTCAACATCGAAGCCGTCGTCGTCATTGAACGCGCTGACCAGATACTTGGTGTTAACAGTGCCCCCGAAGAATTCGACGCCGTCGTCGGCAGCAGCGTAAATCTCGACATGTTCAACCGTGGTGCCTCGTCCGACGCAGGCCAAGGTCAACCCGTTGAGTTCCTTGTCGGTGGTTATTTTGAAACCGGCGTGGCGAATCGAGACATACCGGAGAACACCGGAGTTGTCATTGTCGTCGTTGCCGCCGTACCGGTGCACGTACTGACCGTTGATTTGGAGGTCTGGAAGGCCCTCGAACACGTCGTATTTCGGGCTGGCGGCGTTGCCGGCGGCATCAAGAGAGGTGTTGAGGACGGCGTTACCGAGGATAACCAGTCCACCCCACAGACCGCGCTGGAATATGGGCAGGTCTTCAGGGTCATTTACGTCATCCTGGTCCGAAGTGAAAATGATCGGTCGGGTGCGCGTGCCTTCGGCGAAGATTTTGGCGCCGCGGGTGACGAAGAGGGCGCTGACGGTGTTGGGGTCACCCGGGGTACCGGTTTTACCTTTGATGACCGTGCCGGGTTCGATGGTGAGCACGGCGTTGCTGAGAACATAGACTTTGCCATCGAGGATGTATTCGTTGGTCGCATACCAGGTCACATTGGCGGTAATGTTACCGGTAACTTCGACGGTCTCTGTGTGCGCGCCTTGTGCCGCCAGGAGCGCTGCAAGAGCCAATGCTTTCGGATTTATCTTTTGTTTCATCTTAATGCTGTCTATCGGTTTTTAATGTTCAACGCACTATTGTGTTTGTTGACGGGAGAATCCTGCCGGAGGTTTTTGAAATGTGTATGGCCAGCGTGTGACAAATTCGAAACTTTGGCGACCGGCGCTCAGAAATCGTGTGAAACCTGGACTCCGAAAGTCATCCCGCGGGTGAAGGAAGAATAAACGCGTTCACTGTTTTCCCCGTAAGTGCGTTCGAACCTTGGGTCCAAGAGATTCTTGGCGGTGAACTTGAGGGTTGTATTGCGTCCCAGTTTTTGCGAAAGGACGAAATCCAGCGCGGGGGCAGGCTGTTCGTAAACGTCCTCGGTGGTGAGGCTGGCTATGGCAATGCGCGGGCCCGCAACGTTGAACACCAAAGATGCGCTGGTGCCCCAGTGTGGGTTGTCATAGTTGAGGTCGAGATTGAGGATGTAAGGTGACTGGTCGTACAACGGGCGAGTCGGTTCTGCATCCGGGACAATATGCGACTTGTTCTGGTATTCATCCGGCGTGAGCGCCGTCTCGGACCAGATGAGGGAGAGGTTACCGCCCATGCTCCATCCGTGAAGCCTGACATCGAGGAAGTCCAGATTCTTGCGTGCCTCCAACTCGATACCCGAGACCTTGCCTGATGGCCGGTTTTCGTAACTGATCAAATCGCCGACCATCGAGATGAACCGGCGTTCAATTGGTCCCTCGATTTCCTTATGGAAGAAACTGACGCTCAGGAGCTCACCTGAGCGCGGGAACCATTCCCAGCGCAGGTCGTAATTCTCCGCTGAAGCCAATTGGAGCCTCGGATTCCCATCCAGCTCGACGTCCAGAATCGGGTCGTAGCTTCGGTACGCCGCCAGTTCGCGCACCGAGGGACGGGCGATGGTCTGGCTGTAATTGAGCCGCAGGTTCATGTTGGTGCGCAGCGCGCAGACCAACCCAACAGCCGGTAACAGGTCTGTCTGCTGCAGGACAGTGCTGTTGGTTCGTTGGCCGGTTATGGCGTTTTCGATGTAACTGCTCGAATCGACCTGCAAGTCGGTGGTCTCAGCACGTACGCCGCCGACGAGTTTTACACTGGCAAGCAGCGGTAACTCTAACATTAGGTAGCCGGCTGAGATCTCGGATTCGGCGGTGTACGTCGAGTCGAAACTTGCGATGTATCGGTTCCACGAGTAAAGCGTGCTTCCGCCCATGCCCGGACGTGACGTGTAGCCGAGATTCTCCGGCGTAAGATAAGTGTTGGGGTCGCCATTGAAGGGCGCGTCGCCCCGGTAGAAAATCTGGCGCTCAGCGAAGGATCGATCCGACGTGCTGCTAAACCAGCCTGCCTTGAGTTTGCCCTCGTCGCTGGCCCAATTGCTGAACGGTAATGTGAAATCCAATTTCGGATTCAGGTTGTTTTCCTGAAGCGCCCGGAAATACCGTGTGGGATCCTGCGGGTCAGGGAGATAGTTACGCCCGGTGGCATAGACACCATCCTGCAACACCATGTTGAAAAAGCGCGTGTCCGGCTCGTCCTGTGATGTGTCGGTCATGGCCAGCAGCCAGTCAAACCGCGCGCCCCCAAGGCCGGGAAACTCGTCCTTGCCCTTGAACTGGAAGGTCTGCAGATTGCGCTCGACCCAAATCAACCGGTGAGTGAAAAACTCACGACCGGGTTCGCTCTCGCGGGTGCCGATCTGTGCGCGAGCGCTTTTGATGGAATTCTGATTGTTGAAGAAACAGAAGCCCAGCTCGTGATCGTCGGCCCACTGGCTCGCCAACGTGGCCATTCCTGACCAATTGACGCTGTCGGTAGCGAGTCGGTCGTCGAACTGTTGGGTCTGAATCACCGACGCACCGGACGGCGCGTACCGGGCGGTAACACCGTCGTCGTAATACCGGAATTCGCGCCGGTAGGAAAAGCTTCCAAACAGGCCCAGCGGTCGTTGCAAGAAATACGCCGTGTCACCTCCTGCAACGAAAAAATTGTGGTCCAGTGGAGGCGAGTGTTCATCGGGAGCAAACTGGGTGACACCCATTGCCTTTGTCAGCTTGTCGAGCTGGTCGGCCTGCGCTATGCGGTCGGCATAGCTCGGAGATGTGGGCCGACCACTGGAAAAAACCGGCTGCGGAATCCCCACGCCGGCCACTGCATTCGGTAACGCGCGTGTGCCGTCGTCCATCCCCAGCCAGTCCAAGCCGCCACCCTCATACGTCAGAAAGTGCTCGTTGCCGGTAGCTTGAGTGTTGTACGCGGAGCCAAGTGCAATGGTGGCAAATGTCTTCTCCGGAAACGACTTTGTGATGATATCTATGCCGCCGCCGGTAAATGCACCTTGCTGGTCCGGCGTGAACGTTTTGGCCACAACGACCTTGTCAATGACCTGTGCGGGAAAAAGATCCAACGAAGCAGCCCGCCGATAAGGGTCCGCCGACGGGATCTCGCCGCCGTTGAGGGTTGTGGTGACGTAGCGGTCGCTCAGCCCGCGAATCACCGCAAACTTGCCGTCCACGATCGTCGTACCAGCGATCTTTGTAACCACCGCGCTTGCGTCAGAACTGCCGGATCGGGAGATTTGTTCCGTGCCGACAGACTCGGTGGCGTTAACAGCTTTGGCGCGCTCCGTCAGAAGTTGTTTGATGGTGGTTTTGGCCTGCGACGCAAAACTGGGTCGCGGTGGCGGTGGTGGTTTTGGAGCGGGTGTGAAACGGACTTTTTCCTTGGGTTTGGGTGGTTCGGCGACGGCACCGCCCGGACCTTGCACCTGCGCCCGCGTGTCCTGAAAGAAACTTTCTCCGCCGGCTGCTGCTGGAGCATCACCCACAACGGCCCGGCGCGTCCCGCTCCCTGATGATTCCGGCAATCCTTGGTTGATCGGCGGAAGTTTTGTGGGAGCGGGAGACCGTTCTTGGATGGTTGGAGTTGGAGCGCGCTGCTCCTTTTTATCGCTTCTGACGTATTGCAGAACGGCTTGCCGGGCCTGTTCGAGCTTGCCGGTTTTCCATGCCCAAAAAGTTACGCCGCCGATCAGTGCGGCGTGAAACACCAGGGCGATCAGAAAACTGGTGGGGTCTTTTTGGCGAATTCGGCTGTTACCCATGTCATGAAGGTCATCAACGAAAGTGCACGCACCGCGTCAATCAGCGACGCAACAGGCGACCGATGGGCACATGCATCCGCACCGGTCATCGCACGGCTGCGACTTCCGTTGCCAACCCCACCTTGCTCACATTCGCCGAAACCAACAGGTCCAGCACGTTCACCACCTTTTGATATTGAATTCGACTGTCACCGCGCACGACGACGTTCAGGTCGGGGTCCTGTTTGCGGAATTCAACCAACGTGCGCAACAGCTCGTCCTCGGTCATCTCGACTGCGTTGAGATAAATCTTGCCCGCGTTGTCCACGGTGATGTAGTTGACCTTGGACGGCGCCTCTTTTGGACGGCTGGCGGCCGTCGGCAGCGAAATGTTCAGGTCGTTGACCGCAGGTGCCGTGGTGATGATGAAAATCACCAACAACACAAACGCAAGGTCCAACAACGGCGTGATGTTCAGTTCACTCAGGGCATGATGTTTGCTGGTCGAGTACTTCTTCATAAGTCACCTCTCGAGAGTCAGAATCATGCGCCAACCACGGCTGGCTTACCCTTCGTTCCCAAAGGGACCTGATTTGGCCCGGCACCGGGTTTGGATGGAGATGGTCTCGGGTGCATCTGGTGATCGCCAAACCATTCTCGCAACGCACCCGCCACCTCTTCTGCGACGCTCCTTGTGTCCACGTATTGGCGCTCGATGGCGGCGGTGTACTCTGCAGCGAAGTTGTCCAACTGTTGTGTTAGCGCGCGAATGGTCGTGATCATATAGTTGTAAGCAAACATCGCCGGAATCGCTACAAACAGGCCGACCACTGTGGCGATAAGCGCTCCTGCAACTCCCGGCGCCATTGCTGTCAGGCTTGCCGCTTGCACCTTTGCTATACCGGAGAAGGTCTCCATCACCCCCCACACCGTACCAAGCAAACCCAGAAAAGGCCCGCCGGCAACCGCAGTCGAGAGAATGATCATGCCCTTTTCGAGCGAAATGGCTTGCTCACTCACTGCGCGTTCAATCACCACCCGCACAGAATCAAACGACGAATCGCTGATCTTGGCGCTCGCCGATTTGCCGACAGGGTCCGTGTTCTCCTCAAAACCCTGGTCACTACCCCACACGCCGAACGACCGCGCACCGGACCGAGCAGCGCCATGAACAGGGTTGTTTTTCAGATGGCTGACCAGCTCCGCTGCACCGGCCTGGTAAACTTCGAAGGCAGGCGCGCCGGCGTAATCTGCCCCATCCCGGTACAGTTCCAGCGGATCGCGCACTTTCCGATACGCCGAAAAGAAACGCTTGCCTGCTTTCGACGCGCGATACAACTGGCGGCCCTTTTGGATAATTACAGTCCAACTGATCATTGAAGCAATCGCCAGCAGGGTGATTGTCACCTTGCCTTCGGTGGTAGCTTTGTCGAACGCAAACTGGAGCGCATTTGCCAACAGGGGTTCAAAATACATGGTCATGTGTTCACAACTACGTTTTGCAGGACACCGCACCGCTTGGCCTGAAGAGAAAATCAGCCTTCATCAGCCGCGTGCCGGTACCGGTTCCAGCTACGCAATTTATCGGATGGCTTCATGACATTCTGCGGGCGAATTTGTTACGACTGTGTTACAATCAACCAGCTCAGCGCGGCGCAGCGGAATGCCGAGCTTGCAACGAGCACCTTTATCTCTCTGCGAATCCCTGCGATTATTCGGCTGTGTCTGCGCCGCGCTGAGAGGTATCACGACAAGTTTGGGGACAAATAGAGGGACAGACACGGTATTTGGACTGTCTCTCGCTACCGGGGGCAACTGAGTGGCCTCGTACAGCGCCGTGCGGCAGAATAGAGTGACAGACACGATATGTCTCTCTGTCAGGAAGGCCCTCTTCCAACCTGGCACACCCTGCGACACCCCCGGCATTGGCGGCGTCCCCTCCTGGCCACCCCCCCCTATCCGTTTGGTGTTTCACTCGCCCAATCCGCGGAAACCGTTGTCGCAGGTCTCGACGCGGATGCTTGCTTGGCGCTACGAAAGAACCAGCGGATGGCTTCCCGCCAGCTCTCCAATTGCCAAGGCTCTGGTTGCTTGGTCTGCTCCGCCCAAGCGATGAAGTCCCGTGCTGATTGGTGGTCCGCGGGGGCACGACCCCGCCGGCAGAAACTCAGATACCAGCGAATCGTGATGGCATAGGTTCGTTTATGCCCCTCTCCCAACCCTGACTCGGCCAACCGCTGGGGCCAATCGGGAAACTCGATCTGATTCATACTTGTCGGTTTTGCCGGCCCAATCGCAGCCTGATAAACCGACAAAGCTATCGCTTTATCAGGAAAGCTCGCGACCTGCTTGGGGCCGGTCTTTCCCTCCTTTCTGTTCGCTACCAAAGCATTAAGTGCTTGACTTGTCAAGCCGGGTCTGATTCATTAGACCTACAAAGCGACAAAGGGAACGCTAACAATGCTTCCCAGATAAACCGACAAACTTGTCGCTTATTAACACTGTTGGGCAAAGGCCTGACAGAAGGACACAGCATGAAATCAAGTCGTTCGATCCTGGCAACAACCGTGCTCTTCCTTCTGGGCGGGATCGTGCTGCTATGGTGGTTGGTTTCTGCAGCAGGGACCATTCGGATCACGTATAAAGGCAGCCAGTGGGATGCGAAACTGGGGAGCGTGGGGGTTTTCGAGGTCGTGAACGATACAAAGATCGCTATGAATAGTGGACACGGAGTGTACGAGCGTCGTTCAGGACGTGGGTGGGTTCACGGACTGGGGGACTATGGAGCAGATCTGGGCGGAGTTCACACGTTTGCGCCCGGATCAACGAACAGATTGACGATTTGGATTCCGACCAACGGTGGCTCGTATCGCCTGGTGTTACAGTGCAATCCGGACCTTCCGAACGGGACAGCGCGGCCGGCGCAGTGGCGATGGAGACTTGCACAGGTGATGGGCTACCTTCGTGCACCGTCGCGCCTGCAGGGGCGTGCCTTGGGTAACAAGTACCCCGCCAGCCAACAATTCATGGGTACCATCGCCCAACCAGACGGTCCAGCGAACGGGAGCCAGCCGACGGACCGCGACCCCAGTCCGACGCCTCCGGCGGCTGGCTTCCGTCGCTGACCTTGTCGTTCGGCGGCATTCGCCCGCGCACAGCAACAACGAAAGAACAAACCATGAAAACACAATCAGCAGTTCTCATCACGGCGTTGGTTACGGTTGTCATCGCTCAGTCGGCGTTCGCCGGCGGTGGTGGCTCAGGTCGCAGCTCCAGCGGTCGTTCGTCGTATGGCTACTCGACCGGCAGTAAATCCTACGGCGGCTTCAGCACGGAGAGCTACAAGTTGCCGTCATACTCCACGCGGTCTTACGGTGGCAGCACCAAGATTTACACGCCACCCGGAGTTCAGAACTATCGCAGCACAACCGTCAGTCCTTATGTCAAGCGAGACGGGACGTTTGTTGGGCCATCGTTCCGCTCGACTCCGAATCGGAGCGTCAACGACAATTGGTCCACCAAGGGCAACTCGAATCCGTTCACCGGACAGAAGGGTTCGCGGAGATTGATGCAGCCGTGGGAGACGCAGAGATAGAACTATCGCCGAACAAGGGCGCTGCACCGAACGCGGGCGGGCGACGGTCGTTTCCAATTCGGACGTCACTGCCCGCCCGCGTCGGTGAGCTCTGGCGTTAGGCGGGCAAACCGTCTGCGAGAAAGGAAACACAAAATGCCAACAATCAGAGTTACTGTGCTACGTGATGATGAGCCCGTGAGCGGGCATAGGGTGGTCTTGGGGATCAGCGGCGCCGGTGGCATGACCAGCCACGAACTTACGGACTCCAATGGAGCAGCGGAGTTCGAGGTGGAGGATGGCCAGGAGGGCGACGTCTTCGTCGACGGCTCCAATGAAGGCCACTGGGGGTCATACAGCGCGACCGACATCACCGTGAATCTATAGCCCCTCGCTGGTGGTTTTGGCCGTCTCCACGTTCACCGGTCGTCTGGAGATTCCAGTCACGCCTAATGCCGGCTCTGCAAGAAAGGAACAACAATGGAAATTCTCTTCTGTTTTGGGATTCTCTCGTTAATCGGTGGCGTAATCTCCGGCGCGGCTTTGTTCTTCAGGGCAGTCGCGGGGAAGAAAGAGAGTGCAGAAGGGCCAGGGATGGGCACGCTCTGGGGTCTTTTTATTATCCTCACTGCACTCGGAATCATACTCGTAGCATCCACCGGCTCTCGGTGAGCAGCTACATGATTGGAATGCCTAACCCGGCAGAGCCTGAACCAAGAGAAAACCCAAACACCGACGATTTCAAAAGCGCTATCAAACCCTCATGAACAAAGGCTGGAATCGTGGTGCTCGAAAATATGTTGCGCAAGATGCACGTCATCTTGTTGCTAAGGGACTAACAAGATCACTGGAGCGAACAGCCACCCCGCTTCGCAGTTCGAGAGTCGCGGGCTTCGGCGACGCGCTCTGGTCATCGAGCGTCAGGGGCGTTATCACGGCGGGGCGGCTGTCGCTCAGTTCGGTCGTTAGCCCGTGACGTCGCGGGCGAGTCGAACACGCACAGCAAACCGAACCGCACACCACGAAAACAAACAGCAGAACAACGACACGAATCGGAGCAACAATCATCGCGTTGACCCTCGCCAGCGCGAGCTTCGCACAACAAGCAGACAAACCACCCGTCCCACCACCAATTCCCGGCACGTATTATTCGGCCAAGGACTTCGAATGGAAGCCGCCCTTGCCATTCAATCCGCATCCGGAGCTTGAGGCCGCCGAAATCGCGCCGGCCATTTTCGTCTTTGACGACACGGCCATACCGGACACGCCGGTCGAACATCGTGTCTGTCCCCAAATCTGGAAATTCTGTGTCTGTCCCCATATCTGTGCGCCCCGCTGGCTTGGCCCCCCCGACCAGCGCTTGGTCAGGTCCACCGGGCCAAGAGTCCGGTCGCCCAAATTACGTGTCTGTCCCCATATCCCGGCCACCATGCGCCCTTTCGGTCACCCCGTTAAAAGTTGAGAGTTGAACGTTTCAAGTTGAACGTTCCTGATCGGTATATCGGACATCGTGTCTGTCACCATATCGGACATACCCGACATCGTGTCTGTCCCCATATCTGTGCGCCCCTCTGGCTTGGACCGCCCGACCAGCGCTTGGTCAGGTCCACCGGGCCAAGAGTCCGGTCGTCCAAACATTGAGTCTGTCCCCATATCTGGTCCTGGGCAAATTACCCAATGTAACGCTTCGAAAGCTGCGCTGTGGTGACCGCACCGCTCTTTGCCAGAGAAGCGGATAGTGACAAACTGAGCGAACTCGGAGCCTGAAAATCTTCGCAAATATGATCGAATTGTTAGTATAACTAATCAGCGTATGAAATATGCGGGTTAACCGTTCAATGGGCAGCCTCTGGCCCCCTTGCGGAAAGTATCGGCTATGGAGTGGATGCGGGACTGTGCCACAAAAGAAAACGACGAGGGTCTGCTGGTACTGGGGTGTGGCGAGGCGCGTGGATGCAAGGGCCGGGTTGGTAGCGGGCCATAAGAAGGGGACAGACACGATATTCACGATATTGACACGATATTTCGGGACCGGGCTTTTGGCCCGGGTCTGCCCAACCACTTGCTGGCCAGTTGAGGCCGGCTGGGAGCCTGCCGGCCCGTAAGAAGGGGACAGGCACGATATTTGGGGCGACCGGTGTCGGTGGGCTGATCACGCCAGAGTGATCGGGGCACCTGTTAAGGTTTCACATGGGCAACAATGTATAATTACAGTGAAAAATCGCTCATATTTGCGAAGATCTTCAGACTGCGAGTTTGCTAAATTTGTCAGTATCCGCTTCTCTGGTAGCAACCAGTGCGGTCACGAGAGCGCGGCCTTTGGAGTATAATATCGGATAATCTTTGCGGAAATCGCAGACCATCGTGTGGTTCGAAACTTTTGCCTTCGAACTGTTCGTCCGCTGATCCCACTCGCGTCTCCTCCCATGGCGACGAAGTCGCCCCTTTCAGCGCGGCGCGACGCAGTGGTGACACAGTGGTATTCCCTCAGCCAGCGCAGTTTTTACGCCTCGCGCATTTGGTTGCGGCTGCGCCGCGCTGAGGACATTGAAGTACCGAGTGTGTCCGGACAAAAAGCCCCGTTTTGCAGAGGCCTGAGGAACCTTGTTAGCGATACAAGGTTGGCGATTTCCGCCAGTCCTTGTCGCGGTCATGGCCCATCGCTTCGACCCGTGGACGGCGCTCGCGGAGCCTGACCGATTCCAATCCGCAGTACCAGCCGCTCGACAGCGGGTTTTTGCCCGTGCACTCGAGCCTGACCACATGCCTGCCCGGCTCCGGCCAGAAATCGAGCAGATGGACTTCTTCGTTGACGATTTTCGCGCTGTAGCAGTCGAAAGGCTCCCCGAGTTTCACTCCGTCAAGATACGCCTGATAAATGCCGAAGTCATAGGACCTGGTCAGATTGAGAAGCAAGCGCAGTGGTTCTTTCCTTTTGACTTCGAATGGAATCTCGAGCCATGCGTTCTCCGGGCTTGTGGGCTTGTAGAGGAGTTGCGGGCCTTCGTAAAGGTCCAGTTGCTGTATGGCAACCGTGCCGTTGCCGTGGTGCTTTGCGTCCGCGAAGTCGCGCGCGTAGGCGATCACTCTCTCGAGGCTGGGCAAACGCCGCTCGCGTGCGTGAGGGGCTCGTGCGTCAAACGTGCTCCGGCCTGTCTGATACCAGAAAGCGACACTGGCGTAATCATCTTCGCGCTCGTTCCAGCTCATCGACCTGCCCTCGGGGTTTTCATCCGGCGATATCCATCCGAAGTGCTCGAAGGTGACCTTGATTCCCTTGTTGAAGACTATTGGGTCATTGAGATGCCATCGGTACGCGGCCGTGTGACCGCCGACAATGCCCCATTGGTCGAAGCACGGGACACCAAAGTATGGAGTGCTGGTCGTTTTCAAGCCCCATGCGGACAGGAAATAATCTTCGGTGCCGGTGCCCCAGATGGACGGCTTCAGTTCGCCGTCGATGTAGATTTTCTCGTCTCCTTCTCCGAACCACGATGGGCTGCGGGTACGGACAGCCAAGACTGTGCCCACGTAATGTCCTTTGCCGGTGGTTTCGAGCACGACGTAGTCCTGGCCCGATTTGACCGGGTACTCCTGCCGGTACTGAGCATGGAAATAGGGCGTATTTTTGGGCAGACTGTCGAGCTGAATCCAGTCGATGTTGTAGTAGAGCAGGCTGATAGGTTTGTCGCTCTGATTTTCGATCTCGATCCGGGCCGATTTCCGGAACGGCATTCGCCAAAAACAGTTGTACGAATCGGCGTCTTCAACAATCACAGGCAGACTGATCACCTCGCGCCGCAACCCGAAACAGTTCGCAAAAAAATCCCCCACAGGCGCCTCAACAGCCGGTCGCGGATTGCCGTCCCAGAACATCCGCAACAGCATTTCCTGATGATTGGCTGAGCCTTGCTTTGCCCAGTCTTGCGGTTCCGGTCCAAGGAACGTTATCCAGATATGCGTGATCACGCCGGGACCGCGCTCGTCCATGAGAACATGAGTTGCGCCGGCCGGGACCCTGAAGTTGTCCCAGTTGCTCGATTCATCACGGTCACCGCGCGGCTCGGCTTTCGGGTTCAGTTTCGCATCGCTGCCGCCACGGCGCACTTCACCGACGCGCATCGTTGAAGTGACACGGCGCGACCGTCCGTTTTGTGGTTTGGCCAGATCATCCAGCAAGCCGGCACTGGTGGCCTTGGAAAAAGCGAAAACCGCTGCGACACAAACGGCCTGTTGCATTGCACCGAGCAGCGCATGCGAGAATCGCCATGTACTGGTGGTCATGGCCGAGAGAATCATCCGGCACAAATGCGCATGGCAAGCTCATTCATGGCATATTGCAACTGTTTGGCGGAATCGGAGCGGCAAAACGCAATTCGCCTGCCAAGTATTCGCACCGCGGTTTCTCCGGGTGCTCATGCCGAATCACGCGCATGTTGTTTCGGAAAGGCTTTGCGTGGCAGGACAATACAACATCGCGAGCCCTGGCTCGGCCCAAGACATTCAGTCCGGAGTTGACCGGTTGGCATGGGTCTTGCCCACCAAGATGGCGTGACGATTGCCTTGCCAGTATCGAACGGTCGCATCTCGCCGGTGCTCGATACCGCGGTACGTCTGCTGGTTGTAACCCAGCGCCGCGGGGAAGAGATCGGGCGAAGCGAGCTGTTGCTGGGCCAGCTTTCGATCGGCGAACTGGCGCGCAAATTGGCCGAGCTGGGAGTGGACGTGCTCCTCTGCGCTGCGGTGTCTGAACCACTGTTGCGGGAGCTTGAAGCGCATGGTGTGCGTGTCGAGCGGCACTTGTGCGGGGAAATCGAGGAAGTGTTGAAAGCGTTTTCCTGTGGGAGGCTTTGGCAGCCCGAGTTTCGCATGCCGGGTTGTTGGAGAGGGGCGGGTGGCCGTGGTTGTTGCCGGCGGCACCGCCTGCGCCGGGGCCATGTGAATCCGGAGGGCGCCAGGAGAGTTTTGAGTAAACATAACGAACAGAAACAAGACAGTTTGATTTGATCATGAAAATAGCCATTCCATTGACCGGGGGACGTTTGGCGGGGCATTTTGGCCATTGCGAAGAATTCGCCCTGATAGTAGCCGACCCTGCATCGAAACAAATCGTCAACCAAACCAGGGTTGTTCCTCCACCACATGCGCCCGGGGTTTTGCCTCGTTGGCTTCATGAGCAGGGCGTCGAAGTTGTCATTGCAGGCGGCATGGGACCGCGCGCGCTGGACCTGTTCGCACAGCATGGCATCGCGGTTCACGTGGGTTCTGCAGACGAAACCGCCGAGAACCTTGCGCAAGCATTTCTTGATGGGAAGCTTGTGGGCGGAACTCCGAGATGCGACCACGGGCACGACCAGAAACACGGCCATCGTTGTCATAACCCGGAGCAATGACTCATTCCATATGAAAATTGCCATCACAGCACAGGGACAGGAACCAAACGCGCTTTTGGACCCAAGGTTTGGCCGGGCGCGGTTCTTTCGGATAGTCGATACCGAGAACGGCCAGCAGTTGGCCATTGACAACTCTGCAGGTGCAAATGCGGTTCAAGGTGCGGGCACGCAAGCCGCACAAACGCTCGCGCGCCACGGCGTGCAGGTTGTGATTACGGGCCATGTCGGCCCAAAAGCCTTGACCGCTCTGCAAGCAGCCAACATAAAGGTGTATTCCGCTGAAAGTGGCACTGTTGATCAGGCTGTCAGAGATTTTCTTGCGGGCAAGTTGGCCGCGCTTGACCAAGCAGACGTGCGCGGACATTGGTGAGGAAACATATTCGAAAGGAAAGGAGAATCGCTATGCCAATGGGAGATCGAACGGGCCCTTTGGGCCATGGACCAATGACCGGCAGAGCTGCCGGCTATTGCGCGGGGCTTGGCGCCCCGGGCTACATGAATCGCGGACCCGGATGCGGGTTCGGTCGTGGTTGGGGACGCGGCGGAGGCCGTGGCGGTCGAGGTTGGCGGCATTGGTTTTATGCCACTGGTTTGACCGGCTGGCAACGTGCTGCCGCAGGTTGGCCCGGGTGGGGTCAGCCTGGCCCATGGACTCCCGTGCCCCCGGCAAACGAGGTCGATCAACTGCGCCAGCAAGCCGGATTACTCGAGCGGATGCTGAGCGCAATTCGGCAGCGAATAGATCAGTTGGCGCCACAAGAGGCACCAAAACAAACCGACAAACCCGGTAACGCCTGATGAAACTCGCTGTTGCGAGTGGCAAAGGCGGCACCGGCAAGACCACCGTCGCTACCAATTTGGCCGTGACGCTCGCGCGCCACGGCCAATCGGTGGTGTACGCCGACTGCGATGTTGAGGCGCCAAACGGCCACCTGTTCCTGAAGCCGGAGATCAGCAGAGAAACACCGGTGAGCCGTCTTGTACCGAAAGTGAATCCTGAACGGTGCATTCACTGTGGCGCGTGCGCGCGCATCTGCCGGTTCAACGCAATCCTGAGCCTGCCAGATCGAACCCTGGTCTATGAAGAGCTGTGCCACAGTTGCGGCGGATGCGCGCTGGTTTGTCCCACCGGCGCCATCACGGAAGCTCCGCACCCGATCGGCATTGTAAGAATTGGCGCAGCCGGACCTGTTCAGTTTGTCTCAGGCGAATTGAACGTGGGAGAAGCCAACGGCACCCCGCTTGTTCGCTCCGTGAGACAGTCGGCGCCAACCGCAGATTGGACGATTCTTGATGCACCGCCCGGCACTGCGTGCTTGATGATCGAAACGGCTCGGGAGTGCGATTACGCGTTGCTTGTGACCGAGCCAACGCCTTTTGGGTTGCACGATCTCCGTCTTGCGTTGCAGGTGGCAAGGCAACTGAAACTCAAATGCGGCGTGGTGGTCAATCGCGCCACACCGCCCACGATTGATCTGAAACAACTGTGCGATGCTGCGCAGGCACCCGTGTTGGCCGAAATTCCGGACAGAATGGACATTGCAAAGGCATATTCGGAAGGGCGCCTTGCAGTGGATGCGCTGCCCGATATGCAACCCATTTTTGATCGATTGCGCGCGCGCCTCGCGTTGATGTGGTCCGCCAACCAACAGTCGCTGTCATCCAACTCAAAACAGGCTGCCGGGGCTTCAGGAGAAAAGATTTCTGCGCGGCACTCCAGAATCGGCGAAGCGGCGACCGCACCGCCAAACTCCGCCGCACCAGCACAGCGCAGTCCCCATGAGCGATGATTTTCAAGTAACCGAACTGGCAATCTTGAGCGGCAAAGGCGGCACGGGCAAAACCTCGGTGACAGCCTCGCTGGCTGCGCTGGCCGAGAAACCTGTGTTGGCGGATTGCGATGTTGACGCCTCGAATCTGCCGTTGGTTATGAGTCCTCGAGTGCGCCGGCGAGAAGCCTTTTCCGGCGGTTTGCGCGCTCGAATCAAGTCGGGTCATTGTGTCGCCTGTGGCAAATGCGAAGAGCTGTGTCGATTCGATGCCATTTTCTTCGATGGCCCCGGCAACGGACGTGTGTCGCGGACATTCCGCGTGGACGAATTCGCGTGCGAAGGTTGCGGTGTGTGCGCGGAGTTTTGCGCCGAAGATGCAATCGAGTTGAGCGCCGCAGACAGCGGTGAGTGGTATGTGTCAGATACACGTTTTGGACCGCTTGTTCATGCCCGCCTTCGGCCAGGCCAAGGAAACTCAGGCAAGCTGACGTCCATGGTTCGCGAAAAGGCCATGGAAATCGCACGCAGTGCCGGTCGTAAACTTCTGCTCATCGACGGTCCGCCAGGCGTTGGGTGCCCGGTGATTGCCAGCCTGACCGGTGTTTCTCTGATGTTGGCCGTCACGGAACCCACCCCGTCGGGTGAGCATGACCTCGAGAGAATACTCGCTCTGGCACGCCACTTCAGAATCCCGGCCATGGTGTGTGTAAACAAGTACGATCTGAACCCCGGATTGACAGACCAAATCGAGCGCAGAGCTTGTGAACTGGGAGCGACTGTTGCAGGTCGGATTCCTTATGACCCCGCCGTGACGGACGCGCAGCGCAAATGTCAGACCGTGGTCGAGCATGGCCGCGGCCCGGCAGCCCAGGCAATAATTCGACTATGGAACAACCTTTCGCGAAGCTTCTCAAACCTTCAATCACAACCCTCCCGGCCAGCTTCGGTCCGCTGAAGGGAGCTGATGCCAACGCGCGTGTTACCGGTCCTTGCGGTGACACGATGGAGTTTTGGGTGGCGATTCGCGCCGGGCACATTGTTCGGGTTACCTTTACCACCGACGGCTGCGGAGCTTCGATAGCATGCGGCGCGGCTGCCGCGGCGTTGGCCGAGAAGAAAAGGATCACAGAGGCCTTTTCCATCACACCTGAGCAGGTCGAGGCTGCCGTTGGCAACCTGCCAGCCGACCACAAACACTGTGCTCTGCTGGCGGTGAACACGCTGCGCGCAGCCCTGAAAAAGCTGGCCGGTGTCGAAAAGGTCGGCTGTGCAACTCGGCCCGAGCGCGTCGGGGAACCCATAACGAATCAAATATTCTGTAACTTTTACGCGCGTGGTGACACTGTAACTGCAAAACAAGACAACGCCAGAATCAGTCAACCGAACAGCAAAGAGAACAGCATGAATACAACACAATCAACACCCGAAACGACTCCGGCAGCGCGAATCCCGTTGATCGGCGAACCCGCGCCGGCTTTCAAGGCACACACAACACAGGGCCCAATCGATTTTCCAAAGGATTACAAAGGGAAATGGGTCATTCTGTTCAGTCACCCGGCAGACTTCACTCCGGTGTGCACAACCGAGTTCATGACATTCGCCAGAATGCAGCCGGAATTCAAAGCACTGAATTGCGAGCTGGTCGGCCTCTCGATTGACAGCCATTATGCGCACATCGCATGGCTCAGGACCATCAAGGAAAAAATCAAGTACAAGGGCATGTCAAACGTCGAGGTCACCTTTCCGGTCATCGCCGACATCAAGATGGATGTGGCAAAGACATACGGCATGCTGCAGCCGGGCGCGAGCGACACCCAGGCCGTCCGCGCCGTGTTTGTCATAGATCCCAAATCCATAATCCGCGCCATTCTGTATTACCCGCTCTCGAACGGTCGGAACTTCCAGGAACTCAAGCGGCTGCTCGTCGCGATGCAAACAAGCGACAAGTTCGGAGTTGCAACGCCCGCCGATTGGCAGCCAGGTGACGATGTCATTGTTCCGCCTCCCGGCTCTTGTGGCACGGCCAAGGAACGAATGGAAAAACCGGACCCGGATGCCTATGCCATGGATTGGTTCATCACCTTCAAGAAACTGCCCAAGGAAAAACTCAACATACCACCCGCCGCGAATATCTGATCGGACTGATCAGGCCGTGATGTTGCGCAAATGAAAAGCCGCGGTGGCGATCGGGAGCGCATTTGTCCAGTGCAGTTTGCCCCTGAAGAAATAGAGGCCAACCACGCAGCTTTGCTCGCACGCAACGCCGTCCACCGAAATTTCGGTTTCGACCCGGACGTCAGTGTTCAGTTCGTGCTCGAGAAGGCTCTGCCGCTGGAAGGGTGTGTGTTGGATGTTGGCACGGGCAAGGGGCGGTTTGCAATTCAACTTGCGCAGCACGTGACGCGGCTCGTCACGGTTGACATCAATGCCGCCGAACAGCGTTGTGCGCAACTGGAAGCCATTTACAACGGTGTACATGACCGGATCAGATTCGTTCTCGCAGATGCGCAACAGCTTCCGTGGCCGGAAGACAGTTTCGGGGCAGTCACGTCATGGAATGCATTTCATCACTTGAATGATCCCGAGCGTGTTTTGGATGAAATGTGCCGCGTGCTCAGGCCCGGTGGAAAGCTCGTTTTGGCAGATTTCTCTGAAAGCGGATTTGCTCTGATGGATGCCATCCACAAAGCCGAGGGAAGGATTCATCCGCATCCGCCAAGCAGATTTGAAGACTGGCAAAAGCGGCTGTCCGGGAACGGTTTTGTGGTGGAGACTGCTGAAGATCACCATGAAAAAGTACTGATTGCGCGGCGTGCTTTGTTGCCAGGACACACCCGCCAGATGCGCAGAAACCGGGCTCAGTGAGGTCAGGGCAACGGAACGCCGCAGAACGCAAAGGCAACAATGAACGTCGCAGTATTGGGCGCGAGCAACAAACCGAACCGTTACAGCTTCAAAGCGGTGCAATTACTGCGCCAAAAAGGGCATGCAGTTTATCCGGTGCATCCAGCCCTGAGCGAGGTGGACGGCTTGCGCGTGTGGCCTTCGTTAAGTGCAATCCCGGTGCCGCTCGACACGGTCACGGTGTACCTGTCACCGAAAAATCAACAGCATATTGCGGATGAGTTGTTGAATTGCAGCGCGCGCCGGGTAATTTTCAATCCCGGCACTGAGAATCCCGATCTTGCCGGTAAACTCCTCCAGCGTGGAAAGGAAGTCCAACACGCTTGCACTTTGGTGCTGTTAACAACGGGGCAATTCGCGAAAAAGGCTGACACAGCGCAATCTTAGGCGATCGTCGCCCGAAAACTCGCGTGCCCCGGAGCCAGGATCCCCCCTTGACGGAGGATTTTACACCTTGGTTTTTATTCCGCAGGCTCTGGCAAAACACCATCCACGTGCGGCCTGGAACAGCGAAAACCCACCAGACAAAACAAGTGCCAGACAAACCCACAGTGAGTATCCGTGCACCGAAAGCCCCACTGCGACAAGCAACACACCCAAAACACCGCGGATTATCCTGCCTTTACGATCAATATTGGGCGCGAAAAATCTCATTGTACCACCTTGCCAAAAAATCTGCGTAGAAATCTCAAATTAGCGAATCTCTCGATACTCTTGCCGTCAAACTGCGCAAACACCAATCCCAACCTTATTTCCCCGTGGGCGACGAAGTCACCCCGGTCACCGCAACACGACCCGCGGCATTCCTGCGACCGGCGCAGTTGTACGACGCGACGCGTTCGGTTGCCGCTGCACCGCGCCGAAGCTCAGTTTACATCTTCGCCGGACTTGTGCAAACCCGTTGGCCGTGGATTCGCCCGGTGGACTGTTGCCCCTCGTCATTGGCGCAGTCAGAGTTTCGTCGAGTTGGCTCTTGCGCAGGCATCCGTCCGCGTCCACATTAAGTCATGCGTTTCCGACATTTGCACGCCGAGGTTTGGCTGCCCCGACCGCTGGAAGAGGTCTTTGCATTTTTTGCCGACGCGCGAAACCTCGAAGTGCTCACACCACCATGGTTGAAGTTCGAAATCCTCACCTCCCTGCCCATCGAGATGAAAGTTGGACGTCTGATTGATTATCGCATTAGGCTGCACGGTGTACCATTCCGTTGGCGAAGCGAAATCACCGTGTGGGAACCGCCATCACGCTTCGTCGATGAGCAACGGCGCGGTCCGTACAGAGCATGGATTCACGACCATGGTTTTGCCGAACAACAAGGCCATACGCAGGTCATCGACCACGTCAAGTACGCCGTCTGGGGCGGAACGTTGATCGACAATCTGTTTGTTCGCAAGGATCTCGATCGCATATTTGCGTTCCGGCGCGACAAGCTCCTCGAACTATTCAAGGCAAACGACCTCGCAAGTTCAATCCAACGCTGATTCCACGGATGGCACGAATCTTCAGGTTCTGATTGTTGCGGCAGCACTGCGCTTCTGCCATGGGTGTGGCCATAACCGCGACGTTTTCCTGTCAACCGCTTTTTCATTTCTTTCGTTGTAAGTTGAGCGTTGCACGTTGAACGTTGAACGTTCCCAATCAGTATACCGATCAGGTCATCTTGTTGATAACGCTCAACGTGCAACGTTCAACATGCAACGTTCAAAGGGAACCGGGGCGTTGGGATGAAACCGCCGATATCGAGTCTGGCACTCTATACGCGCCGAACGATACGCGTCGAACACTTGCAAGTCACGGCGCTCCATGTTTAAGTGCGCCTGTGGAAGTTATCATCAGACCCAACGCGGATGCTGCTGCCGATCTGGTGGCGCAGATCATAGCGCAGGAGCTTCGAGCCAATCCGCACATCGTGCTCGGCCTTGCTACGGGGCGCACGATGGAGACGGTGTACGCGCGGCTTGTCGAGATGCATCGATGCGCGGAAAACCCGTTGGATTTCTCGCTGTGCCGCACTTTTAACCTCGACGAGTATGTTGGCCTTGGTCCTGACGACCCCTGTTCTTACCGCTACTACATGAATCATCATCTGTTCAGCAAGGTCAACATTGACAGGCGCAACACGCATCTCCCGAACGGGCTGGCGGCGGACCTTGACGCCGAGTGTCAACGATACGAGGACAAAATCCGGCAATGCAATGGCATTGACCTTCAGTTGCTGGGTATCGGTAGCGCGGGGCACATCGGGTTCAATGAACCGCTCTCAGCGCTCAGGTCAAGAACACGGGTTAAGGCGTTGTCGCCCGTTACGCTCGCACAGAACGCACCGTTGTTCCCTGACCCGGGCAAAATGCCGCGCCGGGCAATCACGATGGGTGTTGGGACGATACTTGAATGCCGGCGATGCCTTGTGTTGGCAACCGGCAGTCACAAGGCCGATATTGTCGCAAAGGCGGTTGAAGGGCCAATCACGGCAATGATTTCGGCAACGGCGCTTCAGTTGCATCCGCGATGCACGGTTGTGGTGGACGAGGAAGCCGCAGCCAAGCTGCAAGGCACCGACTATTACCGGTGGGTGTTCGAGAACGAGCCCGAGTGGGAACCGTTCCGGACCGGCCGAGAATCGTAAGATGTGAATTAACTCGACAAGGCCATGCAACATCACTCGAACAAGCCTCCCGCCGAGTGGGTGATCGATTCACTCGCAATCAGAATTCATCCAACCGAAGACGCGATGGCTGCAGACGCCGCGAGGTCGGCCCGGGAGTTTTTGGTTGCCACGCTGGCAAACCAGGCAACCGCAGCGGTCATACTGGCATCAGCTACGTCGCAAATCCGGTTCCTTGATTGTTTGACATCTTTTCGCGACATCGAATGGTCGCGCGTCATTCTGTTTCACATGGATGAATACCTCGGGATCAGCGCGGATCATCCGGCGAGTTTCCGCCGTTTCCTCAGGGAACGCTTCGAGGCCAAAGTCTCCCCACGCGCTTTCCATTACATTCAGGGAGACGCAGACCAGCCGTTGAGAGAATGCCAGAGATACGAACAGCTTTTGTCGCGTCAACCGATCGATCTATGCTGTCTCGGAATTGGCGAGAACGGCCATATAGCTTTCAATGATCCGCCCGTGGCCGACTTCAATGACCCTTTCAAGATCAAGTTGGTCAAGCTTGACGACGCCTGCCGCCGCCAACAAGTGGGCGAGGGCTGTTTCCCAAGGCTGGCCGACGTTCCGCAGTATGCTTACACGCTGACGATTCCGACTTTGTGTTCGGCGAAGAAGATGATCTGTGTTGTGCCGGAACGCCGCAAAGCCGAGGCGGTTCAAAAAGCATTGAGAGGCCCTGTCACAACTCTTTGTCCTGCATCCATTCTGCGGCGGCAGAAGCATTGCACGCTTTACCTCGATGCTGAATCAGCGTCGTTGCTGTAGGCCGACCAAAATTCCGGCGCGCAGGTGCTGCGAGCTGTACCTTTCATCAGACCTTCGCAAAACCGTGCCAAAACCGGGCTATCTGTCGGGGCACTTCGCAATGCGCATTGACTCTGCTATGACACGAGGAATGTGGTTCGGCCCGGCGGTAATCTGTAGCGCAGATGACCGGGGGGCGCGGCGCCGTCGGCGCGTTCCAATGGAATGTTCTCCGCGCGAGGAAACAGTATCTCGCCTTCGCAACCCGACGGAAGCGACACCGTGAGCTCGCGCCGGCCCGATGTCGCCCGTGCGACGAGTTGTATCGGTCCCTGAACGGTGTGCGCCGTGAGATCGAGGTCAGAAAGATCAGCCAACTGCGGACGCAGTTCGACGCGCCGAAAACCGGGCGCCAGCGGACGTAGTCCGGCCAGTCCGTGAAATGCAATGTACAGCGGAGCTACTGCGCAATGGCTCCATTGCTGGCTGGAATCATGGCGGGCGACCCAGTCTTCCTGGAGCGTATTATTCTCGATTACGGAGGTCATTGTGGCCCAGCGGGTGCGCAAATCCCTGACAACAACGTCCGCCCTCCCGCCCTTGGCCAATGCCCACAGGCGCCAGCCCGCGTTGCACGGATACGAGAACCCCATCTCCGGCGGGCACTCGGCCAGTGAACGCAGGGCGGCCTCGGTTTGGCTCTCCGGGCACTGGTCGTAGAGGATGGCTGTGGCCAGCGAACGGTCGCAGGTGCGAACTGTTCTTTCCTCTGCAAGCCAGGGGAGGTTGTTCACGAAAAGGCCATGCTCGTGGCTCCAAAAGCTCTTCACCGCGGCGGCTTCGAGTCGTTCCCCGAAATCAACCGCGGCTTCCGCCCAAGGCGTGTCGCCGAACGCGCGGCAGATCGGTGCGAGTGCGTGGCGCATGGCTGCGGCTGCGTAAAGGTTAAAGGCGCATTGCTTGTGGCGCTGGCGCTGGTAGGCGTTGTGGTCAATCCACACCGAAGGAATGCCGATGTTCTCGACCGGCAACAAGCCGTCGCGACCAACAATGCTCTGAAGATACTGAGCGAATCGGATCAGACGCGGGTACGGCTCGCGGAGGGCGTCGAGGTCACCGGTGTATTGCCAGTGATGCCAGCAATCGAAATTGAAACCAACACCGTGATCGAGGATCGGCCCCCAGGACGTCAGATCAAGTTGCCGCTCGACCAGCCGCGCCAGCCGATCGTACGCAGGCCAGCAATCGAGGAAATAGCCGTCTTTTGTCATGCCCTGGCTCCACGTGGCCAGATAACGCGCCGGCAACCGCGTTTCACCGAACACCAGATGCACCGCGTGCAACTGGTGGCCACCGTCGCCGCTGTATTGCTGACGCTCCCGCGCCATGCCGTCCACGAGCGTTTCCTGGGCGGAGTTGTGCAGGGTGTTGACTGAAGCGTCGAATAGCCGCTGCAGCGCGGGTTCACTGCACCTGACACGCGGTTCGTTCGGCCAGGGAAACATGCGGCGCCGCACGCCGATATCGCGGACAATTACAGTACCGGTGGCATTGTGAATGTGAAGTTGCAGCCAGCGCAGACTCTCGAAATCGAAACACTCAAACCTGTTCAGACCCTCGCGACAGATGAACCGCGTCCAGGAATCAAAATGCGAATTGATCAGCGGCGGACCTCCCACTTTGTGCGCTTCGTGGACCAGCAGCTCAACGGTCGTGCCCGCCGGCGCTTCGATGGTGAAGTACGGCCAACCCACCACTTGCTCGGTCAGCTCGTAGGTGAGCACCGCACCGCGCTTCCCATCCAGTTCAAGTTTCCACACGCTTGGCGAGACTTGAACAGCACACGGTTCGCGCAGCTCCTTGAACGCCGCAGGCGGTCGGAACTCGAAGTACTCCTGTGGCGGGCGGAGCCATCCCAGCCAGAGCGACTCGGATAGTTTCGTCACCGGCACGAGCGACTCACGCAACAACGGAATGCTGCGCGGACGCAGCTCGACTTCGGGTGGTCCGCCACCCACATCAAGTTGATACTCGTAATAGCCGGCGCTCAGGGCGGGTTTGTTTGGCGAGCCGGCGAGTGGCATGGCCGGCAGCCAGTCGTTCGTTGTCACGAAATCGGTCTTTGTCCAGCCGTGTGGATAAAGGCGTGCATCGAATTCCTCCTGCAGAGCGCGCAGATACCAGCGCTTGAACTGGCCCGGTTTCCATGCCCGGCACAGGAACGCTTGCCACGAAGCATCTGAAACAACCTTTTCTTTTCGGCCATCGGCGTGCTCGATTTCGAGCCAAAACAGGAACCCCGGTTTGCCGATCGGCCACGTGCCGTCGCCCGTGCCGTAGAACAAGACCGTTGATCCCACGACGTTCTTTCCCTCAGCGAGGGCGTCGGTGAGATCGACGGGATCGGCCTCGGGCCAGCGCGGGTCGGACGGTGCCGGTCCCCACTGCATCCGCCGGCCATTTACCTCCAGCAGGTATCGGCTGTCGGCTGAAATCCAGCCCGTGGCGCGCCGCGGTTTTGTTTGGAGGCTCAGCTCGCGGCGGAACAGGATGAAACTGTTTTGCAGCGTCCGGCCTGATGGATACCAAATCCACTTTGCCGGCGACAGATCGGGCAGTTGCAGGCGGGGACCAGCCTTGCTGGTGATCGTTGGAGCATCAGGCATGGCAGAGGGCACGGTGCCAGGGACATCTGTTTGGTCGGCGCCCAGCACGGTTATCGAGCTCCCTGAAATGGCTGATGCCTTCAGAAACTCGCGTCGTGTCATGCGAGCAATGTTGTCGGCCCGGAACCTGCTTTGGCTTGTCTGAAAGGCTTTCATCTGAAGAATGCGATCTGCGTCCCATCTTCTCTCGCAGACAGGCGAACGTAAAGTGGCATTTCCGCATTCCATTCTCCCGCGCCGGTCGGGCGTTTTGCCGACGACATAGACTCGCATTTGCTTTGCGTAATCGAATGGCCACCCGACCTGAAGCAGCGTGGCCTCGGTAGCTCCGGTCCGCGATGCGAAAAATATCGTGTCTGTCCCTCTATTTGCACCGCCGGCCCCCAAATATCGTGTCTGTCCCCATATCTGGGTGCCGCGGCCGGTTTGGACCGGCCCACCGGTGCTTGTCCAGGTCCACCGGGCCAAGAGTCCGGTCATCCAAATTCCGTGTCTGTCCCCATATCGCGGCCACCATGCGCCCTTTCGGTCACCCCGTTAAAAGTTGAGGGTTGAACGTTTCACGTTGAACGTTCCTGATCAGTATATCGGACATCGTGCCTGTCCC
>Ga0272448_1001094_pt1 | contig 38062 bp, 27 predicted proteins | sample YNPCB0191_FD_202220 | JGI IMG/M metagenome (GOLD analysis project Ga0272448, IMG submission 202220) | Hot spring sediment microbial communities from Yellowstone National Park, WY, United States - YNP-CB-019-1 | ecosystem: Environmental > Aquatic > Thermal springs > Hot (42-90C) > Sediment...
GGCTTTGAACTTTTCTTATTCGAGATGAAAATCCGAAGACGCTCACTTGTGTGAAGTATATTCCTCCAGGTTCACCGATAAATTGGGTACCATGAAAGTGGCCATTACTACAACGATATTTTGCGTCACTCACTTTTTCATGATTTCTAGCGTCGAAGACAACTATATAGAGCCGACAGTCAGGACTTGGTTTTTATATTTTTTAATTAAATTACTTTCTGGTACTGCTTTACACTTAAGAAAATGCTTAAACTTGCGCGTTAAAGATATTTATTATTGATTTTGTCCAACAACAAATTATTGTGCGCAATACTAAAGAAATGATACTAAAGAAAATGAGAGCCGAGTAACAGTGCTATCTAAAATTATTTTTGAGGAATTAAAAATTGCTTTGCAAAGTGGAAAATTATTTATAATTAATATTTGCAAAAAGTTTATGGCTCAGTTTATTTACCTTTTGTATTGAAAATAAAATATCCAAAAGCTAAATTATCAGCTCGGTTAATTTAGCTTTAAAATTAATATTTTTCAGTCAATATTGATTGCATTGTTATTACTTTTATTAGACTGCTGTGATTTTTTTCACAAGACATAATTATAAATTACCAGCAGAAAAAACGGCTTTACCTAACACCCACGTTGTCATAACTTGTGGTAAACCATTAACCATTTCTACTGCTAATAAATCAGCTCGTCTACCAACAGCGATTTTTCCTCTGTCATGTAGTTCTAGAGCTTCAGCAGGATTATCTGTAACTAGAGCGATCGCTTGCGGTAAACTCAAATCCGAAATTTCTAGAAGTCGAAATACAGCAGCCAATAATGTTTCTGGAATGTAATCAGAACATAAACAACTAGCAACTTGATTTTGAATTGCATCGATTTCTTCAAAAAATAACATACTTAATATTATGTTTTAAATGATACTTAATTTATTTTTCTTATTTATATTTATTAAAATTTAAAATAAAATTATTTAATTATTTATATGAAGATTAAAATTTTTATAAAAAAGTATACTCTTATCCTAAAAAAACTGATTTTTGAAAATAATTAAGTTTTAAAAAAAATCCTTATCAAGATGGATACTTGTTCTCAAATAACAAAAACAGTGAATAAAATAGAAATTGTTAAGGTTGAGTTCCTAAACTGAACAATTGATATATCTTAAAAAAGTATTAAAACAATTAATAACCCATAATTTCGTAGCTCTATTTAGTAGAATAGGATAATATTTTTGTCAAGGAGTAATAATAAACTGGAGAATCCAACGAAGTTCATTTGTAAAATGAGCAATTTGTTTGGCATTAGCAAGCATTATGAGATGAATGGACATAAATTTCTTTCTACTTATGGACGCATCGACAAAATTCACTCACTTTTAAATTGCTATGAATGATGTGCGATCGCTTTTTATAAGTGTTTTTAATTAATAAGGAAGCGATCGCTGATAACAACCGCTTCCTTTACAACAGTTCCATTGATTTTTTCGTTAATCCCAGTAAGGAACTCCACGAAACCGCTGGACTAGAAAATCAACAAAAGCCTGTATTTTAGAAGGGATATATCTTCCTGGTGCAAATACAGCAAAAATATCAGTCTCTGGTGAAGTCCATTCATCAAGGATAGTCAACAGTCGTCCGCATTTTAAGTCTTCGCCCACGATAAAGGTGGCTAATAATGCTATACCACAGCCATTCAAAGCTGCTCGATACAATGCTTCAGCATTATCAGACCTGATCCTGCCTTGAATTGGAACAACTACCTGTTTATCTCCACACGATAAATGCCATGTGTCACCCGTAGCAAGCAACGAAAAAATTAGACAATTGTGCTTTTCCAAATCTTTTGGCTTCTTTGGGTATCCATAATGGTTGAGATAATCTGGAGAAGCACATAAAACACGGCGATTAGGAGCTAATCTGCGTGCAATAAGTTGTGAATCTCTCAGTTTGCCAATACGGATAGCAACATCAACATTTTCTTCTAATACATCGACAAATCGATCACTAAATGATATGTCAACGTTGATTTGTGGGTAAAGAGTTAAAAACTCTGGTAGGGCTGGGGCAATATGCCTTTGTCCAAAGGTGACAGGTAATGTGACATGCAACAATCCCCGTGGTTCCCCAGACAGACTAGATATTGTTGCATCAGCCTCATCTAATCTTGCAAGAATATCTAAGCAACGCTCAAAGTAAATTGCACCAGCTTCTGTAAGTACGACGCGACGGGTATTACGGTTGAACAGCCGAACACCTAGTGTTTCTTCTAGACGTTGAATTCGTCGGCTCAAAGTAGATGGATCAACGCGCAGTGTGTCAGCAGCCTCAACAAAGCTAAGTCTTTGGGCAACGACTACAAAGCTACGAATAGATTCAAAGCGATCTTCGATCATGCACTGTTACAGCCTCATTCTATATTGCTGCCTAAAAAGTATATACATGTTGATTAATTATTAATGCATCACATGCAATATTGAAATGCACATAACTATGATTATTAATTTGTATACATTAGTTAAGATATTTAACTAACTGACAGCAAAAAACACGGTAATGACATCAAAATTATCATTCCAAGGCAAAACTGCAATTGTCACAGGGGGCGGACGGGGGCTAGGTCGAGTTGTTTGTTTAGCGCTGGCGAAGACAGGTGTAAGCGTTGGTGTTATAGCCAGAACATCAGCAGAAATTTTAGATGTAACCCATGAAATTCAAAAATTAGGAGGTCAAGCTTTTCCGATTCAATGTGATATGGCCGAGGCTGATGCAATTGAGAAAGCTTGCCTTTTAGTTGCTGAGCAACTAGGTTCTGTCGATATATTAGTAAACAACGCAGCGATTATTGCACCACTCGGACGTATTGTGGAAATTGATCCAGTAGCTTGGGAACGCACTATTAAAATCAATTTAAACGGTGCTTTCCGATGCATCCATGCTGTCCTACCCAACATGATTAAACAAGGTTGGGGACGAATTGTTAACATATCAAGCATTGCTGCAACGGGTACAGGTACACCAAGTGGAAACGCCTATGCTACAAGTAAAGCTGCTTTAGAGATGATGACTCTGAATTTGGCAGCCGAACTAGAAGGAACTGGTGTCAAAATGAACGCCTTTCGTCCGGGGACAATCGATACAGCAATGCAAGCAGAAGCTCGCTCAGCTCCTGTAGAGGTTGTAGGTGAGGCTATGCACAATCTTTTCCAAGGATTTTATAACAAAGGTATGCTTCGCGATCCCAAAATTCCAGCTGCGGTTGTGATCGATATAATTCGGAGTGATCTGAATGGTCAGATACTCGATATCAACGAATACCTCAACCGTGGTATTTCACTTGAATTTTTTTAGCAACAATAGTAATCAATTAATTCGGTCTGTAGTGTAAGAAGATAAAACCTGGCTTGAACTTGATTGAATACACCAGAGTTTGTTAATGCTGGTTGGGAAATTGTCAAAATTAGCAATTGAGTAGAACAAACGATACAGTATAACAGTATGTCTAATTTTATCTTTAAGACATTTCTGCATACAGCTGCACTTGTGGTCTTTACTGTTAGCTCAGTCCAATGTGTTGCAGCAGAGGTACGCACATTAACTCCTATCAATCTGCCTGCTAATTTCCAGTACCCAAACGGAATTACACGTGCTAGTGACGGTACGTTGTATATCGGTTCGATTGTAAGTGGACGGATACTGCGTATCAGCCCAAAAGGCGAACTCAAAACTTTCTTTCCTGGAAGTGATGAAGTTTTTGCTGCCACAGCTCTGCGGCTAGACGAGCAACGAGGAATCCTCTGGGGAACTTCTCCTGATTTTCTAGGAGTTCGTGATTCAAATGGTAAAATGACGCGCCGCCCACACCGGATTTTTGCAATTGATACCCGTACAGGGAAAGTTTTGCGCGTCATCTTGATGCCCGATGGTGGGTTTGGAAATGATATGGCACTGGATGCAAATGGAGGTGTTTATCTTACAGATAGTATGCGTCCTCGTATCTACTATCTTGCACCTGGAGCAGATAAATTACAAATTTGGGCAGAGGATAAAAGGTTCGCCTCCAATGAATTAGGGCTGTCGGGAATTGCTCGTAGATCCGATGGAGTTACCATTGTAGGATTGTTCTCCAGTGGAAATTTATACAAAGTTATACCTCAGTCCCGAGGTGGTGTGAAAGTTGAAGCTATACCCCTTGAGCGCAAGTTGGAAAACCCTGATGGAATGCAGTTTGCACCTGATGGTTCCTTAATAGTTACAGAAGGTGCTGTCGCAAGCGGTAATGGTCGCCTTTTACGTATTGATGCACTTTCCTCAGGAACTAAGCCCAAGTCAATCGAAATTATTGCATCAGGTATGGAATCACCAGTCAACTTGACTTTGGCAGGTCGCGAGGTTTGGGTGACTGAAGCACGAATTCGTCATCGCCTCTTGCCAGGAAAGGAACAAGAAATTCCCGATCGCTTCTTGATTCGTCGGTTTATGCTGCCAGCAAATGCTGCTAATGACGTAATGGAAAACTCTACATCATCATCTATGCTCGAACCCTTGAAATGAAAGTATTGAGGTAACGTGATGAAAGCAATTGAACTTAGTGATGGATTTGGTATCGAAAACTTGCAACTTGTGGAGCTACCAAAACCCAACCCAACCAGAGGGGAAGTACTAGTCAAAATGGAAGCGGTTTCCCTTAACTATGTAGACTTACTTGTAGTTAAAGGGTTGCTAGATCCAAATCTATCTTTGCCTTATGTTCCTGTATGTGATGGAGCAGGTGTTGTGGAACAGGTAGGTGAGGGGATTACAGCATTTCAACCTGGTGATCAGGTTGTGACGACGTTTATTCCTGATTGGGTGAATGGCAAACCTACTCGCCAAACAACAGACTATTCAACTCGACAAGGCTTGGGTACAATTCCAGGACAAATCTCGGAATATAAATGCTTCCACCCCAATCAGCTTGTTCATAGCCCAACGCATCTTTCTTCTACTGAAGGATCAACTTTACCAATAGCCGGACTAACCGCTTGGAATGCACTGCAATACAGTAATTTGCAAGCGGATGAAACAGTATTGTTGCATGGAACAGGTGGTGTATCTATCTTTGCGCTGCAATTTGCAAAAGCGCGAGGCGCACAGGTGATTATCACTTCCAGCAGTGATGCAAAACTCAAACGGGCGCAACAGTTGGGTGCTGACCTATTGATTAACTACAAAACAACACCTGATTGGGAAGCAATTGTAAATGAATTTACTTACAACAATGGAGTTGATGTCATTGTTGAGACAGTAGGTGGTCAAAATTTGCAGCGATCGCTGAATGCACTGCGTATGCGAGGATACATCTCCATAGTGGGCTTGTTGGATGGCTTTGATATTAGTATCAACACGTTAACTTTAATGCACCAACAAGCCACAATTAAAGGTATGGAGGTGGGAGGAAAAGAGGATTTTGAAGCGATGAATCGGTTCATTGAAGCTAATAAAATTCATCCGATCATCGACAAAATTTTCTCAATTGAGCAAACCCAACAAGCGTTTGAATATTTAGACCAGGGCTTGCATTTTGGGAAAGTTGTCATTACTCTCTAAGCCTCAATTAATACATCTGCCCAAAGTCTTTTTCCTGGAAAAGTCAGCATCAATACTGTCTAAAAACGAAACTAAGGAAATCAATCATGGCTGAGAATACGACAAAAGTTTGGTTGATCACTGGTAGCTCAACTGGATTCGGACGGTCTTTGACCGAGACAGTACTTAAGCATGGCGATCGCGTTGTTGCAACAGCCCGTAAACCAGAGCAACTCAGTAACCTTGTCACTCACTACCCAGAGACAGTTAAACCTGTTCAGATGGATGTTACTAAACCACAGGAAGTTCGTAATGCGGTTAACGCCGCCCTTGATGCCTTTGGACGTATTGATGTATTGGTTAACAACGCTGGCTACGGTGCCTTGGGAGCTATAGAATAATTCAGTGATGAGGCGATCCGACAGCAATTTGAGACCAATGTCTTTGGAGCGCTTGATGTCATGCGGGTAGTACTTCCGGTAATGCGAAAACAGCGCCATGGTCATATCATCAATGTCTCGTCGGTAGCTGGTTTTGTGTCATTTGTGGGAACCGGAATTTATTGCGGCACCAAGTTTGCGTTGGAAGGAATATCAGAAGCACTAGCTCAAGAAGTGGCTCCACTGGGGATTAAAGTAACAATTATTGAACCTGGTGCTTTTCGCACAGACTTCAATGGGCGATCGCTAGTTACACCTGATACACACATCGACGATTATGCCTCTACTAGTGGTGAATTTCTGCAATGGATTCACAATATGAACGGCAAACAACCAGGCGATCCAGATAAAGCAGCTCTTGCCATTATGCAAGCCGTTACAAGTAACCACCCACCCTTGAGGTTAGCTCTGGGAGCAGATGCTGTCAACGCCATTGATGCTAAGCTCAAGTCAGTTAAAGAAGAGCTTGATACTTGGAAATCTGTTGCATGTGATACGACATTTGATGGAGTTGAAGTGGGAGCGATCGGTGGATAGGCAAAAAGTTTACTAAGTATTACCACTTAGAAATAGTTCCTTTGTTTGCAAATTTTGTATCTATTTAGTTTTTGAAAGTTAGTAAAATAGGCAACGATAGCAATGCAACCGAATTTCTTTCAGTTGGTTTATTATCTGGGAATTCTCCTTTCCCTGTCTTTGCTAATCGTCAACTCTGCTGAGGCAGCAAGCTTAATAGAGGGATTTTCACATCCTGAAAGTATTACTGCTGATTCTACAGGAAGAATTTTTGTCTCCAACATTGGTGAAAAGATGGAACCCACTGCCAAAGATGGAGATGGTTTTATTACTGAATTATCAGCAGATGGAACTGTCAAACGCAAGTTCTTCAACCCAAAAGGAACATTGAATGCTCCAAAAGGCTTAGCCGTCGTGAATAACGTTCTTTATGTAGCTGATATAGATCGGATTGTTGGTTTCAACCTCCAAAACGGTAAACAAGTCTTTTCTTTGGACTTATCTTCTGCCAAGACATCCTTTCTAAATGACTTGGCAACAATAGATGAAAACACTCTACTAGCATCGGCTTCAGATACCGGAACTGTCTATCAAATCTCTATTCCTAATAAACAATTTGTAGCTGTATCAGGTCAGATTCCAGGGGCCAATGGTATCAGCTACGATAGTCAAACTAAGAGTATATATGTTGTCGGATTAGGAGAAAACTTTAATGGCAAGGGGGGTATCTATAAACTTACTATGGCTAAACCTACTGTACAATTTGAGCAGATTAGTGTCTTACCTGGTTTCTTTGATGGCATAGCTCTTCTCAATGACAATCGATTAATCTACTCAGATTGGGTGGGAATTCAAAAGCCAACCCCGGGAGCAATTTACATCTATAATGCCAATACCAAGAAAGCAGATTTACTCAACTTACCAATCGAAATTAACGGGCCAGCCGACTTTTATTATCAACCAAAAGCTGGTTTGCTGTGGTTGCCACTTACGTTGAATAACAAGGTTGCTATCCTAAAACTGAATTAAACAGAGCGGTTTTTTTCGGGAGAAATAGGCAACAATTAAGCAGGGGCTTTAAACATCTACCACCAAACTTGCTGGTGAAGTTATCTTTACTGTTGCTGATGCTTTTGGAGATAAAATGGCTGTGGCTTCTGGTAGTACTGCTAGCAAGCGTAACTTAGATGTTAATACTATTTTTGCCAATCGACTGCGTCTGAATTTGTATACCAGTTTCACAGGTAAAGATCGCCTGCAAACCCGTCTGCAAGCTATAAATATCACTCCATTTAGTACTGCGGTAACGGGAACAAATATGACTCGATTAGCCTTCGATGGAAATAATAACAACAATGACTTTTTGCAAAAGTTAGAATATCGCTTTCCTTTGAGCTCCCAGGCAGTTGTCTATCTATCAGCGACCGGAGGTGAGTTCAATGATAACATGTTTAACTTCAATCCTGGTTTCGATCCGAGTGGTAATGGTGCTCTTTCCCGATTCGGACGCTTCAATCCTATCTATCGGGAAAGCGCTGAAGGTACAGGAGCTACTTTTAACTACAGCTTTAACAAGGCGCTGACTTTATCCTTGGGCTACATGACACGTCCTAGTGTTGCTAGTAACCCAGTTAATAAGTTTGGACTCTACGATGGTTCTTATGCAGCTCTAGCTCAGCTAGCGTTTCAACCAACTAATAACCTGAACCTAGGTTTTACCTACGTGCATTCTTACTATAATCCTGCAGGCGGTGTTCAAGTTTCTGGAACTACTGGTAGTGTTTTTGCCAATCAACCCTTTGGCAATATAGCCACTTCAGCAAATCACTACGGATTACAAGCAAACTTTCGGTTAAATCCAACAATTTCTCTGTCTGGTTGGGTTGGTTATACGATTGCGATCGCTGAAGATAGTACTACCACAAATGTCACAAGAGGAGATAATGCTGAGATTTGGAATTGGGCTGTGACATTAGGTTTATCAGATGTCGGTTCAGAAGGTAGTTTTTTAGGTTTTATATTTGGTATGCCGCCGAAAGTGACAAGTAATGATATCAATACTCGTAAAGATAAAGATACTTCATATCACTTGGAGGCATTTTATCGCTATAGGTTAAATGACAATATTGCCATCACTCCTGGAGGATTTGTAATTTTTAACCCAGAGCATAATAGTAGCAACAACAACATTTATGTAGGATCTGTTCGCATAACCTACTCTTTTTAGATATCTTTTTACGTCTTTTTACGGGTCGAGTTGATACTTCATAAAAATCTTAATAATTGTATTTTTTTGTAGCAAAAAACTAGCATCACTAAACTTTGGCACACCTTTTTTCATCGATACAGTGGGATTATTTGAAATACCAAAACCCTCTTGGGGAATGCCTAAAAAATCTCTATTCAGTTTGTAATCCCCATTTTGATCGTCAACTACAGCAACTGCATAAATTCCCGGCCGCAAACCAGAAAACTGCTTTTTTACAGAACTGCCTGTAATATTAACGCAACCACTTTTTACTTCATTAGCATCACCAAGAGGAAATCCTTCTCCATTGGCAAAAACTCGGATGCAAATTTGTCCTTGTTTATGTTTTATGCCCTTTACTACTACAGTAAGTGTACTTGTAGGCTCTGCATTAACTTTGAAAGCAAAATTAAGGCTTACCATAGCAGGTAGCAAAAACAAACTAAATTTAGACACACTAGCTAACATATATTATTCATTCCTAAATAGCAGTTTTAATTCTCAAACTAATCGAGATTAAAAGATATATACAATTAACGCTTTTCAGCTAGCTTTGCTTTCAGAGAAGCAAAATGTTTTCCACCTAATTCAATTTTTCCTTCTGCACACCCAGCCTTCAATCTCTCCACTAAATAATCTAAATCAGAAGCAATAAAATTCGTGCCATGATCTGGTTCTATCAGACTTAACAAGACTGGATTTTCCACTTTTTGATTTGCCAAATTAGCAATACCTAGAAAATTCAAGACTCCTGATTCATAAGTCCCGCAGGGAACTGAAGGATTATTGACTCCAACGAAGTATTCGTTCTCTTGAAACCATTCCCATGCGGGATAGCCATGGAAATGAACAATTGGTGCACCATTTTTAATAAGTTCTGGCGTGTATAAAGCAGCTGACAAACTAATAGCAATCATGACATAAATATCATAGGAAGGTTTGGCATCTACTAACTCTAAATCAATACCCACTGGTAATTGCAGACATAGCTTCTCTTTCAAACCAATGCGAACTATATCACTTTCAAGGTTTAAATCTGTTTTATTGGAACCAGAACGAGAACTAACAAGCCAAATATCTGGTACTTGTTTGAATCTATATTCCTCTTTTACCTTAATCCTGATATAATACCTACCTTCCTCATTCTGACGAAGTTCATCACTGCTAAATTCTGGAACAGGTAATAAACTTTGCCATTCATTTTCTGTTACTTCTAATTTGCCAAAATACTGAGGAGGTTCAGCGTAAGCAACAAAACCATAAGAAACACCCGTCCTTCCATTTACTATGACATTAACAATGTCTCTGTGGGACTTTCTTTTAATAACTTTAGAAAGCTTAAAACCCGGGGGAAATAGACCAGTTGTTGCCAATTCATTACCTAATTTTACCACTTTGACAGCATAGGTAGATTCATGAGGATTATACTGTCCTAAATTAAATTGATTCAGTAAAAGAGGATATATTGGTACAAAGACTTTTGGAATTAGTGAATTTAAAACAAATTGTTCTATCTCATTTCTAGAAAAAACAGAATCGCAGAGATTCATATTTAAGATAGAAATTTTTTCACTAGATACCCCAATCACCATTTCAGAAAATGTTTTCACTAAAGTATTTATGCCAATTTTTATCTTTTTTTGATAAGCAAGTAGAGGATTGGTAAACTCTCTGTCTATTTCGGTAATTGTGATGACTTGTGTATTGGTAGGATCTTCAATATATTTAGCTACGTGATCTTCAGCCCAGCTACTTAATTTAGCAATCCTGGAAACCGAAACTTCTCTATTGTTGAGATAGCAATTAGAATACAACATGTAAAAAAACTCTGCTGCCACTATACCTAGTCTTCTTAGAAAAGGCTTAGGTCTGTCTACATCAATAACTGTATTAACTCCTGCTTTGACACCTCTAATATTGAAAGTTTTTTTCCAGGGGAAAAACGGTAAGCTTAATTCATAGTTAAAATCAGTTGTTGCTTCTTCCCAAGATAAAACTTTCACACCATTTTCTTGGAGTTTAAGTGCTAATTCTTCCCGAAATTTAATAATTTCTTGCTGCTTGTAACTTGGAGGTAAAGGTCTAAATGTAACTGTTAATTTTTGAGCCATTATTCTGGGATCGATAACTGGTGGTTTGTAGTCTGTAGTTGAGCACGTAATAAACCCCCCTATTAAACGACCAATGCTTTTTAGACTCAGTCCAACACCTAAAGGGACAGAAGCAGCTTGAGCTGCAAGGTCTCTATCACGTAGGAAAGCTAAAATTTCCGTTTTGCGAGCAGTTAATTGCAATTGCATTTCTTGCGTAATTACCCCCTTTGGAGAACGAAGGTTCAATTTTTCATTATCGATCCAGAACTGAACGCCTTGTTGAGTCAGGTTTTCCAAAAATTCAAATGTATTCATAGTTTCAGAGTCTCTTAAAATAACTGTTTTTAATTTTAATGTCATGAGAGTAATTACACTTTCTTTTGGAGAACGTAGTAAAAGTATTCACACTCTCCATTTTGAAATGATTCGTACATACGAGTTCCTTCCAAACCTGCAAAATAATATGCTATCCCCTGTAAAAATTTAGGAATGTTTTCTTGAATTATTTTATTTTTTCTCTCATTTTCTAAGTTCATAGCCACTAATATATTTTTAGTAATATCCTCTTCTTTTATCAATTTCAAGCCAGTATTTTCCAATTGTTTGCGAACACTGGCAATATCTCTATAATGACGAAAATCTGCAAAAAGAAAATAGCCATTCGAACGAAGAACACGAAAAACTTCGCGGAAAAAATAATTCACATGGGGATAGCAGTGGGATGACTCAATATTAATCACAGCATCAAATGAACAATCGTCAAATTGCAGTGACTCTGCATCTCCCTGATAAAAATTCAATTTCTCTAGGGAATAATTCTGGCGACAAAGGGCTATATTTTTTTCAGATATATCAACCCCCGTCATAGATTTTGGTTGAAAGTGACGCTTGATAAAATAAGAACCTCCACCTCGTCCACATCCTACTTCTAAAACATCCAATCCCTTTAGTTCTATAGAATTAGCAACATGATAATAAAGTTGAAGGCAATAACGTTCTTTTTCATCTAAAGCATTCAACTCTAGTTTTTGTGTTCCTTCACTCAGATTTGCATAACCGTAGTTCATGAAAACGATATTTATATGACCGTAATAGTACGCAAAGATGTTGTACCAACTTTTCCAAAAAAGTTTCTTCAACAATGGTAATTTCCCAGGTAAAAAAAAGATATCGCTTAACACAGTGAGTGTACTCCTTGAAAAATGAAAACTTTTACAAAACTACTAATGTTCAAATTTCAAAAACTTCTAAATGAGAATTTTGAAATTCTTCTGATAGGCGTTTGCTTAGCGCTTCAATTGTAGGGTAATGCCACAGTAAAATAAGAGATAATTTCAATCCTAGTAATTTCTCAGCTCTACTGACAATTAACATTCCTTGTGCTGAATCTAAACCATAACTGTCTAGGGGTTGTCGAATATCTATTTCGTCAGGTTGAACTCCTAGCATCTCAGAAATATTAGAGACTAGCCAAGCTTGAATTTCTTCTGCTGTATAAGAACGCTGGAAATTTGTATTGGGAATTACTTTACTCATTATGACACCTTGTAATTCGAAATAGTTGGAATGTACTGGTAGTAATTAGATGGTATTTGTAGTCCTTGAATTTTCAAGTTTTGCATTCGTAAAAAAAATGCAGCTCCTCGCATAATATGATGAGCAACATCAACTACCTTACGATTCTTTGGTTCAGCTAAATAAGAACCTCTAACCCAATCATTAAAGCTACCCATTGCTGGGCCGCACCAGATTTGATAGTCTACTTCCCGTCCCTTTTCGCCAGAATTGGACCAGCGAGATGATAATCCAAGATACCATCGAAAAATCAAAGCCATCTTGAGTTTGGGATTGTTAGCCGCTTTCTTGAGTTGATGGGGATTTCTTTGGGATAAATAAGTCATCGTTTCTTCCCAAACAGTCTCTAGTTTCTTTCTAAAAATTTGTTTTTCTAATTTCTCTTTTTCTACCGGAGGAATATCTTCTATAGAGTCATATGTTTTGTATAAATCCCATAGTTTTTGTGCACGGAGAGGAAAGAAAGTTCCTCTTTTCAGAACTTGCAGTTTTACTCCCATTTCAAACATATCTGCTGCTGGAGCCATCATGACGTCTGTTATATTGGCTTGAGCTAATAATTGTTTTGTATGTTGAGATGTTCCAGCTTCGATACAAGATTGATTGATTGAACCTGTAACAATATAGTCTGCACCCATAATAAAAGCAGCTAATGCTGATTGTGGAGTTGCAATTCCTCCTGCTGCTCCGACTCGAACAGGTTTTTCATAACAATATTTTCTTTGAATTTCATTTCTCAATTCTAAAATTGAAGGTAAAAGACAAACTAAAGGACGATTATCAGTATGACCGCCAGAATCTGCTTCTACAGTAAGATCATCGGCCATGGGAACTTGTTCAGCAAGAGTAGCTTGCAATTCACTAATTAGACCTTGTGCAACTAATTGTTTCAAAATTTTTGTAGGAGCAGGCTGAAAGAATTTTGTTGCAACTTCTTTTCTAGAGATTTTAGCAATTACTTTATTTTTGATTTCGATTTTACTAGCTGAATTTAAACTTAGTCCAGCAGCTCGGTAGTAGACAATGTTGTCTGTTAAGTCGAGAAAAGCAGAAGCTTCTATTGTTTTTACTTGATGTTTAAGATATAAGTCAATAACAGTGCGTTCCGCAGCAGGTTCACCAGGACTGTGAAGTAAGTTAAAAACGTACGGACCGTGCGGTAATGCTTGTTGAATACGGTTAATGGCTGTTTCGATACGAGAAGGAGTTAAACCTCCAGCGCCAAAGGAACTTAAAATTCTTTCTTTTCCTAGAGAGATAACTAATTCTTCAGAAGCAATACCTTGAGCCATTGCGCCAGTAGCGTAGGCATATTTGACATTGTGAAATTCTAAAAAATCAGGATTACCTAATTGGTGAACTGCTAGGGGTGGAATGGCTATCAATAATTCCAATTCTTCTGTTCGTTTGAGATGATAATTATCAATATAACCTTCGTTAGTTACACCTATTTTTTCTGAAATCCTAATAATATAGCAAGGTTTATTTAAATTTATAATTTTAGCTTTTATGCCGTCTTCATCAAAAGATATAGAATCTAAAGGACCTTGCCAAAATTGATTTTGATTTTTAAAATTTTCCGAGAATTTTAGTTGCTGAGAGTCAGACTTTAGTACAAGATTGTGCATATTTTTGACCCGGGTGAATTCCTATCAATTTATTGTCGTTAATTACTAACTGGTAGGTGTGGACGAGTTTTTCCCAAAAATCTGTTGCAAGCAAGTTAACTGCAGCTGAATTATTTTGCTAATTTCCTGTAGGGATTGTTCCCTATCTTGTAAGAAATTTGCATGGTTTTGAGTTAAGCGCAATGTGTTTTCAGTTAGCTTTTGGTAGAGTGGTTTGCGCAAATTAAGCACATTGAATTTTTGAGTAGCTTGGAATTTAACTGTAGATTCTAGCTGTTGTTTTTTAATACTTTCAAGTAAAGAGTCTGGAGATGGAAGTTGGAATTTTTTTTTGTCCTGCTGATTTAGGAATGTCGAATCGTATTCACTGCTATCCAAAGTTATAGTTTTAATAACTGCGTGATTGGGCTTGGAATTTTCTGGGACTTGAAAGTATAGCGAGGACAAGTCCATTTTTATTCGATGACTGACCAGTTTTGCGAGTGCTTTGATAATAGAAGTGTATTCATCTGTTCCTCTGTGGTTGAGAGAAACTGCGAGGTGTTCTTTTTGTTTAAGAATTTTGCTAATCCATCTCGAACAGTGACTACCAGCGCCTACTTCCACAAATATTCTGGCACTATCTTGCCAAACGCGGCTAATTAGCCGAGGAAAATCAATATGCTGACATAAAGCTTTGGCAATGTTGTTAGCTATAGAATAACTGTTGATTGTGATGGGCTGGTATTCTGCTGCTGAATAAAAAGTAATGTTAGGTATATTTTGTACTGGTAAGGTATTGAGTTTTACAAGTTCATCGTATTCAGAGCGAATTGCTTCGCAATGGATGACATGGTTGAAAGGAGCGCGGAAAGCATCGCAATTTAGGGTTTGGATGACTCTTTGACAAGCTTCCGGATCGCCGGCGATCACCACTTCTTCTGGTGTATTAATCAAAATTAAGTAAACGCGGTTCTCCTGTTTGAGAACTTCCCGAACACAGGATACCGGACACAGGAGAATATACGTACTCCAGAAGTCTTCACCTTCGTAGCTTTCCTGTAAAGGTAGTCCCCAGTATTTACGAACTGCATTTTTAGGACCAGACAACTGGGTTTTAAATAAAGTAGATGAATTCAATCCTTCACTACCTTCGTGAAAGTAAGTCCAGACACCCTGAGCAAGTATCATGCTAGTTTCGCCCAGACTATAACCAAAAGCACATTGAGGCTCGATATGAAAATAATTTTTCATAATTGCACTCAACAATCCGGCAACACCCATTTCTGATTCCAGCATCGCAATCGGATCGTCTATCAATCGTTGTTCCAAGGCTTCTAATTGCTTTTTTGATAACTTGCTCAGGCTTCTTGGATATATTGACTTTTCTACATTAGCGACCCGATTATAAACACTGGCAATGACCGGATCGTCGTAAATTTTCGGAAATAGGCGGAAAAGATTGCGGGCTATTCCAATGTAAGAATTGTAGGCGGCAGGGTAGACAAAAGCAACAGTACCTTTGCGAGCTTGCGGGTTTGGTGTAAAATAACTTCCCCTGGGGGTTTGCCAGTCACTACCTGTATCAAAGGCGCTAGCAACTCCTTTGAAAGCGCGCTGAATTTCCTGAATCAATTCTTGTTGATTGCGTCCCAGAATTGCCAGTGCGTAAGTAGCATTTTCATGTTGTTGAAAGGTGTTATAAGTCAGGCTGGCAGTGGTGGACAAACAATAAGAAGAATCTGTTATCCTTTGTTGTAAGGTGTGAAGCTGCTCTAATAAAGTTGGACAATCGTTGGCAGCGATCGCAAACAGATAAAAAGGCATTTGCTCTAAATATCTGCTGTGGCGCTGGATCTGGGTCGGTTCTTCTGACAAAATTAAATGCGCGTAGCTACCGTCTATTTCGATACTGTTAATGGCGGCGATTCTTTTACTAGCTCCTTTTTCTAAAAAGGAGGGTTTTGACTCTATAGGGACATAAAACGGACTTCCATCCCAGATGTGAGGTTCTTTAGGAGCTGTCCATTGAGGAACAGCGGGAATGTAGCGGTGGTACAAACACAACGCTGTTTTTATTAAACTGACTATTCCCGATGCAGCATAGGTATGACCGAAATTAGCTTTGACGCTACCTATTGCGCAAGTAAGATTCGGTTCGCAACCAGTCCGATAAGCTTGCAGCAAACCTTGAATTTCTGATTCATCTTCCTGAGGAATTCCACTACCAAAAACTTCCAAATAACTGATGTCTGCAGGTTTGATACCTGCTAAATCAAAAGCTTGATGACAAACTTGGGCGATCGCCCGTGATGGCAAAACTGTGCTAGAGTTTTGTTTGATGATACTGAGGGCATCAATGACCGCATAAATGCGATCGCTGTCTTGCTGTGCTGTTTCACCTAGCTTTAAGACCACAGCAGCTGCTCCTTCGCCTACCATCCAGCCATTTACATTCTGGTCATAACTGAGGGTATTAATGCCTGTGTTAATTTTTGCTTTTTGACTTCTCAACAATACACTCAAGCTATTTCCTGCTAGTTCCACAGCACTAACAACAACGACGTCAACTTCTTTTACAACAAGCAGTTTTTGCGCAACTTCTAAAGCTTGGAAAGCAGAATTTTCTTGGACAGTAACTGTTAAGGAAAAACTAGGATTAGATATACTCCATAAATTAAAAACACTGTCTGGCTTTTCCTGGTTTTTAAAAAGCTCTGTTGGTGCAACTATAACAATTGCTACTCTACTTTTTTTATAGAAATTCACATTTTTTAAAGCCCGAGTGATGACTTTCAGTATCAACAATTCTTGCAGCTGGCAATTTTCTATTTGTTCCCGTGTTAATTGCAACTCAGAAACTTCAATTTCCAAATCTCTTATATATGCACCTCGAGCCGCTCCTGTTAAGTTTAAACCATAAATTTTCTGCTTTTCTAAAATCTGCCATCTTTGGGGAGGAATATCAATAAAGTGCTGATTTCCATCATAAATACTGCGTTCAAAAGTATCTAAATCTTTACAACCCCCCAAATAGCAATCCATTCCCACAATCGCTAATTTTGAGTTTTTATTGCCTTCTTTTTTATTCATTCTTTAATCTCCTGTAACACGTCTTGGGAGAGGAAATTTTGGGTAATAATATAGCTTTCTTACCCTTTTTTCGAAATCAAACTAGAGATTTAGTAGATAAAATTATTCCCTTTGCTCCGAGCAAACGAGAATATATTTTTCCCTGAAAGTCATGTGCAATTACATCAGCAGTAACAAAGGATTCCGTCTTGGACTTGATTTCACAAGAGACGTAAAACTTCTCACCAAATGGAATAGGTACGAACTGTTCAAATATTTTTATCTCTGACGGTAAGCAACCTTCTTGATGAAAATACTGTGTCCAAATCCACAGTGAATGAATCTGAACGTCCACAATGTAGGGATTAAAAGTTTTTACTGGAAATTGTCCTTGTTGCCTTTCTTCCAAAGGAAGTAAAGCACATTCTATAGTGACCTTTTTTAGAGTTAGATTTAAGATATTTCTTACTCCTTGAAAACAGGGACCGTGAAATAAGCTTGCTCCTCCGTTTTGATATAGTGATTCAGTTGAATTTAGATTGATTTTTTCCTGTTTTAAATCCAGTCTTTCGTAAGTAGGAGCAATGGGAATTTTCTTTTGAATTTGAAGCCGACTGCTGAAGTTATAGCGAATTTTACCTTCGCGATTACTACTCCATATTTTAGCATCAAATTCGATTTCAGTGGCATCATTTTTAGAAATTTCCTGCAAGTCTAAAGTGTATTCACTTGCCAGATTGTCATCAAAAACAATTCCCTTCAAAACTTTAAAATTGGAACAATTGAACGACTTGTATCCAGGATAGAGTTGTTCGCAGGTATTAGCAATCCACAATAAGGCGCAAGTAGCGGGTAAAACTGAACGACCAGCAATTATATGGTCTTGTAAAAACGGATTGGCTGCTAATGTTAATCGGCGCTGAATGCGATATTTTTTCAATTTAGGATCGAGCGATGCAGGGATGTGCGTAAGGGGACTACCTATGACTATTTGCGTACTGTGTTTATTAGCTGGTGCTAATTCAGCAATCAACATTTGAGTGCCAATTTCTATAGGTATAGTCTCAATTCCTCGTTCGTTAAAAGCTTTTTTTAATTCTGGCGTGACCATACCGCTTTCCCAAGGTCCCCAATTAATAGCAACTACATGACAATCAGGATAATTGCGTTTAAAAAGATGGGCTGATTTGTTGAGAATTTCATTGGCGATCGCATAATCTGATTGACCGACATTTCCGTAAAAACCTGCTACAGAAGAAAATAAGATTAAATAATTTAGCTGACTGGGACAAACACACTGCAGTAGATTTTCCAGACCTTTGACTTTGGCAGCATAAACTGTTTCAAAATCCTGCTCTGATTTATTTTCAATACGCTTATCTGCTAAATTTCCAGCTCCGTGAATAATTCCCGTGACCGCACCCAAACGCTCAACTGCAGCATTAACTTGCTGTTGGAGACGATCTGTAGTGCTGGTGATATCAGCGCAGATATATTCTGCTTGTCCACCTGCTTGTTGAATTGCTTGTAGAGTTGCATGAATTTCTTGCTGCGAGCGAATAGCTTTATATTTTTTATGTACCATTGCAGGTGTAGGTTTTTCTCCTCGGGCGAGGAAATCTTCCATAATCCGTTTTTTCAATTCTGCCTCATCGTTGCAACCTTGAGCCCAGACAGGTTCGCCTTCTTCTAGACTAGAACGCCCCAGGAGAATAAACTTACATTGATAGCGCCGCGCTAGTTCAATCACGCATTGCGCTGTGATTCCTTTCGCTCCACCGCTAACGAGAAATACTTGAGATTGAAGATGCAAACCAGGAGATTGATTATTTTCCGAGTCAAAATAGCTGTGCTGAGAGCATACTAGTGTTGTTCGTCCTTGGGAACTATATCCTACTTCCACAATCAGTCGATTGGGATCGTAAAGTTCAGCGAGGATGTAGCGTACCGACGTTTGAGCATCTATATCCGGACACAAGTCCAGTGCTCGACAAAATACAGCTTCCCATTCTTGATTTAAGGATTTAGTTAATCCGAACAATCCGCCACTTATAGCACCAAAATTAGTTGTCTGTCCCAATCCGAACTTACCATCCAACCGAGCAACGGTAAAAAAGCAACTGCGTTCTCCACAAGATGCAGCTCGATTTAGTGGTTCCTTGAGATATTTGGCGATTAAAAAGACGTGGCGGACAATAGCTTTCTCGGTTTCCAGATAAAGGACGCAATCGTTGCTTGCATCATCGTGACTGGCAGGATTAAGGTGGATAAATATAGCGATTTCACCGTGCTCAGCAGCGATCGCTTCTAACTGTTGTTTTAAATGCTCTTCGCTCCAATTAGTCAGCACCACGCGAGGGATTCCTTCTGCTAAAGGTAACTGTTTGACGATCGCTGTTGGGGGAAAACTCACGACAACTACTTTCCAACCACGTTGCCAAAGAGCAGCAGCTAGTTCTGGAGTTGTGGGAGACCCATCATCAGTTATCAAAGCAATATATTTGCAAGATAAGGTAAAATCCAAAACATCAGGCTCCGGGATAACTTGCAGAGCAACAAAACTGCGGACAATATTGCTGTTTACTTGCTCAGGCTGTTTGTAAGATTGAGGTGGAAATGTTTTTTTTTCCAACGTATCAGCCTGCTGTTTCATATAGTCAACTATTTGACCAAGAGTACGCAATTGTCCCAGTTCCTCAGGATTTGGTTTGGGTAGGTCTGGGTACAGCTCCAACAATGCTCCTAGGATTTCAACTCGTTTAATCGAATCAATCCCCAAGTCTGCTTCGATATCCATCGATAGCTCTAACATCTCCACCGGATAACCAGTTTTTTCGCTGACCACATTCAGTAGAGTTTGACTGAGAGTGGCAAAATCTACAGACAAAATTGGCTCTGGCTCTACGGTAATAACTGAATCGCTAGCAATCTCCTTGGTCTCCTCTACCACCTGTTGAGCTTTGACAGAAGCTGTCTCCTCAACTGCAGCTATTTTCGATACAACAGTCCGCATGTACCCTACAATTTCACCCAGAGTACGCAATTGTCCCAGTTCCTCAGGATTTGGTTTGGGTAGGTCTGGGTACAGCTCCAACAATGCTCCTAGGATTTCAACTCGTTTAATCGAATCAATCCCCAAGTCTGCTTCGATATCCATCGATAGCTCTAACATCTCCACCGGATAACCAGTTTTTTCGCTGACCACATTCAGTAGAGTTTGACTGAGGGTAGCTTCATCAATAACTGCTGGTAATGAGGTAATAGATTCGGCGTTATTACTTCCGCTGCTACTGGAAACAACCTCAAAGTTCTTTTCCACTGCATCCGCAGCATTACTAGCAGCACAATTAACGCTAGCAATTGATTCCTGTACTAACGACACCGCAGAACGCTTCTCAGTTACGCTAGCGAGCAACAATTCATACTGCTGCTCAAGCAATTGGAAAAAGTTCTTAGTCTGTTGTGTTTGATGATTTAGATATTGCTCGTGAACGCGCAAAGTTTCAGCATTATGCTCGTGAAACCGCATTATGCTGCGCTCGGAGTATGAAAGTGCTATTTGTTTGGTTTCTGTGGATTGAGCAGATAATTTACTACTTTCTAGCAAGGAATTTTGTTGCTGCATCAGTTGGAAGAAAGTTCTGGTGTACTCTACCTGATGCTTTAAGGATTGCTCGTGAACTCGCAAGATATCTTGTTGATGGCGATTAAACAGAATTAAAGCATACTCTAAGCTATCTAAAATTAGTAGCTCTGGACTTGATTGCAACTGCAGCTCGTCAAAAGTTTGTTGAGAGGATGTCATCAGCTGTTCAGAAGGTTCTACTGATTTATGACCGTTGGTAATGACTGCGACTTGCTCCGAAGTAGGAAGAACATTATTTATTTGGCAAGTATCTTCTATTACTTGGTGACCGTTGGTATTGAGTACGGATTGGTTTGGGTGTACATTGACAGATTTGGGAACAACGGCGTTAGTTGTTTGCTGCGAAGGTGGATGTGCAACGTTGATTTGTAATGCTTTTTCAAAAGCTTGTTTCGTTTTTGGTGACAGGTAATTAGTACCATTTAAACGTACGGTCAATAGCTTATTTTTGGTAGCTTCGGGGATTTTTTGCTCCCATGGATAGGGATCGGGATTTTTTAAAGGTAATCCAGCAACACGCAACTGTACGATCGCTTCTCGCAAACAGCGATCGCTATCTTTTTGAGGATTGCTGTTTAAGGCCACAGCTAAATGGGGTCGCTGGCCAAGAATTTCTTTGACCAAGTTGGTGAGAATATTTTTAGGACCGAATTCAACAAAGCAATAACCACCTTGAGCATAAATATTTTCAATTTCTTGCTGAAAAAATACCTGCGCGAGCAGATGTTGTTTGAGAATTTTTTGAATAGCTTCTAGCTCGCTGGGATAAGGTTCTGCTGTCAAATTTGTATAGACAGGAATTTTTGGTTTTTGGAAACTAACTTTCTCAATTGCTTGAGCAAAAGATTTCTGCGCATATGCTACCAATGGTGTATGAAAAGCTGCTGAAACTGCAAGCAACACCGTTGAGAAAGCTCGGGCTTTTAGTTCCTCTTGTACTTTAACAATTTCAGCTTTGGATCCTGCCAAGACAACTTGACAAGGAGAATTATAATTAGCAATGGTGACCAAAGGAAAATTTTTGACCACTTGTTCAACGTCAGCAACATTTCCTTTAACCGCCAGCATCACTCCCGCATCAAATTGTGGCTCTTTCGGTGCAGCCATGGCTTGACCGCGAGCCTTGACTAGGAAAAAATAATCTTCTTCACTAAGAACACCCGCAGCCCACAAAGCTGTCAGTTCTCCAAAGCTATGTCCGGCAATAAAATCTGGCTTGAAAAGAGCTTGTTGCAGTATTTTGTAAAGACCAACACTAAAAGCTCCAATTGCTGGTTGTGCAAATTCCGTCTGTTGCAATGCTTCTATCTGCACTTTCTTTTGAGCTGCATCAAACACTGGAGGAGGAAAAACTACTTCTGAAACGGCCTTCAAACCATCTTGGCACAAAAGACTATCTATGTAACTATAGGTCTGACGCAAACAAGGAAAGTTAATTGCTATTTCTCGACCCATTTCCAAATACTGGGAGCCTTGTCCGGAAAATAGGGCCACTACTTTACCCTCGATACCCATTTTGCGGTAGTAAATTCCTTGAGGAAGATCCCAGGATTGTGCGTGGGGATTTTGTTTGAGGAGGTTAATGGTGGTTTGCAAACATTGACAAGCCTCTGGAATGGAAGTGGCAACAAATCCTATTCTGGCATGAACAACGGGAATTTCTAATGATTGACTTGTAATAGTTAATTGGGCATAATGTTTTTCTCCATCCTGGGATTGCAGCTTCTGCAGATTTTCTTGACAAAGTAACAATAACTGCTCGGTCGTTGCTGCAGATATTAGTATTGATGAAGGAGTGGAGTGTAGACGATAAGGGCGATCGTGGTCGCTTGAGTATTCTTCTAGAACAACATGATAATTTGTACCACCAAAACCAAAAGCACTGACTCCTGCACGTCTTGGTGGTTCTCCTTGACGACGGATCCAAGGTCTGGTTTCTGTATTCAAATAAAATGGCGAGTTTTCAAGATCCAATTTGGGATGGGGTTTAGTAACGTTAATAGTCGGTGGCAAGATTTTGTGATGCAAAGCTAGTGCTGTTTTGATCAAACTTGCTGCACCTGCTGCAGCTTTTGTATGTCCGATCTGAGATTTGACGCTACCGAGGGCAATATATTGTTTTTTGGAATTGTTTTCACCAAATACTTCTTTTAAAGCAACAACTTCTGTGGGATCCCCCACTGGAGTACCTGTTCCGTGGGCTTCAATCAAACCAACAGAAGCAGGTGAAAATCCCGCATCTTCATACGCACGCTGCAAGGCTTTCACTTGTCCTTCCGCACGAGGTGCGTAGATGCTTTTATGGCGACCGTCGCTGGAGGTACCAATTCCTTTGATCGCTGCATAAATTCTGTCACCGTCTTTTATCGCATCTTCTAGACGCTTGAGCACCAACATCCCAATTCCTTCCGCCAGCATCATCCCGTCTGATTCAGCATCGAAAGACTTGACGTTCTGACCTGGAGAAGCAGCAGGTGTTTTACTAAAACACATGTAGGCAACTATGGAATTATCAGTGTCTACCCCACCAGTTAGCATCATATCGGCTCGATACTCAACCAGTTCGGCGATCGCCATTGCTAGCGCTCCCAAGGAACTAGCACAAGCTGCATCCACCACGCAATTCATTCCTCCCAAGTCCAGGCGATTAGCTATTCGCCCAGCAACTACGTTCGCCAACATCCCAGGAAAGGCGTTTTCTTCCCATTGCACATATGCACTTTTTATTTTCGCGATGATTTTTTGCGTATCCTCGTCAGATAAACCACTGCTTTTTAAAACTTTCTCCCACACAGGATACTCTAACCTGGTAGCTAATGGCATCGCTAATTGCCTTGCCAAAGCTACACCCAAAATTACCCCTGTACGCTCTCGATTAAACTGCTTCTTTTCCCCATAACCCGCATCCTCCATTGCTGCTTTCGCAACAACCAAACTCAGCAGTTGGGAAACATCTGTAACCTCTAAAACATTGGGAGGAAGCCCAAATTCCATGGGATTAAATTCAATTTCTGGAATGAATCCACCACGTTTGCAATAGGTTTTATCGGGTGCTTTTGGATCGGGATCGTAGTAATCATGAATGCTCCAGTGCGATGCAGGAACATCGGTAATACAATCAATTTTATGAATGATTTTTTCCCAATATTCCCGTAAATTTTTAGATTCCGGAAAGATACCAGCCATCCCGATAATGGCAACAGGAGTATCTTGCAGTCTTCTGTTAAGTTTGCTAGTTTCTGTGGTCTTTTGTGCAGACATAATTTTTTTCACCTTTATAAGCTTGTGTAAAGCCTTTTCACAATTGCTGATTTCAGCTTGCAACTGTGACAGCGCAGCTTCAATTCTAGAAGCAGTCATGACTAAATCTTCACTACTGTATCTGTTAAAAATAGAGAGTGATTCAAATTCCCTCCCTTGAAAAAGCACTTTGGCAATAAGTAATTAGGGAAGAAACACTCTTTTGGTAAATCCACAATAATTTTTATCTTCAACCCCACCTCTTCATCAAGAGAATATAATTACAGCTGCGTATTTTTTTCATAGATTAGCTTTCGTTACTTATCCTATACCGAATTACTTCTCTACTACAACTGATATGCAATTAATGTGCAACACAACTTCCACAATAAAAAATTGATTATTGGTGGAATTCCGAGAAATAAATTATCAATTAAAAATCATATCTTATATCTAATTTTTCTTATTTTTGCCAAAGCCTATGATTTTAAAAAATATTTTATTTTTATAATTATATCGCCGTATTCAAATTAGTTTTAGCAAAAACTGTAAACAAATAATCTGTATTTAAGGATATAGGAAGGGAAAACTACAGTATGCAACGTATAGTATAGTGTTAAACTCAGCTTTTATCCCTTTATTTAACTTTTTGGTTACATACTTGTCAGTTTTCCCCAAACTACTTATTTTTCATTTCAGTTTGACCGTGATTGCGCAGCATCTAACAACCGCTTCTCAAGCTCGCTAACACTAATTCCAAGTTCAGAAGCTGTTTTCGCTTTCCACTCTTCTAGTTCGGAATCATGTTGATTTAGCCATTCATGCACTGCAATGCGTGCCATCTCAGCTTTACGCACTGTCTGGCGAGCTGCGTGGAAAATAAGCCGCTGGTTGTCAAAATTCGGTAATGAGAGCATGAATCGATGTAGCTTCATTATCTATCCCTCTTGTATTATTCCCTCTGTAAAAAATTTAAATCCCTTAGCAAAAAGGGTTTGACCGATTTAGCTCTGTCTTTTTAGAGATTTCTATTAGTTTGTGCAGACACATAGCGTCTCACCGCCAAGCATCGCTAATGCCCTCACCACATCCAAACTTTATTCTTTCACTTTTAAATTTAACTTATCATGATGATGAAAAACCGCTATAGTGCACAAACATTTGTAATTGCATAAGGTTAGATTCATACTTTGCTAATAATATCTCATCTCCTAAAAGTTTATTTTACAAAGTTGCATATAAATTGCACTTGCCTAACTAGAAATTGCTGCCGATTTTAAACTTGTCAGCAAATAAGATTATGAAAATTAGTTTCTTAGAAAAATCTTATAAAGACCTTATAAATATCTTATTATACTCTTATAAATATTTAGTACAGATCGTACAAGTTCTCAACTGAATCCAATACGTTTTGCTTCTGGAAACACGATAACGTAGTATCTTGAGTTCACACCTAGATTGTATGCCAATGAAAATTTCATATTTGGTTGTTTGGATTCAGATTTCTACCAAGAACTTTGCAAAATATCATAGGAGATAGATGTGTAAAAAAATACATTTTTTACTAATTATTTTGCGATTGCAACATCAAATAATTAGTTAGGCTAGCTAGTATCAACAGTTAAATAGATATTTATATCGCCATTTCTATTTAACATGTTGCATATAGGTTGCAATGAAGTATTCCTCGGACTATCGTAGATAATTAGATAATTGAATAAACAATTGCAGAAACATAGCGTATTAATTTTCTAATTCGTAAGTAGAGGTCAGAAGCATGTAAACTTAGTCAAATTTTCTAAACTTCATTAGATATGCCTTATAGCTTCATCAAGATTTATAATTACACCTTGTCGCATTCCGCTTTCACTAATTCCAATTCCAGAAATTAAACGGAGTTGCTGGCATGAGACTATCTGAGCTAGATCCACTTATATCGCTATCTGATTTAAAAGAAGAGCTTCTGAAGTTGCCGAAAGGTTACTGTTTTTATGAGCAAGAACTCATAGAATTCTTATCGCGACGCCGATGGCCTGAAAACAATCGCCGTATTGATAGAACAACTTTTTGGCGATGGAGAAACGATAATGGCATTGAACATCAAAAAGTATTTAGTCGCTTGGATCTTCTAAAACTCTGCCAAATCTGCGATCATTATAGAATTGATGGAACTCGCAGCGAATACTTAGAGATTATGAAAAAGGAAGTTGCCAAAAAGGAAGTTACCAAAAAGAAAAACGAGGTATGTGAGACAGGTAAAGAAGCATAATTTTTGAAGACAAAAGTTGCTAAATTATTCTGATGGCTAAAGAGGGATGGATAATTTTTCAACTATCCATCCTCTGATTCCATCAAGAAACTCCAAAGTCGAAACTATCAATTAATCTTATCCAATTTACTTTTTATATTTGTATGGGTGCACAGACAGCTATCACTACCTGCATCTTCCAAGTAGCTCAAATGATTGGGAGATAGCAGTCTCACTAAAGTGGAATATATATGGTAAATAAAGAAAGGTGGTTAATAACGATACCTATAAGTCGTTTGCAGGTATATGTATTTTTGGCAATTATTACGGCTGTGGGTATCGGTGCAGTTTCTTTTTATAGCCTTTCCAGATTTCGAACAAAGTCTGCAAGCAACACTTCAGCTACTTTAATGAATTCTCCAGCGATAACTGCTGTTGCTGCTCTAGGGCGTTTAGAACCTCAAGGGGAAGTAATTAATTTGTCTGCTCCCAATTCTCAAGCTGGCGTGCAACTCGCGCGACTGTTAGTAGATGAGGGAGATAGAGTGGTTAAGGGACAAGTAATTGCCCTTGTTGACTCTTTCTACGTTCGGCTTGCAGCCTTAGAACAGGCTCAAAAACAAGTCTTTGTTGCTTTAGCCAATCTCAATCAGGTCAAAGCGGGAGCTAAGTCAGGAGACGTTTCTGCTCAGAAAGCAACTATTGCTCGTTTAGAAGCCGAGTTACAGGGAGAATTATCTGCGCAACAAGCGACTATTGCTCGCCTGGAAGCAGAATTGCGCAACGCCGAAACAGAGAATCATCGATATCAGATGTTATACAGACAAGGAGCTATTTCTGCATCTCAAGCAGATGCCAAGCGTTTAAGAGTAGATATTGTTCAACAACAGCTTAACGAAGCAAAAGCTACCCGAAACCGCACAGCAAATACTCTTAAGAAACAGCTAAGCGAAGCTAGAGCTAGACTAGCAAGCATTGTTGAAGTTCGTCCTACGGATGTGCAAGCGGCGCAAGCCAATGTTGAGACTGCCAAAGCAGCTGTAGCCAGGGCCAGGGCGGATCTGGACTTGAGTGTTGTGCGATCGCCCATCAACGGCCAAATTCTCAAAATTTTTACCTGGCCTGGAGAAATTATTGGCAATCGGGGAATTGCTCAGATTGGTCGCACAAATCAAATGTACGTAATAGCAGAAGTCTATGAAACTGATATTCAAAAAGTGCGTCTGGGTCAACTTGCAACTATTACCAGCGATGCTTTTGAGGGAGAACTGCAAGGAACGGTAGAAGGTATTGGTTTGCAGGTTACCCGACAAAATATCTTCAACAACAACCCCGGAGCAGATACAGATAACAAAGTAGTTGAAGTCAAAATTCGTATCAATAATCCTGCGGATAACCAGCGAGTTGCTAATCTTACCAATTTACAAGTACAGGTACTCATTCACTTGCAATGACGCATCCCCAATCAAAGTTTTGAGGTTTGATAAATGATTCCTAACATACCTGTAGCTTGGCTGCAACTTGCTCGCCAAAAAGTTCGCTTTCTTGTTGCTTTAGCTGGTATTGCTTTTGTCGCTGTTTTGATGTTTATGCAAATAGGCTTTCAAGATGCTCTCTACGCCAGCGCCACACAAGTACAAAAAAATTTACAAGGGGATTTGTTTTTAATTAGTTCTCAGTATAAATCTTTAACTTCTAACCAAAGTTTTCCACGGGTGCGGCTGTATCAAGCATTAGGCTATGCTGGTGTAGAATCAGTTAGGTCTTTATACTTGCAATTTGCTAAGTTAAAAAATCCAGTTAACGGCCGTAAATTTCCCATCTACGTAATTGGTTTTGACCCAGCACAACCAACTTTTAAATTACCGGAAGTTAATCAAAATTTAAATTTATTAAAAATTCCTGATATAGTTTTATTTGACCGCGCTTCTCGACCAGAATTTGGACCTATTGCAGAAAAATTCGAGCAACAAGAACCAGTTAGCATCGAAATTTTTGGTTACAATTCCATCATCGGTTACAAAGTTAAAATTGGCGGTCTGTTTAGTTTGGGACCTTCCTTTGGAGTAGATGGAAATTTAATTGTTAGTCAATCAACTTTTTTGCGCGTGTTTCCAGAACGTTCGGCAAAAAAAATAGATATTGGCTTAATTATCCTGAAACCAAATACTGATTTCCAAAAAGTTTTAGCTAATTTATCAGCAAATTTACCCAAAGACGTAAAAGTTTTAACTAGTCAGGGCTTCATTGATTTTGAAAAAAACTACTGGACCGTGAGAACACCCATCGGATTTGTATTTAATCTCATGGTAATTATGGGGTTTGTTGTTGGTGTAGTGGTTGTCTATCAAATTCTTTATAGTAACATATCTAGTCATTTAGCTGAATATGCGACTTTAAAGGCAATGGGCTTTAAAAATAGATACTTGTTAGGCATTGTTTTCCAACAAGCTTTAATTTTGGCAACTTTAGGTTATATTCCAGGCGTAATTATATCCCTGGGTCTTTACGATTTAGCCAAAAATGCCACTAAGTTACCAGTTCTGATGAGTTTTGACAAACTATTGTTAGTGTTAACTGCTGTGGTCGCCATGTGTTTAACTTCTGCCTTTTTATCAACTAATAAATTGCGCCTTGTCGATCCAGCTGAAATTTTTTAATTTTCCTAGAAAATGGTAAGAAAAATTAGATGTCTTCGTCATCAGAAATTGTAGTTTTAGCTAGAAATATTAATCACTATTTTGGACAAAAATTACTCAGAAGCCAAATTTTATTTGATATTAATTTAGTCATAAAATCTGGAGAAATTGTAATTTTGACCGGTCCATCAGGCTCGGGAAAAACTACCTTGTTGACCTTAATTGGGGGATTGCGGTCTGTGCAAGAAGGAAGTTTGAAATTTCTAGGCTGGGAATTGCGTGGAGCTAGCAATGAACAATTAGTGAAAGTGCGCCGACAAATTGGCTATATTTTCCAAGCTCACAATTTGTTAGATTTTTTAACAGCCCGACAGAATGTACAAATGTCATTGGAACTACACAGAAATATCCCTAATTTAGAAGCTCGCCTTAAATCCGAAGCCATGCTTCATGCTGTGAAATTGGGACATAAAGTTAATTATTATCCCACTGAACTTTCCGGAGGGCAAAAGCAACGGGTAGCTATTGCACGTGCGTTGGTCAGTCAACCTAAATTAGTCTTAGCTGATGAACCTACCGCAGCTTTAGACAGCAAGTCGGGTCGAGATGTGGTTACTTTAATGCAGCAGTTAGCAAAAGAACAGGGATGTGCGATCTTGATGGTGACCCACGACAATCGAGTTTTGGATATAGCAGATAGAATTATTCGTATTGAAGATGGTCGGTTGATAAAAAATCAAGATTTTTCTGGCTGACTGTAGCTTGCGATCGCATAATTTTCAACCAAGTGCCACCCAGTCTTCATATCCGCTAGTTAGAGTGATAGCGAGCAAACATCATATAGGTTTTGCTCCTCACACCACACTTAGTAGGGGCTCTCTTGTTGGTAGGTAGCAAGAGAGCATTTTTTTCTCAACAGCTAGAATCACAAACCCATCACACAACGATAGTGAAATTCAATTTCACCCACGGTGGGAGAAAAGCGCTGGCCTTCTTGCCATTGACTGCGGTTAAATAGCTCTTGTCGCAGGTTATTAACATCAATCGTCGTTACTTTCCCATCAGCAACAATTTGTTTGCCATTTACCCAGATGCTATCAACCACATTGTGAGGCCGTCCCAACACCAGCAAGCCGATGGGGTCAGTGCGCGGTAGCAATGATAAATTTGTCAGATCGTACATGACTAAATCAGCTTTTTTCCCAATCTCCAGAGAACCAAGGCGATCGGCAACGTTCAATCCCTTAGCACCGCCTGTTGATGCCATTTCTACTGCTTGTCGGGGTGTAATCCAATACCGATAATCCAGTTCGGTAACGTTATGCAAGATAGAACCAATTTTAATCGCTTCTAGTAAATCTTGGGAATCGTTGCTAGAAGCACCATCACAGCCGAAAGTCACGTTGATCCCAGCACGACGATATTTTAAAATCGGAGCAATACCGCTGCCCAAACGCAAATTGCTTAAGGGGTTATGAACAACGGTAGATTGGGTTTCACTAAGAATCGTAATGTCGCTATCCCTGAGGTGAACGCAATGAGCTAAAGTTGTACGAGCGTCTAAATAACCAAGGCGCTGCAGATGCGTCACTGCTGTACAACCGTATTTTTCTTGGGCTAGCTTTTGTTGGGCTTTGGTTTCCAAAAGGTGAGAATGACGACAAAGATTGTACTTTTGGCTTAGCTCGATGCATCCCTCAAACAAAGCATCGGAACACAGTTGAATTCCCGTAGGAGCAACTAAAATACTGATACCTTCATCGGGACGGTGAAATTGCTTGACTGCTTCCTCAACAAGTGCTAGCGTTGCTTGAGTAGAACGAAAATAAGGCTCGTGATTTTGCTTGATTCCTCCAGAAGGAATACCAGCAGTTAAAGATTCATCTTGAATTAAAGGTGCAACAAAAGCACGAATACCAACTTCTTTGTAAGCACGAACTGCTGCAGCGATGGTTTCTAATTCTTGCGCCGGAATTAACACCAGGTGGTCTACTAAACTTGTACCGCCAGAAAGTAAAGTTTCTACTGCTGTTGCCAAGGCACTCAGGTAAACTTTTTCTAAATCTAAAGCTGCAAAATCGTAAAGTTCTGCCAGCCATAATTCTAGGGGTAACATTGACATTATCCCTCGCTGCCACATTTCTGAGGAGTGAGTGTGGGCATTGAAGAATCCTGGCAGTAGTAGCTTGTTTTGACCGTTAATTTGAATACCAATTGCATCGAGACCAGGTGCAATAGCAGCGATCGCCCCTTTTTCTACCCGCACGTCAGCAGTGGTATAACTATCAACCGTAGGAATTAAAACATTCTTAATTGTAAAGTCCACAATTTTAACCTTAATTAAATTTAGACACGCAACACAAGGAATTCACGTTAAAAAGTAAAGCATGGTGTTGAGTGTGGCAAGACGTTATGAATTTACCTCTTCGGCAATTGGGAGTGGCGCCAAATGCTTGGACGGTCAATCAGGCGATCGCAGACATTACTCGTCCTCCCCTAAACCCACAACCTGTTATCTTACCAACACAAACCAAAACTTTGCGCCTTGACCTAGCAAAAACTGCAATCATCGTTATCGACATGCAAAACGATTTTTGCCATCCTGACGGTTGGTTGGCGCACATCGGTGTAGATATTACGCCAGCACGTCAACCCATCGAACCATTAAAAAATCTACTTCCAAAACTGAGAATGGTTGGCGTTCCCGTGATTTGGGTAAACTGGGGTAACCGTCCTGACCTGCTCAATATCAGTGCGGCATTACACCACGTTTACAATCCTACAGGTGAAGGTGTAGGATTGGGCGATCCCCTCCCCACTAACGGTGCTAAAGTACTAACAGCAGGCAGTTGGGCTGCAGCAGTGGTAGATGAACTACAACAACTACCAGAAGATATTCGCGTTGATAAATATCGAATGAGTGGCTTTTGGGATACTCCCTTAGATAGTATTCTCAAAAACTTGGGTAAGACAACACTATTTTTTGCTGGTGTCAATGCAGATCAGTGCGTGATGACTACCCTGCAGGATGCTAACTTTTTGGGATACGATTGCATCCTTATTCAAGACTGTACTGCCACAACTTCTCCCGAGTACTGTTGGCTGGCAACTTTGTATAACGTCAAACAATGTTTCGGTTTTGTGACAGATTCGCAAGCAGTTTTACAAGCAATTAACAACTAAACGAATAGCCAAGGATGTAAGACATATGACAAATTCTTGTGTAATTCCTGTAGTTAAGTCTCCTAAAGATTATCAAGCTTACCGCATCAGTCCCCACGACACCAATCGCTTGGCAATTGTCTTCGATCCGGCGATCGCTAACACCTCTGTTACCTGTTGCGTGGAAATCTTTGACGTTGGTGGGAAAACACCCCTCAACCGCCACCAACTAGCAGTAGAAATGTTTTTTGTCCTGAAAGGAGAAGGAAGAGCAAATTGCGATGGTAAAACTGTAGCGATCAAAGCAGGAGATAGTTTATTGGTACCGCCCACCGGTACTCATGTGATCGAAAATACAGGTACCGGACGGTTGTACACGTTAACTGTTATGGTTCCCAACGAAGACTTTGCCGAGTTAATTCGCAGCGGAACTCCTGTAGAATTAGATGCAGAAGATATGGCTGTTTTGGGAAGATTGGACACCTTCATGCCACCTCCTTCACAAGGCAGCTAACTGGCTACTTACGCTGGTGCACTTATCTTCGCAGTGGCTTCCCCGGAAGCAGGATTTTTTTCTTGACAAAAAGCTTTACTAAAGATAAAATTGTAGCCTTTTGAAGTTGATTGCAAATACTAGCGATCGCATCCGTCTCGACTGAAAAGCTCAAGCAGGTTGCTCCAGTAAAGGCAAAAATTTGCGAATTAGCCCAATCGTCACCGCAGGAAGTTCCAGCTGAGGAGTAAAACCGACATCATCTAAGTAGATAAAAATCCGAATTGCCTCAGGGTTCATTTGTGCAAAACGACGCCCTACTTCCGGCCCGGTGTACTCTGATTTTTGTCCCCAAATAATAGCAGTAGGAACGCTCAACTGGGGAATATATTTCGACAAATCAAACGATAAATCCCCGCGCACAAAAGCAAGAGCAGCATATTCAGCATTGAACTGTCGGGCAGATTCCAGGTATGCTTCCACTATTTCCGGATAAATTCTTTCTGGACGAGCAAACTGACGCTGTTCTAAAAAACTGCGAATACCATAAGCTGTGGAAATTCCACCTATGTATAGCAATCGATCTAAAATCGGAATTCTGACAATTTGTGCAGCAAGGCTAGTTTTGTAGTCTTGACCAAATTCCTCGAGTGCTGCTGGCGTAACTAAAATTAAAGACTTGAATAAATCAGGACGAATAATTGCTGCCCTAATTGTTAAAGCTGCTGTCAATCCTGAGGCGATCGCTACAGTGGGAATACTATAGGTATTTTCAATAAATTCAATAATAGTTGTAATGTAGTCTTCGACTCGATAATTGCGAGCTGGATGGTCAGAGCGTCCCCACCCAATTAAATCCGGTGCTAAAACTTGATAGTCCGCAGCAAAAGCTGGGTAAACTTTTGACCATTCGTAGGCGGACGAACCACCACCAAAGGCATGTAAAAAAATTAATTTGCGTTCGCTGTACACCCTCTGCAGATCATCTGCCCAAGGCTTCTCCTCTGCCGTATAGTAAACCATTCTGCCTAGTTTAGTCATCACGGAATTTTGGCTAAAGCCTGGTGGTACTAACATATGTCCAATCCCCCTACGAAATTAATTGTGGTTCTCCTAATTCGATCCTGCTTGTTATGCCAATGGCAGCGCATCGTTCCCAAGTTGCAAAAACTTTTGGCTCCTCTTCCAACCCACCTCCCACAGGCGACGACTTTTTGATAAAAACTACTATAGAAATTTGCTTGTTATTATCATTGTTTTTTCCAATTATTTCGTCAACGAACTATTTATCTGAAACAACATTAATGGCAAATATAGATGATTGATTATAGCAATAATAGTATTTTCTTTAGGTAATAATCTGCTTGGGGAAGCTGCAGCTATTTATATAAATTTTTTCTTATATCACCAATCTAATATTTATTTAAGATTTGCCGTTTACCGATGAACTATTTGGTGTAAAAAGCTGTAATCTATTGAAAAGAAGCAGCGTGAAGAAATTTTAAAATCTCACATTAATCTTCGCCATCTCCTTTTTTGATAGCGGTGGATGGTTAATTTTCTCTGACTTTAAATCTGCCTAAAAACGCAAGAAACACCAAGTTTTCTTGTCTAAATTGCCATATCTAAAAAAAACTACACCTGGGAGCTTTCATGTCAGACTTTTTTCAACAATTTTCCCGTCGTAAATTTTTGTTAACAGCAGGTTTATCCGCAACTGCTGCACTGCTGAAAGGTTGTTTGGGAAATCCCCCAGAACCCGGCAATTCTCAAACTCAATCAACAGTCCGGTCCGTTGCTAATACCAATCCAGAGCAAGCACCAGAAACTACCAAAGTTAAGCTAGGATATATTCCCATTGTAGAAGCTGCACCTTTAATTATTGCCAAAGAAAAAGGCTTTTTTGCAAAATATGGCATGACCGATGTTGAACTTTCCAAGCAAGCTTCTTGGGGTTCTGCAAGAGATAACGTTGAAATTGGCTCTGCTGGCGGTGGTATTGATGGCGGACAATGGCAAATGCCAATGCCACATTTAATTACAGAAGGTTTGATTACTAAGGGTAATCAAAAAATTCCCATGTACGTACTGTGTCAGTTGATTACCCACGGTAACGGAATTGCGATCGCCAACAAACACCAAGGAAAGGGAATTAGTCTGCGACTTGCAGCTGCAAAATCTCTATTTACCCAACTCAAATCCACAACTCCTTTTACAGCAGCGTTCACGTTTCCCCACGTCAATCAAGATTTGTGGATTCGCTATTGGTTAGCTGCTGGCGGTATCGATCCGGATAAAGATGTCAAGCTACTAACAGTACCCAGCGCCCAAACAGTAGCCAATATGAAAACCGGAACGATGGATGCATTCAGCACCGGCGATCCTTGGCCTTATCGCATCGTCAAAGACAAAATTGGTTTTATGGCTGCATTAACGGCGGAAATTTGGAAGAACCACCCTGAAGAATACTTTGCGATGAGAGCAGATTGGGTTGATAAACATCCCAAAGCAACTAAAGCACTTTTAAAAGGAATCATGGAAGCACAACAGTGGTTGGATAATTTCGATAACCGCAAACAAGCAGCAGAAATTCTCGGCGCACGCAACTATTTTAATTTACCAGCACAAATTCTTGCAGAACCATATCAAGGTAAGTATGACATGGGCGATGGTCGCACGATCGACGACAAATCAATGGCAGCATACTATTGGAAAGATGAAAAGGGAAGCGTTTCTTATCCTTATAAAAGCCACGATTTGTGGTTCATAGTTGAAAATGTTCGCTGGGGATTCTTACCACAAGATTACATTGCCAATAATGCTGCTAAAGCGAAAGAACTTATTAATAAAGTCAATCGTGAAGACCTGTGGAGAGAAGCCGCCAAAGAAGCAGGAATTGCCACTGCTGATATTCCCACAAGTACTTCTCGAGGAATAGAAGAATTTTTCGATGGCACCAAATTTAATCCAGAAAAACCAGAAGAATACCTGCGAAGTCTCAAAATCAAAAGAGTTAGTCTCTAAGTTACTTTTGCGAATAAAAGGGACTCAATTTTTGACATTTGGTAAGCATGCTAGTAACAGGAAATATCAATGACAATAGCCACTAAACAACGTCCAAATAAAAGTTTTGAAAACAGTATTTTTTCCCGCTTGCAAAAGCAATTTCCTGACCTTTTACCTCCTGTTATCGCCATTGCTATCTTTCTAGCTATATGGCAAGTATTTTCTTGGCTTCCAGGAGCAACACTACCGGGACCGATTCAAGTTGTTCAAGACACCTGGATATTGATTTTGTACCCTTTTTACGACAAAGGTGGAATTGATAAAGGTTTATTTTGGCAAGTTTTTGCCAGTCTTAAAAGGGTAGCGATTAGTTACACTTTCGCCGCGATTATTGGCATCGCTTTGGGCATTTTAATAGGTATTAATCAAACCATGTCCAAAGCGCTAGATCCTCTTTTTCAGCTATTGCGCACTGTACCGCCTTTGGCTTGGGTGCCAATTTCTTTAGCAGCTTTGCGACAAAACGAACCAGCAGCATTATTTGTAATTTTCATTACAGCTATTTGGCCAATTTTAATTAACACTGCTGTGGGCGTTAAAGAAATTCCTCAAGATTACAACAACGTTGCCAAAGTTCTTCAGCTTTCCCGCAAAGAATATTTCTTTAATATTCTTATTCCGGCTGCTTTACCCTACATTTTCACAGGTTTGAGAATTGCTATTGGTTTAGCATGGTTAGCGATTATTGCCGCAGAAATTGTTATGTCTGGAATTGTCGGAATTGGCTTTTTTATCTGGGATGCTTATCAAAATAACAAAGTTAGCGAAATTATCTTAGCACTCATTTACATTGGGGCAGTGGGATTGTTATTGGATAAGCTCATGATTTGGATTCAGAAGTTGATTTTGCCTCCCGCAGACCAAAATTAGTTAACAGCTGCAATCAGCTAGGAGCTAAAAGTAAGTCTTGCTTTCCCATCCCCTATTTTTTATTCCTCGATTGCCATGTCTGTATTTGTTGCTATTGACCAGGTTGATAAGATTTTTCACCTCGCTAACGGCGGACAATATATCGCCCTCAAAGGAATTGACTTACAAATTAAAAAAGGGGAATTTGTTTCCCTGATCGGACACTCTGGTTGTGGAAAATCTACCTTACTAAATACGATCGCCGGTTTGGATTTACCAACCGAAGGATTGGTAACTCTGGAAGGAAAACGCATTACCAAACCAGGACCAGACCGAATGGTAGTATTTCAAAATTATTCGCTGCTGCCTTGGCGAACGGTACGGGAAAATATAGCTTTAGCAGTAGATGCAGTACTCAAGCACCTACCAGCAGGCGAACGCCGCGCCATAGTAGAACAACATATCGATATGGTGTCTTTGCGTCCCCACGCCGATAAATCCCCAGCAATGCTCTCAGGGGGACAAAAACAACGAGTGGCAATCGCCCGTGCTTTAGCTATTCGCCCCAAATTACTGTTGCTAGATGAACCATTCGGTGCTTTGGATGCACTCACCCGGGGTAATTTACAACAACAGCTAATGCTCCTTTGCGAACAAAACCAAATTACCACCGTTATGGTTACCCATGACGTGGACGAAGCAGTACTGCTTTCTGATAGAATCGTGATGCTCACCAACGGTCCAGAATCAAAAATAGGCGGGATTTTAGAAGTAGATATTCCCAGACCCCGCAAGCGGATGGAAGTAGTAGAACATCCCAGTTACTATAGCCTGCGCAGCGAAATAATTTATTTCCTCAACCAGCAAAAACGCATCAAGAAAATTCGCGAACGCAAAATAAAAGTTCTCTCCAAGCATGGTTTAGAAAAAGTTAATTTGGAAATTGGCTTTGTACCTCTGACCGCTTGCGCTCCCCTTGCAATAGCAAAAGAAAAAGGTTTTTTCACCAAGCACGGTCTAGATGAAGTTAATTTAGTACGCGAAAGTAGCTGGCGGGGTATAGTTGATGGTATAGTCGGCGGATACTTCGATGCTGCCCAAATGCCTTCTGGAATGCCAGTCTGGCTAACCTTAGGAGGAAATGACAACAAGCCCCTACCTGTGGTCACTTCCTTGACAATGACCCGGAACGGTAACGCCATCACCCTATCCAGACACTTTTACAACCAGGGCGTGCAAACTCTTGCAGACTTTAAAAAGTATTTGAAAAAAACCCGTGATAAACAACACATTATGGGAGTGGTGCATCCCTCTTCCATGCACAACCTGCTGCTGCGTTACTGGCTGGCTGCTGGTGGCATAGATCCCGATACAGATGTTCGCATTCAAACTATTCCCCCTGCCCAAATGGTAGTAGATTTGCAAAATGGCAGTATCGATGGTTACTGTGTCGGCGAACCTTGGAACTTCCGCGCTGTCCAGGAAGGAATAGGCTTCACCATCGCCACAGACTTGGAAGTTTGGTTGGGACACCCAGGTAAAGTTCTTGGCGTACGAGAAGATTGGGCAGCTGCATACCCCAACACCTTCATTGCTTT
>Ga0272448_1001095_pt1 | contig 38044 bp, 41 predicted proteins | sample YNPCB0191_FD_202220 | JGI IMG/M metagenome (GOLD analysis project Ga0272448, IMG submission 202220) | Hot spring sediment microbial communities from Yellowstone National Park, WY, United States - YNP-CB-019-1 | ecosystem: Environmental > Aquatic > Thermal springs > Hot (42-90C) > Sediment...
CTCTTACAAAAACAGAAACGACGCTAATCAACCGATCTATCGATAGAACCAAAGCCCCGTCAGCAGAGACGATGAGCAAAAAACAGTAAGAAAAACTAGCAGAAAACTTAATTATGCATTATCCTATCAATTATGATATGCTGAAGGAAACTATTAAGTCTTAGATTCTTGTTGAAGGTTACGTTCAAAAAGAAAAATTAATAACGTAGTTATATGATTTAATCATTATAGAGAAGAGGTATAATCATGAGCGAATATGCAGTCATTGTTATCGATATGTTAAATGATTTTGTAACAGGAAATTTAAAGTGCGAAAGAGCCCAAAACATAATTCCAAACATAAAAAAGCTGATCGAAGCAGCACGCAAGAACAACGTGACTGTTGTTTACAGTAACGATGCCCATTATCCTCAAGACTACGAAGTAGTCGAAAAATGGGGAAGCCACGCCATTAAAGGAACAAAGGGAGCAGAGGTAATTTCTGAATTGAAACCAACAACGAAGGATTATATTGTTGAAAAAAGAACCTACAGCGGCTTTTACGAAACGGGTTTAGATCCTCTTCTTAGAAGTTTAGGAGTGAAAACAGTTATTCTAATTGGTTTACACACAAACATGTGCGTTAGGCACACAGCTGCTGACGCCTTTTTTAGAGGCTACAAAATCATTGTGGCTAAGGATGGTGTGGAAGCCTTCACCCAAGAAGATCAAGACAGTGGACTAAAGTACCTTGAGTACGTTTATAACGCCAAATTGAAGCCTATATCGGATATCATCAAAGAATTCAGTAAATGATAAAGAAATCATTAAACATAAGGAAACACTTGTTAAACTTTTTTCTACCCAAATGCTGAACTAGATTCCATTTTTGCCATTATTCTCAGCCTGATACAAACCTACTATGAATTTTTCATGTAATGAACAGATTCTCTTTAATTCTTTATGGATTTTTAAAAGAGAATTGTATGAATTATATATTTGAATCGAATCTATTTATGCAGTTCATAATTTTTATTAGAGCGTTACAGCAGCTGTTTTTGTGGAGTTAGTTTGGCGTGTGGTACAACGGATGGTTCAAGGTCTACGTATCTCAATAATAGTGCTATTGTTTTTAATTATACCCTCATCTACGTCATTATCTGTAGCTAATGTTGAAGAGTTTAAGGTTGAATCCACTAGTCTTACAGTCTATCGGGATGGCTTAGTTCATGTCGCACAAGCTATAATAGTTAACGAAACAGTTCCATATTTTACGCTAACCCTTTTTTCTAACTTAGTTGAGAACATTTTGGTTACCGATGAAAATCAGTCAATTTTAAACTATGAAATAATTGGGCAAGATATAACCATTTTCAGCTTAGGGTGCCAAAATGTCTTTTTAAAATATGACACAACTGCATTGACCAGAAAAGAGGCAGAGCTGTGGACTATATCTTTCGAGACTCCGTATAATCTCACTTTGACCCTGCCACAAAACTCTGTACTAATGGACCTTAGCAATATTCCAGAATCAATCAGAATTGATGACGGAAAAATACAGCTTACGTTGCTTTCAGGATTCTGGGAAATTAATTATATAGTTTCAATCATTCAGCCATCGACATTTGAGATTAGTAACCTTAATGTGAATCCAGAGAAGGTTCAGGTTGGAGAAGCAGTAACAATATCTGTTACAGTCACAAACCATGGTGATGAAGCAGGCTCATACACTGTGGTACTTAAGATTGGGCAAGCAGTTGAGGATAGTAAGACAGTTACACTTGGAAGCGGGCAATCAACCATTGTGGCTTTTGATGTAACCAAAAGGGTTTCTGGAACTTACGTTGTAACAATTGGAGACCTAACAGCTGAGTTTACAGTATTAACTTCACCAGCGTTTCCGTTCGTGGAACTGGTTGTAGCTTCAATTGTTGCCATTGGAATTTTCCTATTTATCTTTCTGAAAAAACTGAAAGGCCCAAAAGTTGAAACGATCCTAAAATCCAACCCATACTTAAGAGATGAAGACAAAAAAGTAATAATGTTCATCGCTGAGAAAGGAGGAAAAGTGTTTGAGGCTGAAATCAGGTCTCATTTTCCTGATATGCCTAGGACAAGTCTTTGGAGGCTAATTAAGAGACTAGAAAAACTCGACATAGTTAAGGTAAAAAAAATTGGACTTGAAAATCAAGTTGAACTAAAAAATAGGGAATTTTCGATATTTTGACATCTCATGGTTTTCCATGTTGACCATGACCTTGATCGTTATTATTGTTGTTTCCATTACCATTATCATTTCCATTGCCGCCATGCGACTGCTGTCCATTATTGGAGAATCTTGATAAGCCTCGATTAATCTCACGAATTGTTTGACCTATTCTGTTCATGTCTTGAATCATGTTTCGGATTAATTCACCATTTTGCTCAACTTCGTCCATCATAGCCTGTAGATGTTGCATAAGCTGTTCCATGTTTTGGTAGCCCATTTGTTCCAGAATGGCAGTCACATTAAATCCTTGTTTTTCAGCTAATTGTAGTCTTTGCCTGATTCTTTCCATTGCGTTATTAAGTCCTCTTAGGAAGTTCTGCACTCGGTTTCTCATTGTATTTCTTTCGCGTGCACAATCAGCAAGAAGCCTATACACTTCTTTAACCATGTTTTTAGCTTGGGTTAAGTTTCCAACAACCTCGAATACATTCCCTTCCATCAGCAAAATTCGCGCTCTCTCTATATTAAGGAAAATTGTGGCGTTGTTCAGTATCTCCTTGGCTTCCTCGGTAAGGTTTAATTGTCTTAATTTCTCGATTTTTTCTAAGGTTCGCCTCATTGCTTCTAGTAGTCCTTGAGCGTCGATTATTTCTCCTTTCTGCACTCCTGACTTGTCAAGAATCACATGTAGAGCCACGAAAACCTGTTTGAAGACATGGAAAGCTTCAATGGCTTTGGCAACAGCATCTTGGTAATTAGAGGCGCTAAGCATTTCGTGGGCATTTGTAAGGTTGTCAATGCCTTGACTGAAGAGCGTTATGTTTCTTTCAAGTTCGTCCATAAAACCTGCTTGTGCAATTAAATCCAGAGCCGTTGTATTTGCGTATATCAGGTCAATGAAATTTTGAATCTTTTCTTGGGTTTTTTCTGCTAGGGCAACGAGATTTTCTGCTTTGTTTCGTAGATCATTGTTTTCTGAAACCGTAACGGTTCCTAAATTGTTCGCGTAACTTGTGGTCAAATTGGGTGCAATGGTAAGTAGTATAGTTGACAAAAGAATTATGACGATGATCCTTTTTTCCTGCGTCATGTTAATTTACCTTTGATTTTTGTTTAGTTGCAACAGCACCTTGCGCTTGTTGTCGAAATGATAAAAGTATGAAAGCCGTACTTAAGGGACACTGTGAAACAACTGTTTCAAAAAGTGAAACAAGTAATATAGATTAAATTTGTCCATTGAGTTGAGTATTGGCTTTGGTTTAAGGCTTATAAGCCTCATCTGTATAAGAAATAGAGGCTATTAAGGAAAATTGCTTTAACACGTTTTTATATTAGAAAAAGCATGTGGCTGTTCGGAAACAAATGGTACGAAAAAAGAAGGATTGATATATTGCCTAGTGAAATTCTCAACGTAGATGAGTTTGTCCGTTTATCTGAGAAAGCCGAATATTGTCTCGTAAAAAGAAAAAAAGACACAGCGAAGCTCAAGCTTAGAACAGCAAAAATGCTTTACACACTGAAGATTGACACAAAAAAAGCCGAAGAAGTCCTTAAGAAACTTAAGTGCGAAACAAAAGAAGTTTGATCCTTTTAAAAAGAAGTCACCCTTGTTTTTTAAGTAGATATTTATGCAAATGGATTATGTTTTTCTGGATTATACTAAAGGTTATTAAATATATCTTGGAAATAATATTACAATTGATGTTATTTGGTTGTTTAAGACATGACGAAAATAAAGATAGTTGTAGCTATTATTTTTCTTTTGTGTATTACTATTGGCTCAGCAACGGCTTATACAAGTAATGAAAACTTTTTTTCGATTGATGAGCCTTCTGGATGGATCATTGACGAGTCTGCTGAAGGAGATTTTGACGTAATCTTCTATGCGCCTGCAACAGACAATGAAAACATCACATTAATTGAAATTTATGTTGAGACTACCTCGGGAAGTATAACATTGGACGAATTGGCTGAATCTGCAAGAGAACAATATCAATTGGCATTCAACAGCTCCTAAATAATTTCAGAATCTATAAGAGTTCTTAATGGCGTAGATGCTTACGAAATTGTTGCTGCCATTAACACTCAAGGTTATGATTTTATGGTCAATTAAGTCATGATGATTCGAAACTCTAGAATATACGTCGTATCATATGTTTCAACACTAAGACAATACCAGCAGTTTCTATCAGACTTTGAGAATAGCATTGAAACTTTCACAATTCGAGACCCGATACCTTGGTATTTCGGATACATGTTTGTTATAGCTATCGTAGCTATCTTATCCATTATTGCAGCAGGATTATACTTTTATAAAAAAGAGAAAAATCTTCATTTATACGTCCCTAGAAAACATTTTTCTCAAAAAGAGTTCTGAGGATAACCTTAAAGATGCTTGATGTACGATCCTTTTTATAGGCTCTTAGAGTTTCGAGAACAGAAGCCAAATCTACTTCAATAACCTTTTTTCTCACAATCTGCGAAATTGACCCACTCATAAAAAGGTAATGGCAGATGGAAGTAACATTCGAAACTCTTCTTTGAGTGCTTGCTGTTTCAAAATCTAAAATGCAAACCTCACTGCTAGGTCGAACTATTATGTGTTTTGATGCGTTGCTGAGTTCTCCATGGTCAACTCCAACCTCGTCAAGTTTCCAACATTGCTCCAATATTTGCCTAAGGACCCTTTGAACCAAATATCTAGCATCTTCTGAGTCGTCAAGATTCATGATCCACTCAGAAAAAGGCTTTCCCTCAATAAGTTCCATTAATAGAAGATTTTGAGAATGTCCCAACAGCTTTGGACCCACACCAACCTTGTTTACTTTCAATAAAATATCTGCTTCGCGTTGCATACTTTCTCTTCCAGAGTCAGTTCTTCTAATCTTCAAGGCAGCTATTCCCAAGTCGATCCTAGCCAAGACAACGATCCCAACGCAACCTTTGCCAAGCACCATGAAATTATCGATTCTTTTAGGTCCTTCAAAACATAATGCCCTTACACCTAGTTTTCGCATCTCAGCCAATTTTTTGCTAACATCGTCCATGTCAGCTTTAGGGTAACTGACAATTCGCGAATACCCTTCTTTATCAAGATGATCTAAAGTAATAAAATCATGCATCATCAAACGCCATCAATGCTTTTGGAACTTTTCATAAGAAAGGTAGGTTTTCTTTAATAAATCAATGTAGCCATCTCGGTTTACCCTCAAGGAATTCTGTGAAGAAAATAGCAAAGTCGCGGTTGTGAACATAGAAGTTTTTAACCTCCGCATCCACCCAAATTTCCAGAGACGATGCAAATGCATTCAAAACCATGCTGGCAATTCCCAGTTTTTCTTTATCTTTTTTCAGTTTTTCTCGAAGAAAATTTACGGCGTCCACGTAATGTCTCTGCCTATCCACTATCCAGCGGTCATCCTCAATTCTTGGGCCAGACAAAGTCTTTTTAGATTTTAGGTGTTTTTCCAAAAATTTTTCGCAGTCTTCTTTTTTCCAAACAGGTGGACCAACATGTCTTTCAACCATAGGTAAATAACGTGAGTCAACCTCGAACAGAAAGACGTTTACTGATTTCTCGTCACTCCAAACATTATGCTGAACAATGTTGAAGTTGCATACGGTGAGAGTTTTTGCTAATGCTTTTTGAGACCTATATAATTGTCCCCACAATACGTCAGGAACAGCGGGAATCGCCCCTGTTTTTAAGAAGATAAATGTTGTTCCTCTGGACTTCATTTTTCTGTTGATTGCATCAAAAGGCGAAGGCTGCACGGGCTTTGGATAAAAAAATTCTAATCTAGGAGTTTTTAAGAACTGTCTCGACGCAACAATGAATTCGCTTAGCCTTTCAGGTTTCACTGCCGAGGCCACGTTTCTTCCCTTGTCAACGGGGTCTACAACGACGAGATGTTCGGGAAACACTTGCTTTACTTCCGCATATTTTTCCCTGAAGTGGTTTTCTAGGTCGATAACTTCGTATTGTTTCCAATCAGCAGCAGACTTCAAGAGACTGATGAAACTACCGTAATAGAGGATAAGGACCTCGCATAAATATCCGCTGAACCCTCCGATTTTAATCTCTGCACCGTAGGTGCCTATGCCCCGCATGAACCTTTTAAGCAGCCGAACCTCCTTTTTTGTTTCTTCAGTTAAGTGCTCCAGTACATACTGCGTATGAAAGGGCGTTCTATCCACGGAGGATTCAGCCTGCTCTGCGGATGAAACCTTAAAACATGGAACAAAATCAACCTTGAACCCGTCGATTTTTGCCTCAATGTATGGATGTTCAGCGTAGGCCTCCAAACAATTTTTTCCAGCAACCTTTTTAGCAGCGTTCAGAACATTGGCAAAGACTTCTCTGTTTTGGCCTTTAGGTACAAGAATGAAAAGATCAATGTCTTTTTCTTCTATAAGCCAAGTGTCTTTTGCGATGGATCCTTCAATTTGTACCTCAGCCTCAAGGCTATTTTTTCGTAGTTCTTTTTGAAGATTTGTTATTAATTTATGGCAGAATTGAGCTGTTTTTTCCTTTTCTTTTTGGTTTGGAGTTGTTTTCCTAAGAACTGTTTCACATATTTCACTTGTTGCATCTTTATTATTTATTCGACTCATGCTTGGTTCTTTCCTATTGATTTACCTACTCATTTAGCCCTTTTCCATAAGTTTCTCTCAAAACTGAATATATCGGTCCTTGCGGTGTGAGAATACTTTTCTTTAACCTCAGACATTTGGCAGTGACCGTGCCAAACTCGTAATCAGCAAGACCGTTCAATTCCTTTACCAACAACTCCTTGTTTTTACCTGTTCTAACACGGGCAATCGTTAGATGAGGGTTAAAGCCTTTATAGTCTTGTTTAAATCCAAGTGTCTGTAACCTTGACTCCAGCTGGTTAAAAATCGCTCTTAATTCATTGTTCCCTTGATGAATACCAGCCCAGATGATGCTTATTCGCCGAAGATTTGGGAAAGCACCAACTCCTTTTATCTTTATCTGGAACGGCTCGAAGTATACCTGCTTCATTTCGTCATAAATCTGGTCGACCATCGCTGCGGTAATGTCTCCGAGGAACCTCAAAGTTATGTGAATGTTCTCAGGCTTAACGAGTTTAAGGTCGACACCTGTACTCCTCAACATGTTTTGGACCTTGGACAAATTCTCAAGAACAGTAATGTCGTCGATATCAAACGCGATGAAACTGCGAATCATCTCCATATTAATCCGAATCCTGTTTTTAGGTAGTTACAAATGTATTACCATACTGATTACTGAATATATTAGGATTTAACATTATTAATAAAAAATGGTTTTTTAAGCTGAGTTTGAGTTTTATGTCATAGGATATTTTATCTAATATCGCATGTTATGTAAAGATAAACAATTTAGTATCAGGAGAGTATTACAAATAGGCTGTTATTATACGGCATATGGATGGCTGGATGAAGCAAGTGAAAAATCAAAACATAGTTGGCATAACTGGAATGCCAGGTTCAGGAAAAGACATTGTAAAAGAGGTTCTTCGTGAACTTGGTTTCTCAATCGTTATTATGGGCGACGAAGTTCGAGTTGAAGCTGAACGTAGAAGCTTGCCTCACACTCCAGAGAACCTTGGGAAAATTATGCTCCAACTGAGGGCGGAAGAAGGAGAAGAAGTACTGGCGAAAAGATGTCTACAAAAAATTAGGTCACTAAAATCCCAGTTTGTAGCTATCGACGGCATCCGAAGCTTAGCAGAGGTAACAGAATTCAAAAAAGAATTTCCAAATTTAAAAATCATTGCTGTTCACTCTTCGCCTAAGACAAGATTCGAACGTTTACTCAAAAGGAATCGAAGTGATGACCCCAAAGACTGGAGAACATTTATTGAACGAGACATGCGAGAACTCAGCGTGGGACTGGGTAATGTTATCGCGACAGCTGATTTGATGACCGTCAACGAGGGAACACTTGACTCCTTTAAACAAGAAATAAGGCAACTCATCAAAAAGGAGTTTCACATATGAGCGAAACTGGAAAAGTGAAACTCGATGTCGAAGTAAAGGTTAACATGACAGAAGACTCTAATAAAGTAAGAGTTGCAGTTCAAAAAATATTCGGAAATCTAAACATTCAAGAAGTCAAAAGCGAAGATGAGTCTATCTTAGTTGGCAGTGCAGAAGGATTAGAGGCACTCGATGCCTTTTATGATCTTCTAAGAAAGGAAAGAATCCTGGATGCTGCCCGAAGAATGTTTTTCAACGGGTTAAGGGGAAAAACAATAACTTTTTTCCTTAACAAGCAGGCTGCCTATGTTGGGCACATCTCTTTTTCGCAACCCGTTGGTGAGTCGCCACTTGGGCCTATCCGCGTTGAGATTCAATGTGACAATCCAAAAAGTCTTATAGACTGGTTAACACCAAAAACCAAGCAATAGGCGGAAGTGTGTGTGTAATGAAAGTTGGTTTGTCAACTCTTTTTTGTTTCGAACAGCCTTTTTCAGCAATGTTGAGATGCCTTGAAACCGCAGATGTGGAAAACATTGAACTGATAGATGATGGGCAACACGCATTCAACGAGTCTAGAATAAAAACTTTAAAGGAAATAATTAAAAAAAGAGGGTTCAAGACTTCAGTTCACGCTCCCTTTATAAACATAAACATTGCGTCATCTTCTAAATCCGTTAGAACATCCACTATGTCACGTCTCAAACTATCAATTCAGTATTCCAGCGAGCTCGGCTCAAAGTACTGGGTTTTTCATCCAGGCTTGCAGACTGACATTGGTCAATTTTCACCTGCAATAGATTGGAAGAAAAATCTTGAGTCTGTTCGAGAACTTTTTGATTTTTCTCAGCAATTCGGGGTAACCGCAACAATTGAAAATGGTCTTCACCCTTTACCATTTCTTTTGAAAACAGCAGATGATTTTATATGTTTCTATGATGACTTCGGCGAGACAAGTTTAGGCTTAACTCTAGACATTGGGCATGCCAATGTCAACAACCAAATAGACTGGTTCTTTGAAAAGTTACCGGAAAAGATTGTTCATGCTCATTTGCACGACAATCATGGAAAATCAGATGAGCACCTTGGACTGGGAGATGGAAACGTAGACTGGCAAAAAACTGTTAGAGCCTTCAAAAGAATCGGCTTTAAAGGAACGTTGATCATTGAATCAACGAAAAACGTAGAAGAAAGTATCCAAAGACTCAAAGAACTGATTAGCCGTCTTTAAAATTTTTTAACGGAACATTAATTCTCAAGAAATCCTCAGCTATTATTGTATTTGGAAAAACTTTTTTAGCCCCCTGTAATAGAATCTCGGAGTCTCCGTACCGAGCACTAATGTGCGTTAATATGAGACTTTTGACTCCAGCTTTCTTCGCTATTGTAGCTGCTCCACTCGGCGTTGAATGTTTATCCTCTTCTGCTCGGTCAAGAAGAACGTCTGCAAACGTGGCTTCATGGACTAAAACATCTGCATTCGCAGCAAATTTCGCTATGGCTTCTGAAGGTTTTGTATCGCTGACTATCACGATTTTTCTACCAGGTCTTTGAGGATCCACTACATCCTGCGGCTTTATTATTCGGTCATCTTCCAGTTTTATTTTTTTGCCAATTTGGAGTTTATGCCACAGCGGCCCTTTTGGAACTCCTAATGCAGCTGCTCTTTCAGGATGAAACTTGCCTGATCGTGGTTTTTCAATCAACGCATAAGCTAGGCACGGAATTGAATGATCTGCCCATGTTGATTGGATTTCGTATTCTTTTTCTCTTAAAACCAACCCTTCGTTTTGTATTTCGCACGCTTCAATTGTGAAGCTTAGTGAAAACTCAACCGTTGTTATTATTGCTTCAACAAAGTTAACAATACCCTTTGGCCCAAAAATCTGAAGAGTCTTGTTTCTTCCAAGCAACGACATGGTTTGAAGAAGACCAGGCAATCCCAAAACATGGTCTCCATGCATGTGCGTTATGAATATTCTTGTCTTACGGTTAAAGCCAATTTTCGCTTGAATCATCTGCCTTTGTGTACCCTCGCCACAATCAAATAAGAACAGTTCACCCTGCCGTTGAACAGCAACTGATGAAAGTGCACGAGTGGACGTGGGTATGCTTGCTGCTGTTCCTAAAAATGTAATCTGAAAGCTCATTAGACCATTCCCCGCGCCAGCTGAAAGACTACTATTTCACGTGTTAAGCTTCTATGAATATAAATGAAGTGAGACTCGACATACTTAAAGCCTAGTCTCTCCCCAATTTCCTTTGCATCTACAGTTTTTGGGGCAGCGAAACAAATTCTTCCTCCATTTTTGACTAATTTCGCTACTACTGAGAGAAATTTCTTGAAAACTTCGCGTCTTCCAACACCCAGAGTCGTCGCTGAAGTTCCATACGGGGGGTCTGTGACGATGCAATCAACCATCCTACAACGTAGAGGAGGGCTTCGTATATCAGCTACTATTAACCCCTCTGGATTTACACCGAAAAACGCTAGGTTTCTAGAGCTTCCTCTAATCATGGACCTTAAAACGTCAAATCCGAGAACCCGGCAGCCAACTAGACTGGCCTCAAGAAGAAAGCTTCCTGTTCCGCAAAAAGGATCCAGCACAATATCTCCTGTTTTGGCCTGGGTCAGATTGACCATGCATCTTGCAAGTTTCGGCGTCATCTCAGCTGGATGAGTGAAAACCTTGCCTTCTCCGCCACGCTTAATGAACTCTTTCGCCTTTATCTCAAATTTTTTTAATCCGAAAAGAAGGCATCCTCCAGATAATAGGCAAAGAAAGGTTTTTTGAGGGTTCTTAAGGTTAACCTTAGTTCTTTTTATCTTATTTAGGACTTTGTTTCCAAGATTTTTCTCTAATTCTTTTCTCTTAATTTCAATGGAGCTTCCTCTAACTCTTTTAACGCGGACAGCGAAGCTCTCGCCCTCGTCCAAATATAGCGTGATGTCAAATTTTTCGAAATATTTTTCAATCTCTTTCATTTCAGCCTTACATTTGAAAAACTCTACTCCGCCTACTCTTGTCATTGAGGCCCTACGCTGAATGATCTCAATACATTTTGGGTTGGCTTCAATTCGGAAAATTTGGGGTAAACTATCTAATGTTTCGTAAAGAATTTTTTCGGACTCAAGAATTGATTTAACCTCAGAAGTAGGTAGAGTAGGGTTTTCACCTGAAACCAGAAAGAATAGTGTCGCCACATTGTAGTCCTCATTATAAGGCTTCATAAAAACAAAAACAGGGTCACTTACTTCTTAACTGTTCAATTAGCTCCTTTGCCCTGTCCATTCTTATCTTTCTTTCTTCAACCATCTTTTCCGCAACTAAATCGATGAGGTCTCCAGTTGCCCCTGCCATAACAGCGATGTTTCGTGCGTGAAGAGACATGTGACCCCTTTGAATCCCTTCATGGGCAAGAGCTCTTAAAGCTCCAAGATTCTGCGCCAATCCTACTGCCACCATTACCTCGCCAAGTTCCCTAGCAGACTTAACTCCTAGAATCTTATGGGCGATTCGACTTACTGGATGAACTTTCGTGGCGCCACCTATTGTTCCAACAGCCATTGGTAGCTCAATGGATCCAACAAGGTCTCCTTCCTCATTTTTTTCCCAAACTGAAAGAGGCAGATATCGTCCAGTTCGAGCAGCATAAGCATGAGCTCCAGCCTCAACCGCCCGGTGATCGTTGCAAGTCGCGATGACCACACCTATTATGCCGTTAAGTATGCCTTTGTTATGAGTCGCAGCTCTGTATGGGTCTCCAGCTGCAAAGGCGTAAGCCTCAACGATTCCGTCAACAACTTCTTCTCCTCCTATTGCTTCTTTGTCTATGACTGTCCAAGCTCTTGCTAGACGTTCAGTCGCAAGATTTGAAATGATTCTCAAGAGTACCTTGCCCTTGGTTATTCTTTCGATCATCGGCGCAATGGCTTCTGCCATCGTGTTCACTGCGTTAGCACCCATTGCGTCCCTGCAGTCAACGAGAAGCTCAGTTATTACCATCTGACCACGAGGCGTGTCTATGACTTTGACTTGAAGATCTTTTGCTCCTCCGCCAACTGAAACCAGAAGGGGATCTTGGTCATTGGCTTTTTTAAGGATTTCTTCCTTGACATCAAGAATTGCCATCTTCGCCCTGTACGGGTCTGGGACCTTAACTGTTTGGATTTGTCCTCTCATGATTGGTTCTGTGCTGCTTGTGAAAAAACCTCCTTTGCTTCTAGCCATTTTAGCAGCGTAGCTTGCAGCTGCGACGACTGACGGTTCCTCAATTGCCATTGGAATAAGGTAATCTTTACCGTTAATCAGAAAGTTCACGGCAATTCCTAGTGGCAACGGAAAGGTTCCAACGACATTTTCGATCATACGGTCAGCTAAATCTAATTGTAGGCTGCTGGTGGATTTTAAGAGATTAACTTCTTCATCAGTTAAATTGGCAAACTCTTCGATGACCTTTAATCTTTCATCTATGCTAAGCTTGTAGAACCCCGAGATTTGCGAAGATCTTTTCAAATCTATTTCTCTCCATGTCCGAAACAGAGACGGTGCTGAAATATTTTACTAAACCATAGGATATGAAACTATCGAAACACCTCGAATTTGCTACCCATTCTAACATTGGTTGCATTAAAGAAAAGTTTAGAAGCGAACATGGGTTCATTATCCTTTAGGCGAAACGAATGTTCTGTCCCAATTGCGGAAAAGAAATAGATGAAAGATCCAATTATTGCCCATACTGTGGGTTCAAAATATCTTTTACACAGAATCTAACAGTTGAGGATGTGGTTCGAAACGTTATGATCAGACGAATAGACGGAATCAAAAACAGAGACCCCGGCCTCATAGCTAGCGTTGTATTTAAAGAGAAATATACAAAGTTTGATGATTGGCCGCCTTTTGAACTTCAGGAGTCAGAAGCATTAGAAAGTGAAGCTAAAGCCTTGAAGGTACTTAGCGAATACGAATATGAGACTAGGTCGTGGAAAACCCTGGTCTTCGGAGATTTTGCGGTCACAACTTTTGTTATCAAATATAGAGGTAGGATGCGGGGCCTCAACTTTGCTATACAGTCACGGGTGTCTGCCTTTTTGACCAAAATTAACGGTGAGTGGAAACTCATTCATGAACACTGGTCGCGGTTCCCTACTCAAATACCTGCAGGACAACAAGCCGGAATGACAAAAAACAGCAATCAAGAAGGCCCCATTGTAATTTAGTTTAGTTTGTTGTTTTTTCTTCTTTTTCATTGTCATTTTGTGCTTTTTGGGATAATGGCAATTCTGGCGGCGTGGTTGCCATTGCCCAACCTATCCATGCGACAACTACAAGAAACAAGAAGACAATTATCAACACTGGGATAAGTAGAGCCCAGTCACTTATTGTCCTGTCTAAGAACGTGATTTCTCGTGGCGAAAAGAAAAGTGCCCAAACATAGAAAGCCATAGTCATGAAACTTAATACCAACAGCAACCGTCCCTGTGTGATGTCTCGCATGCTTAGTGACACCTTTGATGATGAATAGTTGTTTAAGACTTAAAACTTTCGAGTCATAAACTATGTAAACTCGAAAATCGAATTATTGTCATTACGTACATTCTTATCAATAAGGGAACTAATTATAATATTCCTGTTCAAAATATTAGTGAGGTGGGATATATTGACTGAAAAGATTAGAAAACTGCAAGGGATTGTGCATGAAATCGCTAAAACAGGAGAATCTATAATTGATGATGAGGGAAACAGATGGGAAAAATGCATCTTCACAATTGAACTTACGAATTTCTCAAAACGTACACCAAACGAGGTTTTGCCGAACCATATTAAAGGGAAAAAAATTAACCTTGTTCGGTTTTGCTGCTTCGATTGGCATTATAAACTCGGTGTCAAAAAAACCTTGGATACTGCTGAAACAGAGGCAGTGTTGTCTAATAAACCGTCCAAAACGGTCTATTGGTAGTATTTTAGCTGAATTACTTGTTACCAAATTATGGGCAAGAATTTAATCCATACATGTCAATTTTTTGTTAAAAAGAACAGAAAAAAATATATCTTTTTGTCATCTAAATGTTTATGTTATTGGTATGACTAGCTTACGATGTCTATACCTGCATATATATAGAGATATTCTGAGCATAATAACAAGGTTCTAATCCACATGAGTCGTGGTTTTAATTCGAGGTGTAAACTATTGTCTAAGTTTTCAAAAAGATGGGAGGAAAGCGACCGGACAGGCATAACAGGCGTAATTAAGCCCGCTGCTCCATTAAGGTCTAAAATTGAACTCGCCATCAGACGCATTGAAGCACAAGTGCAGTATCTCGAGAGCAGCCTTAACAGATTTGCAGATAGAGACAAGTATCTTTTCTCTAAAGTGGTTGATGCTTACTCGAAGAACCAAATTCAGAGAGCTAATGTCTTCGCCAACGAGCTTGCTGAGCTAAGAAAAATGGCTAACTTTATGATGAACGCTCAGCTCGCACTTGAAAGAGTAGTCCTAAGACTAAGAACGGTGACACAACTCGGTAATGCTGTTGTAAGCTTGGCCCCAGCTGCTCAGGTTCTTCAAAGCGTAAGGTCAGGTATTGCAGGAATTCTTCCAAACGCCGAGAAGGAACTTGAATCAGTAGGTATAATGCTGAATGATATCATGATAGAAGCAGGGCAGACAGCTGGAATGGCGCCAGACTTTGAGGTTGCAAGTGAAGATGCCAGAAAAATACTGAGCGAAGCTTCAATGGTTGCTGAACAGAGAATGAAGGAAAAGTTCCCTGAACTTCCAACTCTAAAACAACCCGAAACATACACACAGGACACAGGATTCTCCCAATATTAAAATCCTATATTTGTTAAGAGAGAAAAAAGATGAGTATAAGTATCAATGCTTCAGAGCTTGTCGGCAAAAACGTTAAGGATGAAAATGAAAAGGAAATTGGCAAAATAGTGTCGTTTCTTATCGATTCCTCTGGTCAACCTCGAGAAGCATTAGTCGAAACTGTTCAAGGGCAACTAACAAGGTATCCGCTAGACCATCTGGACATGACAAAGGGCGAAGTCATTGCTATTTCCGAGGTTGCCAAAAAAATCGAGGCTTTAACAGAGCAGTTGCCCAAAATAAGAAAAAAGAGAAACATCTTAGATAAGCTGGTTGCAAACAAGGTAATTCCTTCAGGAATCTATGAAAATCTATGTAAAGAATTCGATAAAGCATTAAAGGAAATGAGAAACGAAGCTCAAATACTTCTGGAATCCGTGGATAAACAAGTCAAAGCTCAGGATGAACAGCTTAAAACTCTGCAGCTTGCCAGAGCCTTTCTGGAAATTGAGCACGGCATAGGCACATTGAATGATGAAACGTATCAACAATCAATAATGACAATCTTAAGGGAAGTAAAGAACACACAACAAATTAAGCTAAGTCTCTTAAGAGCTAAAGATAGAATTGCTGACGCCCTTCTTGAAGAAAAAGAAGAAGTGAAACCAGAACCAGCTGAAGAGGAAAAAGGTGAAACTTCAGAAGCTTCCATAGAAGGTAAGAATGAAATAACGACACAATCTAAAGAATCTAAGCAAACCCTGACCGTGCGAGTGACCGAAGGTTAGCTTAGGTTCTCAGCGGTTCGTCAGCATTGGAGGAGCTACGATGATCAAAGACTTTTTTCATAGAACAAAAAAACCTGTTAGCGAATTAATAACAGAAACTGCTCTGGAACTTGGGAAGTGTTATTCCAGGCTTGAACTTGTATCCTCTAAGCTGTCGAAACGAAACAAGGACCTTTTTGAGGCTTGCGCTTTTTATATGGGAAAGGGCAATAAAGCCCGAGCTACGATTTACGCAAATGAAATTGCTGAGATAAGAAGGGTCTTGTCATTTGTTCAACACACTCAACTTGCTGTTGAGCGTGCTATTCTCAGATTGGACACGTTAAAGGTTGTTTCTCCAACACTCGAGTCGCTTGAAGGAGCGTTCGGAGACGTTAAGAACGCTTTAGGATTGGTTGCCAATGTTTTGCCTTCTATAACTCCCGAGATCGGTCGGTTAACAAGTGTTGTGGATGAGATCTTAGCAGGCACCCAATTCACTCTTGACGGGTATACTCCTACTATAACTGTTGACGAGAACGCGGAAGCCATAATAAAAGAAGCTGCAGAAGTTGCTGAGCAAGAGCTTAAAGCTCGCATACCAGAACCGCCTGTTGAGGCGAAGGCTCCTGAGCCGATGATCACAATTAAACCACTTATAGCGTTATCTGCTGATGGTTCAGAGGTTGTTATTAACCAAAACAACCAGTCTTCGCAAGGAACTACCCCGCCAGGGAATTTTGACGTTTCTTCTTTTCTATTGGAAGAGCTCGTTTGGGATTACATAGAAAGAAACAATGGCGATATGAACATATCAAGATGCTCTCAAGAATTGAATATATCCTCGGAAAAAATTCTCGAAGTTCTTGAATCCCTAAATAGGAAAGGAAAAATAACAATCCAGCGGTGAAACGAATGAGCGCCATGGAGGAACTTGAGAAGATTGCCATAAGGCACGCTCAAGAGGCCGTGGTGCTTGACCGCGAAGGGAAAAAAGAATCCGCCATATTAGCCTATCAAAAAGCCATCGAGTGTCTTTTGAGAATTATCCAAACATATCCGAATCACGACTTGAACAGAATCTATGCACAGCGGGCTGACATTTACAGAACCCGCATAAGAGTGCTTCAAGACGTTTGGGTAAGTGGCTCCTCCAAAGAAACAAGTGCCAGCTATGAAGGTTCAATGAATAAAACGAACGAGGAGTCGACCTTCGATGAATTGATTCTGAAGAATCCTCCAAATGTGAAATGGTCTGACATAGCTGGACTTGAGGACGCGAAGAAGGCAATTCAACAAGCTATCGTGTATCCCTCGTTAAGACCAGACCTTTTCCCGCTTGGTTGGCCGAAAGGCATTCTTCTTTTTGGGCCGCCAGGATGTGGAAAGACCCTGCTTGCGGCGGCTGTGGCAAACGAGATTAAAGCCACGTTCATTACTGTAGATGCAGCTTCAATAATGTCTAAATGGTTAGGAGAGGCTGAACGCAATGTTGCAAGGCTCTTTAACACTGCAAGGAAAGCTTCTCTGAAGTCTCCTGCCATAATTTTTATTGATGAGCTTGATTCGCTGATGGGTATTCACCGTTTAGAGGTAAGTGGTGAAACAAGAGTGCGGAACCAGTTTTTAAAGGAGATGGACGGCATTATCGATAAGAAAAACCCCATTCACGTTTACGTTGTTGGTTCCACGAATAAGCCTTGGACCCTTGATACGCCATTTATTCGAAGGTTCCAAAAGAGGATTTATGTCCCTCCCCCAGGATTCAAAGAACGTCTAGAAATGTTCAAACTTTACACAAGTTACCTGAAAATGTCCACTGGCGTCGACTTTGAAAGGCTTGCTAGTTTAACCGATGGCTTTTCAGGAAGCGACATCATGGATGTCTGTCAGTCAGTCCAACTTAAGGTTAACAGCGAACTTTTCGAGTCGGGAAAAGCTGAGACCGGGGGAGACCCGCGGAAAATACATATGCAGGATTTCCTTGAAATCTTGGGAAAGCGGAAGCCAAGTTTCTCGAAGGATTCGTTGATTTCGTTTGAAAACTGGTTTGACAACTTTAAGGCATTGTAGACGCTCTTTGGTAGATTAAGTTTATATTTCGTTCTATCCTTTTCAACAGCATAAATACTGCAAAGTATAAAGGATGCTGTTTCTTAGAAACTGTGAAAAAGGTGTTGTTGGATGCCTAACAACGAGGAAGAAATGGTCGTTACCCCCTGGACGGTCTCAGGCAAGATAGACTATAGTAGACTGATTGAAGAATTTGGCACGCAACCTCTGACTGATGACATACTGAAGAGAATTGAGAAACACGCAGGTCAGCTGCACCTTCAGCTTAGAAGAGGACTTTTCTTTTCTCACAGGGATCTAGACTGGATTCTTGACCTTTATGAGGCTGGTAGGAGATTTGTCCTCTACACTGGTAGGGGGCCTTCAGGTCCAGTTCACATCGGCCATCTTGTTCCTTGGATTTTCACAAAGCATTTGCAGGACGTTTTCAGTTCGAAATTGTATTTTCAGATGACAGACGACGAAAAATTCCTCATACACCCCGAATTTAACTTGGAAACATCTACGGGATTCGCCTACGACAACGCTCTCGATGTGATTGCAACAGGATTCGACCCAGCAAAAACAAAGATAATCATGGATGTGGAGTCTGCTGGTACACTGTACAAGATTGCTGTGAAGGTTGCTAAGCGAATAACGTTTTCAACAGTGAAGGCTAGCTTCGGATTCACAGATAGCTCAAACATCGGCATAATCTTCTTTCCAGCCATACAAGCTGTTCCGTGTTTCTTAGAAACTGAACTTACAGGGGAAAACGTGCCATGCCTTATCCCAGCTGCCATCGACCAAGACCCGTATTGGAGAGTAGCCCGCGACATTGCGCCTAAGCTCGGATACTTTAAGCCAGCTCAGATACACTGCAAGTTTCTTCCAGGATTAGGGAAAGGAGGCAAGATGTCAGCTTCGCTTCCTGAAACCTGCATCTTCACCACTGATACGCCTGAGGATGCTGAGAAGAAGATAAAGAACGCTTTTACTGGTGGGAAACCAACGGTTGAGGAGCAGCGATGCCTTGGAGCGGATCCAACGATATGCCCAATTTACTATTACGAGTACTACCTATTCGAGGAAGACGACGAAAAACTCAAAGAAACATTTGACAAATGCAAGTCAGGCTGCCTTCTATGTGGTGAACACAAAGCAAAACTGGCGGAGAAGGTTCAAAGGTTCCTTAAAGATCACCAAAAAAAACGGGAAAAAGCCAAAACCGTTCTAGACCAGTTTCTGTACAAAAGCAAATGATCTGTCTAACATAAGTCTTTTACCAAACAGTAAGGTTATTACCAAGAAACAAAGAAATTCATAGTCCGCAAAGCCCGGTGGTGTAGTGGACAAGCATAGAGGGCTTTGGACCCTCCGACGAGAGTTCGAATCTCTCCCGGGCTACCATTATAAAATATGATTTTGCGGGCATATTTTATATTATTCTTTGATGGTAGAGGTTCATCGCGTAGCTAATAATTTTTTTTGGCTTCTTCAGCGTTTCTCCATTCATTGAATTTCACCCATTTTCTAGGTTCTAACCTTTTGTAGACTTCGAAGAATTCTTGTATCTCTCTCAACTTGTGTGGGTGAATATCCTGTAAGTCATTGATTCCATTGAATCTTGGATCGCTTGTTGGCACTGATAGAATTTTTGGATCTTCACCCTTTTCGTCTTCCATGATGAGAGCGCCGATTGTGCGTGCTTTGACTATGCAACCAACTTCTAATGGTTCGTAGCTTAGGACCATTATGTCTAATGGGTCGTTGTCGTCGAACCATGTCTGTGGTACAAAACCGTACTCAACTGGAAAAACGACTGGTGAATAAAGTACGCGGTCTAAGACAAAAGTTTCCCATTCTATTTTGTATTCATATTTGTCTCTCGATCCACTTATGACCTCAACTACGACGTTTACCATGCTGGGTGGATTGTCGCCTGCTGGTATATCTCGCCACAAATTCATAAAGATTTAAAATAAAATACGGGCAATATAAGTTTTCATAGAATCTTTAGACATTCTTAGATCGCTCTCAGAATCGTTTCAGTTAATAGGCATGAAGAAAACACAATGAACGGGTGAAGGTGCGAGAGGGGAAAGTAGTCTTTTTTGCTAGACTATTCGTAATTCCTTTGGGCGTATTAGATAATGGTGACTTCCGTTCAGGACCTTGAGAATTCATCTCTGCTGTACCAATCCATTAGAATTCTTTTGAAGCAAAAGGGTCCAGTATTCTGGATTTACTTTCTTATATTTGCTTTGAACGATGTCGCCAATTTTTAGCCAATCCTCAGATATTTTTGGCCAAAACTCACTGGTCATCACTTGTTTCGTTACGTATTCTCTTATTGGGTTCTCTCTGTTTATTGTCCTTTGACGCCAATCAATGCTAATTAGCCCAGCACGTTTCAAATGTTGAATGTTATGGACAACTTGTTCATGGTCAAGAGGAAAGCTTATTATTCTCGATAAATCTGCCAATAAGGAGTCAATAGAAATTTCACGTTCAGGACGTAGACAGATTATGGCCACCATATCTTGGATAAGCCTTGCAGTCTTGCTGAGATAAAGCCCTGTGTGTCTTTTTGGAACCAAGATCTGTTCTAAGCGGTATGCATAACGTTTATAGAACCATCTTTTGACAGTTTCGGTTAACACTAGATAAGCACAAATCAGCCCAGCTAAGACTAAGAAGAATGTGAATGGAGGTTTCACAAAATGGAATAGTTCACCTATTGGCGTGAATGGCAGGATCAATGCAACACCAACAACACTCAGGCTACTCAAGAGCAAGGCAATGCTGGGTTTGCTTTTCCAAAAGGGTGTTCTTCTCGTTCTTATGACAAATATGACAAAGGTTTGTGTGCATAAAGACTCGAGAAACCATGCAGTCTGGAACAACTGCTCTTTTTGCGTTTGTAGCACAGACAGAGGCAACATGGGTATGAAAACGAACAACATAATGAAGAAAGTCAAGAAGTCAAAAACTGAGCTTACAGGCCCAAAAACCACCATGAATTTTCTTATGAATGAGATGTCCCACCTCTTCGGTTTTTCAACGTATTCTGAATCTACGTTGTCAGTTGTTATGGTGGACTGGGAGAAGTCATAGAGTAGGTTGTTTAAGAGTATCTGTGTTGCTGTCATGGGCAAGAATGGCAGAAACAGGGATGCTCCTGCGACGCTGAACATGTTGCCGAAGTTTGAGCTGACACCCATCATGACGTATTTCATAGTGTTGCCAAAAGTTTTTCGCCCTTCTAAAACGCCTTCATCCAGCACTCTTAAGCTTTTTTGCAAAAGTATGATGTCAGCGGACTCCTTGGCTACGTCAACGGCGTTATCTACTGATATGCCAATGTCTGCTGTCTTCATTGAAGGCGCGTCGTTGATTCCGTCTCCTAAAAAGCCAACTACATGTCCGTTGTTTTTCAGAGCGGTGATTATCCTGTCTTTTTGGGCTGGTGTTACTCTAGCAAAAACGTTTGCTTCTTCAACAACTCTGGAAAGCGCATCGTCATGCATCTGAGCAATTTCACTTCCAAGGACGACTCCTTTGATCTCAAAACCCAGATGTTCGCATGTCTTTCTCGTGACTAATTCGTTGTCTCCAGTAAGAATTTTGAGTTCTACTCCAGCCTTACTTAACAGCTGTAGGGATTCTCGAGCCGTTTCTTTAGGAGGGTCAAGAAAAGCCACAAAACCCAGAAACACCATTTCACTCTCATCATTCACAGAGTATACGGGTTTCTCTTCTCTGAGTTTTTTGTAAGAAACTGTTAAGACTCTGAACCCTTCAGAACTCAGATCATAGTATTTCTGCTCAATTTTCCTGCGGAACTCGTCGGTCAAATCAAAGATTTTTTCCTCAAGCTCACAGTAGGAACATACTTTGATTATCTCCTCGGGGGCTCCTTTAGAAATAAAGTATCGCTGTTTTTCATGTTCAACAACAATAGAAACTCGCCTTCTTATGAAATCGAATGGAACCTCATCAATTTTCTGGTAACCTTTCACATCAATGTCTTTATATCCAAGTATAGCCTCATCGAGTGGACTTTTCAACCCTGTTTGGTGATAACTATTTAGAAATGAATATAGCAGAACTTTTTCATTGTCATGTCCTTCGATATCCACATGTAGTACAAGCTTTATTTTGTTCTCTGTAAGTGTACCTGTCTTGTCGGTACATAAAACGTCCATGCTTCCAAAATTCTCGATAGATGCAAGACGTTTTACGATAACGCCCTTTCTGGACATTGCAAGCGCTCCTTTGGAAAGGTTTACGGTAATAATCATCGGCAGAAGTTCAGGCGTCAAACCAACAGCAAGAGCTACAGCAAAAAGAATCGACTCAAAGACGTCGCGTTTGTAGAACGCATTTATGAAAAAAACAAACATTACTAGAAGGAAGGTGAACTGCATTATTAGATACCCGAAACTCTTGATCCCTCTTTCGAATTCTGTTTCAGGTTCTTTTTCAACAAGTTTTTTGGAGATCTTCCCATATTCAGTTTGGGTTCCAGTTTTCAGCACGACAGCTATTGCTGTTCCGCTTACAACCGACGTCCCCATAAAAAGACAGTTACTCCATTCAATAAGCGCTGTCCCTTTTGCCTGTGCTGGCATTGAGGTCTTTTCAATCGGAAATGATTCTCCTGTCAAGGATGATTGATTAAGAAACAAATCTTTTGCAACAATTACTCTAGCGTCTGCAGGCACAATGTCTCCAGCTGAAAGATAAATGACGTCACCTGGAACAATCTCGAAGATTCTCACTTCTTTTTTTTCACCGTCTCTGAGGACAGATGCGGTTGTGGTTACTTTTTCTTTCAACATTTCTGCAGCTTTTTCGGCTTTGGATTCTTGGTAGAAGTCAAGAATCACGCTTACGAGAACAATGGAAAAAATAATGGCGGCATTTATGATCTCCCCAAGAGAACCTGCAATCAAACCTGCAATCAGCAATATAATTATTAAAGGACTTCGAAAGTGAGAAAGAAAATCGACAATAAATGTTCTCTTCTTTCTCTTGGCAAGTTCATTGTAACCATATATTTCTATGCGTTTTTCTGCTTCTTCAGAGGAAAGTCCAGATAAAGAAGTGTTTAAACGAGCAAGAATCTCTTCTGCCGATAGACTCAAAAGATCTTCAGTATTTGGCAGAGCCCATCTTGAAACCTCGCTTGTTATGTTTTGACCATTCATCATTCAAACTGTCCATTTATCTACAATCACTTTTGAGATGAGCTACCATACCATTAAACCCTCACCTTATTAAAATGTTTTCTAACTTTACTAAATTGAACACAGCCTAATTACTTTCAATCACAGATCAGCAAAAAACCGAAAATTTGAAAATCATCTATGACATTTAGCACCGTGAAAGGGACTTACATTACAGAATTAAACCATGTTTGCAGCTTTTAATCTGTCTGTTCAGATTAAGAAATCTAAACAAGCCGCACGTCCTACGTTATCAAACTTTGGATTTACACGTGAATTACAGTCTGAGTTTTATGACTGAGATTTTTTGTGTTTTCTTGCAAGTGTTTTTTACCTTTTTTGAAGACACAATAATCAATTCTTTCTGTAATGCCTCGCAATTCAGAATAAAATAAACATCATTTAACCAGTTTCTAATTTTCTGGAAATAGTGAAGTGTTCATTTTTCTTTTGCGACTATGCCTTGTACAGCACCGCATTCTTTGCAGAAGACGATCGTAAGCAGCTTGTCGCTTACTGGGTAATCGATATATGAAAACGAAGTAATGTCAGCTTCACATTTGAAGCAAATTGGCTTATACTTCATTTTGTCACCTCCAATCAAAGTCTAACTTTCTCATTTTTATTTTATCTCCACGGTAAACTGTTCACTCTTAGATTGTTGATAATCGTCGGTTCCTTCAAACTTGGCGTAGACCTCCGCTGTATTGTCTTGGAGGTCCGTTTTCTTGGTAATCCACGTGATGCTGAATCTTCCTTCACTTTCAGTAGTTCCAGAAGCCAGTAGGTCGTCTCCGCCAATGTCGCTGTCCATAATTTTGATTTTTGCACCAGAGACAGGCTTTCCAGTACCAGCCTCCACAAGTTTACCAGTAAACGTAACAGAAGAACCAGCTTTGACGACGCGAGTAGGCGTGTCAAGCGTCAACAGTGTTTTTATAGGTTTAGGTTGCACGGGAGGCAGCATCTTCTGGATTATTTGCGTGACAACCGTCCCACTTGGTATCAGGATCTCTCTTGTTCCGTCCGTGGTTTCCAAAACAAGATGCATCAGCCTTATCTCTTTAACCACGCCTGTCTGCCCAGCGACAGTGATAGTGTCGCCGAACGTGTATGGCCTTGAAATTAGGAGGAAGACTCCAGCAACCACATGAGACAGGATAGTTTGAGTAGCGAACCCAACAACTAAGCCTCCGAAGGAACCTATAGTCAAGGCGGCTGCAACATTAACATTGAACACAGAAGTCATCATAGAAAGTAGAACTGCGAGGCCTGAAATCCTCGTTAGGGTTCTTACTGTGGCAGCAGTCGGATGATCAGTAACTCTTCTCATATATGTGTAAGCCATTCCACTAAGAGTATTGACAATCAGATAACCCAACGCGAAAATCAGAACTCCCTGAATATAAGGCAGATAAGGGTTTACAAGTAGTATTATGTCGTTCAAAGGTTGAAGTATCGGAGGAATTGTCTCACTATACTTCCATCCGAAGATAAAATCCAAAATGGATAATGAAACAGCGAGAATAACTATGTACAAAATAGTCTTGAAACTTCCACGGCGAAGACTCTGAATCTTCTCTTCTATTCTCGCAACTTTTTCGTTTTCAGTAGACAACGACATTCTAAATTCACCTCAATACCAGATAATGTTACAAAACGACCGTTAAAACATTTTTTGCGGTCTTTCTAGGAAAACTTTAAAAGACTCATTCAAGGTTGCTTTTCTGAAAGGTGATGAGGCCCACCTTCAACCGCTAGGCATTCTGCCTAAGCTGATGGCTTCTACCGCTAAAAACATGAAAGAGGTGGGATTATAATCGTTCCACAGCTTAGGGTCGCCGACTTTGTTGATACAAACAGCTTACTGTGCTATGTTATTGAAAGGCAGAATGTAGACGGTGGATACACCTTTTGTCGAGGAACAGAATCCAACGCTCAGGATACGTACTTTGCTCTAGAAATACTAAAAAAGCTAGGATATGAACCGAAAAACGCTGATAAGACTATACGTTTTTTGCAAGGGCTGCAACATGAAGATGGCGATTTCGATTCGGTCAAAGTCGCTTATTATGTGGTTAAAGCTCTTTCTTGCCTAGGGTTGAAACCATTGAAACCCTTAACACCTATAATGCGGTCTTTTAACCTAATTCTAAATGGTCTGGTGCATTCAAGTACAGATGTTGAGGCTATTTCAGAAATCGAAACACTCCATCTGACTGTTGAGCTATTCTTCGACCAAAAATTATCGTTAGACGCCGACAAGGTTGTCAAACATCTTTTAAGCCTAAAAAATAGTGATGGAAGCTTTGGCGTTCGGAGACATTCCAGAATCGCTTCAACATATTATGCCTTGGGAATCTTACGAATTCTGAATAGTGATGACCAATTGCCAAAAGATACACTAACGTGGATTAGGCGATGCGAAGTTCCAAGCGGCGGTTTCGTGTCATCTCCTGACGTATCTACAGGTTTTCTGGAAGACACATACTATGGCGTAAAACTGTTAAAAATTTTCAATGAAACTCCTAAATATCTCCAAGAGACTTTGAAATACGTCGCGAAGTTCCAAAATCCCAATGGCGGCTTTCGCAGATCCATTTTCCTAGGGATTTCCACCCTTGAATCATCATTTCAGGCCATTTCTGTTATTGAAACACTTCTTTCATCTAGGAAGAATCAGTAATGGTGTTACGAGACAAGTTACTGCCAGATTCCGTTATGAAAGTAGTTCTTAGCGGTTTACTTGATTCAACTTGGGGCAGTTTTAGCCGAAGCGCAATAGTTAGATTTTTTGTTTACGGAAACAACGTGAAGATAGGGATTGGAGAAGGAAGCATACACCAATGGGAAATAGATGCTTTGAACGCTTCGCCTATACGCCATGAATGGTTTAGAATTAAGGAACTAAATAAGGTTTCAGTTCCAGGAATAAAGTTTGTCCCAGGGACAAAAGCCTACGGAATGCCTCGGGAACTTATACCGGTCAAAAGTACGGAGACATGGATTTATGAAAGTGCTGAAGAGTGTGCTGTTTTCCCAGCATATAGATCTTTTGACATTAACCTCGGAGAAGGACGAACCATCTCGATAATCAGCCCAAAGACTCTGATAAAAGACGTCGTGGAAGCTGTCCACCCTGCTTTTCCGAAAGAAAAGTTCCGTGGAAAAGTGAACAATGTAGAAATAGATATAAAAGTGTTAGGCAACTTTATCAAAAAAGGATACGGAATAGGAATCCTAAGAAAAAAAGGCTCAATAAAAATAGGGGAAGAATTAGAAGGATTCCCCGTACTAGGGGCAACCGACATAATGCAATTGATTCACACTGTAAAAGGTAAAGGCCTCAGCATCGATTTTAAATGAAATCACTATGCTTAATATAAAACGATGTATAATCTGACAATGCGGAAAAGAGTAAAAACAATGCTTAAGAACAATTATTTTAAGGCTGGTCATAGTCCCATGGAACATGGCTAAAATGAGTGCAATGGGAAGCAAGAGTCTAAAGTGACCTTTTAACCTTCTTAATACTACTGCCGTTGGCAATAGAGCAAGCTCAATATTTAACTTTCAATCATGATTGCTCCATGAGCGTTGCATATCTTGGTTCACGTTTGCTCCTGCATTAAACTAAAGCAAAATGTTTGGGTAGGTTAATATTTTTATTCCAGCAGCTGTTTACTTGTATCTATGCCATTTGCAGCTGCTTGCAAGAAATGCAAGACTTACATGATAGGCCGAACAAAATCAGACATTGCTTCTGAAATACGAAGGCATTACCGAAGTGCTCACGAACAGTTTCCCCATCCGGATCCTATTTACTTGGACCTAGGTGATTTTGAACCTAACATCGTGTACCTAGTTGACGAATCAGGAAACCGTTACACTTTTATGTCGGAAATTTTCTGCTCAAAGGAATACTGCCTTGCGACAATATCCGACAAAGACTTCGACATTTGTGCCCTTGGAGCTAGAACACAAGAAGCTTTAGAACCTGTACTTAAAAACTACTTTCCACCCTAACAAAAAATGATGGCATTACAAGCAAGATAATATGGAATGAAAAATGTTTTTAGATTTTTGCTTGAGCCCAAACTTTTTTGATTGCGTCACCTGTTTTTTTAACAGCTTTTTCAATGGACATTTCTCTAAGGCTTTTATCGAAAGGCTCAGGCGTCACAGGGCCATTATACCCAATTTCTTTTAATGCATTTAGAAAGCCAACGATGTTGATGACGCCTGTTTCTCCAGGCAACCGTCTTATCGAGTCTACTTGTTCGTCCACTGGAATGCCTGATGGCGCATCATTAACGTGAACGTAGACTACGTCATTGCTTTTAAGCTGTCTTATTTGGTCAATTGTCGCGTGAGAGGTATACCAGTGCCAACAGTCCAAAAGAAGCCCAACGTTTTCATTTTTCATAGCTTTACGAAGCTTGAGGACGCCGTCTATTGTGTGAATGAATTCGTATTTTCCTCTAGCCCATGAGGTTTTTGGTCCAACAAACTCAAGTCCCAAAGCACATCCATAATCTTCTAGAATTTTAGCTATTTCTCTAAGTCTCGAAACGTGAAGATCAAAATTTTCCTTATAAGGCAAAGTGTCCGAAAAAGGCATCAGCCAAGTAAAAACTCTAAAGCATCCTAGGCTGCTGGCAATCTTTGCTTGGTGCGGAAGCTTATCTAGATCTTTTTGGAAGGTTTCGTCGTCTTTTCTGAAGTTAACTGGAAGACCCCACCCTCCCATTTTTAGGTTTTTTCGTTTGAGCGTCTCTTTTATGTCGTTAGCTGATTGTGTTTGTAGAATGTTTTCAATTTCGAATATGTCTATGTCTATGCCTTGAAATCCACCTTTTATAGCGAGTTCAACTGCCTCATGAAATGGGGCTTTGAACCCCAACGCTCCGAGATTAAGGTTTCTAAACACGCTAGTTCACCAATGCAATTCATTGTCTTTCTATGAATTTATATTATACGGAAAACACGATTGCCTTAGCCCTGTTTCTTAAGAATGTTTAAAGCCTCATCTTCTTTGAAAGAACGAATGTGTGTCAAGGGTTAGGTTCTATTTGCATATCGTAAATTCGATGCCTCTAAATATTCGTGCCAAAGACGTTTTACAAACATTAAGAATAGGCCCCTAAAAACAGCAAGAAGCAGAGTCAATCATCGAACGTGGTCTAAAGATGATTTATTCTAAGGCTGTTTACACCTTTACAAAAGAAGCTATTGAAAAGCCCATAGTTAAATTGACCGTTGGCCAATCTTTTCACAGCACAATTCTTTCCGAAATGCTGAAAATTGGGCAATCTATCTCATTATTTGGTTGTCACGATTGGAGAAAAACTCGAACATGAAGCGTCCGTTCAAGCAAAAACCAGCATCCTTAACAGCTGGATTCTAGAACAAACAGGCGACCTCGTCCTCAAAGAATTCTCTACCCAAGTTAAAGCAGGAACAGGCTGACTCTTCAGCATCGAACAGCAAAAGGTTATCTTCGATATTCTCAACCCTCAATCAAGCATCGGTGTAAGCCTAACTTCAATTTATCTTATGGTTCCAAGAAAATCTATCTCTGGTATCTATGCTGTTACAAGCCAAGAATATGTTGCCTGCAAGTATTGTCCACGACAAAAATGTGCAAGTAGAAAAAAGCCGTTTACTGACGAAAATTTTTCATTAAATTGTGAAAATCAGACACATAATTAACTAAGCACAGAAACCTTTTTTGGGTCGAAGACAACCTTAAACCTGAGGTTTAGGAAGGTGGCTTGTGCTGTTAAACAATTGAAAAAGCCTCAACTTAAAAACCCATTGCTAGTTGAGGGTCTTCCAGGAATAGGTCTCGTGGCAAACATTGCTGTAGCATACCTAATACGGAAGCTAAACGCGGAATTTTTTGCTGAGATTATAGCGTCTTCTTTTCCAGACGTTTCAGTCACTGAAAAGAATGGTTCTATAAAGACACCCTTTTGCAACCTCTATTACCATAAATCAGACAATAAATGCAGCCACGACTTGATTCTTTTATATGGCAATACTCAGGCTTTGTCGAGGCGAGGACAATATGCCCTCTGTGGTTGTATATTGGACTTGGCTGAAAGCCTTGGATGCCAAAAAATCATCACTTTAGGAGGATACAGACCTGGGCGGAGGGTTAGTGAACCAGCCCTGTATTATGCAGCTTCAGACATTGAAACTGCCCGTGAAGCGGAAAAACTTGGGGCTCAAAAGCTTGGCGGACAAATTTATGGAGTAGCCGGCCTTCTCGTGGGGTTAGCTGGCCTTCGGGAAATGAAGGGATTTTGTTTGCTAGCTGAAACAGAGGGAACCAGTTTGGATGTTGATGCTGCAAGGGCAGTTCTTAAGGCACTTTCAGAGACATTAGGTTTGAAGCTTAGCATTGACGACTTAAAGAACGCTGATGATCTAGCTGATTTTCTATCGCCATTCGATTTTGGAGCCATAGCAAAGGAGCAAATGAAAGAAGGAACAAAACCTAACTGGTTTATTTAGGATTCTCTAGCGCATTCTGAGAAGCTGGATAATATTTTACTGTGACAATACCAAAAAACGAATTAAGCACCTTTCTACAGTTTAGTCTCTGCAGGTGTTGATGTTGGCTAAAATTGTTATTATAGGTGCTGGAAGCCACGTTTTTTCGAAAAACTTGATAACAGATTTTCTTTCCTATCCTGAGCTCAGGGAATGCACAGTATCTTTGATGGACATCAATAAAGAAGCCTTAGACATGACGACGGCCTTCGCGAGGAAGATCATTAAACAACATGGTCTTGGAACCAAGTTAGAGTCAACAACAGACCGTAAAACCGCTCTAGAAGGAGCTGACTACGTAGTTGTATCCATAAGGGTTGGAGGGCTAGAAGCAAACAAACCTGACCTCTTGATTCCTGCAAAATACCGCGTGAAACAAGGCGTTGGTGATACAATTGGCCCAGGTGGAGTATTCTATGGACTTCGCCACATACCTGTACTTTTGGACATTTGCCACGATATGGAGAACCTTTGTCCTGAAGCTTTGCTGATTAATTACACGAACCCGATGGCTATGCTTTGCTGGGCAATGAATGATTATTCGAAAATAAAAAATGTTGGCCTATGCCATAGTGTACAGGGAACAGCTTACGAGTTATCTAGATATATTGGTGCACCGTTTAACGAAGTTTCATATTGGGTTGCAGGCATTAACCACATGGCTTGGTTCTTAGAGTTCAAGTGGCGAGGAAAAGACGCTTATCCACTTCTTAGGCAGAAGTTCAAAGACCCAAACGTTTATTCAAGGTCAGATGCGCACTGGGCTGGACCTGACATTGTCCGTGTTGAGATTTTCAAGGCGTTAGGATACTTCAATACTGAGTCAAGCCAACACATGTCAGAGTATGTGCCGTATTTCCGGAAGCGCCCAGAGCTTTTCGAAAAATTCAAGCTCAGAGACCCAACGTTACGAATAGAAGGAGTAGGTGAAGACCGCAAGAGACAAGATGAAGAGATGAAACGAGTAATAGAAAGCGACCAAGTTATTCCTTTACGACGAAGTGGTGAATACTGTTCAAGCATAATCTACGCTATGGAAACAGGTATTCCAACACAGATTAATGGCAACCTAAAGAATAATGGATTAATTACCAACCTCCCAGAAAGTTGCTGCGTTGAGGTTCCATGTCTAGTCGATAAAAACGGAATCCACCCATGCTATGTGGGTCGCCTTCCGCCACAGTGCGCAGCTTTAAACAGAACAAACATAAACGTCCAAGAACTAGGAGTTCTAGCAGCAGTTGAAAAAGATAAAGATTTGGTTTTTCAAGCCGTACTTGTTGATCCATTGACTAGTGCTGTGTTGACAATTGACGAAATACGAAACATGGTCGACGAGATGTTCGAGGCAGAAGCAAACTACCTAAAAGGCTTCAAATAAAAATGTCTCTGACTTCCCTTTTTTTTATATGTCCCCATGAATAAATAGTGTAAACTAGGTTAACCTATTTTCCAGATTCTTTTTACGTCTATTCTCCTCTCATTTCGCTTACAAATTGCGAGTAAACTTTTTGCACTCTTTCCGCAGCAGGTCCTGAGCCCTCTGTTACGCCTTGTTCGGTCACCTTGACCCTATCCATAACCCATATGAATCCTTCTTTTTCGTAGAGCTTCACCATTCTTGGAAAGACTCTTTCCAGCCTTTCTGCGAGTCCCGCGAGGTCAAAGGCTTTCTCAACAGACAATATTTGAGCAACTGTGCTTCCACTTATTACGGCTTTAGGGATCATTTTGCCTTCGGGGTCTTTCACGTTGCTGAGAACGAGACTGAGGTTCTCTGTGTTTACTCCAAGTAGGGTTCCAGTATACATTTTGTTGTCAGTTGTGACGACCATAATGCTTTTATCTATAAGTGATGCGACTTCGTTGACGTACCTTCTTTCAGCAACAGACATCTACATCAATCCAGAGGTATTTTTGGGACAATCAACCTTATTACCTTTCCCATATTGCCCTAAAAAGCGCAGGAAAAGTTAACGACTTTTCTGGCTGAGATTTTGTTCAATCAACAATATGGTGTCCGGCGGCACATCACGACCTACATTAACATTAGGACCAATCCAACTGTTGCAGCCAATTTTAACGCCTGGCATAAGCAATGTTCCGACGCCTGTTTTCACGTTGTCGCCTATTATGACGCCGAGTTTTTCTTTTCCTGTGTCAACCACCTTGTCTCTTATAATCATTTTTACTGGTTTATAATCCAGCCGAAGATTTGCCGTAATTGTCCCTGCGCCAAGATTGCAATCTTCACCGATAATGCTGTCACCCACATAAGAAAGGTGTGCAATGTGCGTTCTATCCATAACGATGCAGTTTTTTATTTCACAAGCATTGCCAATTCGGACATTCTTTCCAACGCTTGTGTACGGTCTAATATAGCAATTTGGCCCAATGTCGCTTCCCTCACCTATGTGTGCTGGGCCTTCAATGTAAGTGCCTGAACGGATTCTTGCATTTTCAGCGACAAAAACTGAGTCCTTAAGATGCACGTTTTCTTCAACTTCGCCCAGAATTTCGGGTTTAGTTTTCATGAGCATACGAGAATTTGCTTCAAGTAAGTCCCAAGGTCTTCCAACATCACGCCAATCCCCGCTTGAAATTTCGGCAGCAACGACTTTTTTCCCCGCTTTTATGAGCATCTGAATTGAATCAGTTATCTCTTGTTCTCCCCTTGATGAGTCTTTGGTTTGTTTAATGGTTTCAAAAATTTCTTGAGAAAACACGTAGATTCCAGCGTTTATCGGTTTTTGGGCAGCAAACTTTGCTGAAGGTTTCTCTACGATTTTAACAACTCTGGTTCCACGTGTTTCTAGGACGCCGTATTGTTCAGGTCTTTCTACGTGTAGAACAGTCATTGTAACTGCTGGGTTTTCGCTATGGTGCAATTTAAGAGCTGCCTCGATAACATCTGGAGAAATGAGTAAGTCGCCATAAACTGCTAAGAAGTCGCCTTCAACTTTATTTTCAGCCACTCCAAAAGCGTTGGCTGTCCCTCTAATTTCTTTTTGGAAGACATACTCAATTTTTAAGCCAAATTTTTCGCCATCTCCAAAGTATTCTATGATACGTTCAGCCTTGTAGTTGACAATCATCAAAATGTCTGTGAACCCAGCTTTTTTCAATGCTCCTAGGAGATGTTCCAAGAGCGGTTTACCTGCAACCTGAATCATGTGCTTCGGGCGTGTAAGAGTTAAAGGACGAAGCCTTTGACCCTCACCTGCTGCTAAAACAACAGCTTTCATACAAATCCCTTTTAGTGACTCCTAACCCATGATGTTTGTTTATTACTTTGTAAAATATGCGTTTAGACATGTAAAAGATTTATGATAAACTACGGTTTCTCTAAATACATAAAAAAGCAATTTTTAAGAAGTGTGTTATGGTCCATTATTGCGGTCTGGTAATCTTCATTGTTAGATTTGCTATTCTTTCTCCGAATTCTCTGCAGATTTTTTGGTCCTTCTCTTTTGGCGCTCCAACTATTGCTAGACCATAATGTTGAGCAAACGGCGTGCCTTGAACTATCATTCCGTGAATCAATAATGCTTGCAGTATCGATAGAATCGTTGTCTCCGCACCTGAAAATGTACCGCCTGAGCTTGTGAAGGCTGCCCCAACCTTTCCTTGAAGCTTACCATGGATCTCAACGCTTTTGTCTAATAATGTTTTGATCTTTCCGCTCATTGTTCCGTAATATGTTGGCGAGCCGATGATTATTCCATCAGCATTCAAAAGATCATCTAAGGAAACATCGTCAACTTTTTTCATGGTGCAGCTAACATCTTTAACCTTTTTTACGCCTTCAGCCACCAAACTAGCAACTTTCTCGGTGTTGCCAGATCGAGAATCATAAATTACAAGTATGTTGGGCATGTAATGCCTTCTCGCATTAATTTTGTTTGTTTTATAACTATTTTAATAACGGTTTCTATATAAATATTGCCTAAAAGCAAATAGCCTCAATGTATAATCGCTAGACCGTATGATTGCTAATGGCGGCCTCTTTCAGGAATAAGTATACTGACTGGGAGGAAAGATTATGCCAAAGAAAAAGGGTTTCGAATTTCTTGAGCACACTGCAGATGCATACATAGCTGCTTACGGCAAGGATTTGGTTGAAGCCTTCGAAAATGCTGCGCTGGCAATGTTCGAAACCATGACAGACACAAAAAAAGTTAAGCCGTTAATTGAACGAACAGTGGAAGCAAAGGGTTCAGATAAACAGTCTCTTCTTTATAACTGGCTTGAAAAGCTACTCATAATGTTTGATGTGGAAATCATGCTTCTATCAAAATTTAGAATCGAAAAAATCCTGCAAACAGATTTAGGTTTCACACTTGTCGCGAAAGTCTATGGCGAACCTTATGATCCTTTAAGGCATAAACAGAAAGTTGGCGTAAAAGCTGTTACGTATCACTGCATGGAGATTGATGAGGTAGCTAAAGAGGTTGCTGTAAAATTCATCTTGGACATTTAAAAACATATATATGGCTCGAGAAGGAAACCAATTATTGGTGAGCTAAAGTGTCATTTTGCCAAAAATGTGGAGCACAACTTTCTGAAGGTTCAAAGTTCTGCACAAACTGCGGAGCCATGGTTGCTAGTCAACCTCCAAATATTCCTCCATTCGTGATGCAGCCACCATTGATGAACGTTCTCGTAGTGACCACCCCCACAATTCCAGGCTACCGTATAAAAAGAGTCCTTGGCATGGTCACAGGCATGACTGCTCGAACCAGGGGTGTAGGTGGAAAATTTGTGGCGGGAATCCAGTCTATGGTCGGAGGTGAAGTTTCAGCCTTCACATACGAGATAGAAAAAGCCCGAGTAGAAGCATTACAAAGAGTTAAGGAGCAGGCCCAACAAATGGGAGCCAACGCAGTAGTTGGTTTAGACATGGAATCATCTGACCTTCAAGGGATAATCATCATTTCAGCTTCTGGAACCGCTGTTGTAATAGAACCGGAATTGACAACTTGAAGCGTATAATGTATTATAACCTAAATTTGATGGCGAGATAACTTTGGTAGATTGGAGGGGAAGATGGGCATACTTTGTCTGGGGAATTCTGGGTTTTCTAATGTTTTTAGGCGGTTTTTTCTCAAAAGATATTGTTATAATGATTGTCGGCGTGTCTTTAGCATTTGCAAGTGTCTCAGTTTTTTTAACGTCATACGTCAAAAGCGAAAGTATGTTTAAGAAGGCTTCGGAAGTTGTTTCAGGCATAATGTCTTTAGGCATAATCGTTTATGGATATGTCTTAACTGGAAACCTTATTCTTGGCATTATGACATTGTTCGTCGCATCCATGTTTCTCGTAGCATTCACATTGTCATATTTATTACCTAAACTACGCAACAATTCGGAAACAAAACTCAAAAAACATAAAGAGGAGCAAATACTGCGATAAAGGGCTAGTAGCAAAAAATGAGGGTGCCTAATTAGGCGTAACATATCTTAATACAGATCGGGACGCTTACGTTTTAACGGAAAATGGACGCTTCCAAAACACAGCCTTCAACAACTTGTCGAAACAACCAAAATGAAAATGACCCAAAAATGGACAGTTGCACAGTAGCTGCCCAGAAAAAACATCAAAACAAACAAAATTCCCATCAGCAAAAATACATCTAATCGCATTCCTATAATCTGAGATATAGGAAGAAAAAATGAGCCCATTATGTGTCTATGGCCTCAGAAAAAGCCATCGCTGAGGCTATAACGAGATCCGAAATTACTCCCTTAAATCTTTCGAAGATAGCGGTCACTCATGTGGAAATCTTCTATACAATGTCAAACCTCTTATTGAAATAAAATATCGGAAGAAATCATGGTCATTCATTGAAGTTCTGCTATTTGGCGGTCGTTCCTTTTATTACTACGGTTCCAAAAGTAACATTGGGATGATTTGGTCTTATCTTTTCTATTTGTATTCATTCACCCGAAATCAAAGATGCAGGATTTACAGTAGAGTATCTTGTGATGGGGAGAAAACCGAAGAAGAATTTAAAGATCAAGTTCATACCAGAAATCGATATTGAAAACTTCAGAAGGCTTGAGAGAAAACTGAGAAAGGCTGGTTTGCTAGAGGTGAAATAATATTCAGGGTAGTGAAGAGTTGTCTATGAAGAAGTCTAAACGTATGCAATGAAACAAAAAATCAGAGGAGTGTAGGATGGAGTGACTTACAAGAAAAGGGCGAGGAGAGAGTTCTGATTAACCATCTGCAGAAGGCATACAAGAAATTTCAAGGATCAGGGATAAAGTTAGATTCAAATCCAACATGTCCATTGTACTCACTTTTACTGTCGGGATTCATTGGCGGGTTCAGAGAGGCCGGGGCACCGCTAAAATATGCGTCCAAAGTGGTAGCGCTAGAAAACTGGATTTTTGTCCATTTATAGCCAACTAAACTTAAATACTCATCCAATTCCATTTTTGAAATCTCTTCTATATCTGTGGGTATGCTGGGAAGTTTTCCTTCGGTTAAATATGGACTGGAGTCAAGGGAAGCATCTGTAAAACTCGTGATGACGTCAGAAAAAGGATTCAATAGAGCACAATCTCTAGTAATTGTTAACTCAAGTGTTCCGTCCAGACGATACCAGGACTCTTTTATTTCGCACCAAATTTGCAGGTCTGGAATCTCACGAATCAGTATCATCAGTCCTAGTTGTGGACCCACCTTGCCGTTGATCGTGACCGTACCCCCTTGCCATACACCCGATATTACTGCTTTTACGTTTCCTGAAACATGCCCAGAGGAGGGGCTCACCTCAATCTTTACTAGGTACCCCTCAACTTCCCTTGGGGTTGCGGTTACTGACCAATCTCCCTCATAATGAAGGGTGGTTTCTGCCATTCCTACGTAGATCGTTTGTCCACTTAAGACGACTCGATATAGTTTAAGGTCAAATGGGTATCCGTATGTCGTACATGTAACGGTCCGTGCGATCTTAAGTTCCCCTAAAGTTTGCGTTGTAGTCGTTTTCAGACCGAACTGGCCTCCATTATATGTTATGGGCAGCGAAGCGATATAGGCGAGAAGCCTATCCTTATTGTCTTTCGCTGACTGATCGTTTGGGTTGACCTCGAGGGCCTTGTTATAGGCCTCTAGGGCTTCCTTATATTTGCCAAGCCTCTCCAAGGATATTCCCTTACCGACCCATGCCGTACTCATCTTTGGGTCGAGCTCAATGGTCTTATTGAAATCAGCAAGAGCAAGGTCATATTGCTCCATCTTATAATAGGCTAGCCCCCGGTTGTGGTAGGCGCTAGCTAGACCTGGGTCGAGCTCAATGGCTTTACTGTATTCAGCAACAGCCTGCTCATATTTACCTTCGTTGTAGAACGTGTTTCCTTGGTTTAAGTGGTAAGTTGCGTTTGGAAGATACAGACGTGGGATAACTGAAAGAACCATGATGAAAATAATAATACCAGTAGCAACTCCTACTATTTTCTGAATCTTGATGGCTTTCTTCTTGACGGGTCCAGCCGCCTGCTGGACTTGAGGTGCCTGCTTCTCAGCGTGTGGTTTTCCAAAATCCAGCGGACCCTCCGTGGGACGATGAATAACTCCTACCCTAATTTTCTCCTCGCGAATTTTTTGGGGTTCCCTTTTGGGAACTGTTGGCGGTGAAGGCGCAGGTGACGGCGCGCGAATAGGCGAACCACAGTAGTGGCAGTAGGCAACGTCTGCAGACACCTCCTTACCGCACTTGGGACAATAGGGCATGTTTTGTTCTCCTTCTATTCTATCCCGTGCATTCTACATATCCTTTTTTCTTCAGTTTATCGATCGTCGCCTTCAACCTGTCCTCGCTTAGACCTAATTCTTCACATGCTTTCGAAACAGAGATTTCTCCGCCATATTTATCAATGTAATTCAGCACTTCATCCTCCAGGTCCGTTAAAATTTGACTGGGCGGCGCCGTGTGCTCTTCTCCTCTTTTCAAACCCCCTAAATCCAGCGATTTCCAGAATTCAACTTTATAGCCATAATCACCATGCCATCTCTCCCCTTTTCTGACCAGAGAACTAGCCCGCATATCTTTGTCAGGTTCCACGAGGAGCAGTTTGTCTATTCTTCTCCTTAAGGACCCATAGCACTGCCAAACTGCCCCACATGACCTACATCTGACGTAATAGGTTAGGAACTTGCGGGTTGCATCGTAACCTGAATCGGAGCCGCAGATCGGGCATGTTGGAAAAACTTTCGTGAACTCGCATGCCACCGCGTCATATGCCATCTATATCACAACTTCTGCTATCTTTTTATTTTCTCCTCCCCTCAAATAGGATTATGAGAAGGCGCTTATAACCTTTTATAACACGAGGGCTGTGAATAATTGCTTTTCTATCCTTGAAAGCATTTGATGCAGCGCATTAGGTCTGGTCTCCCTATTTCTGCGGCTGTTTTTGCCACAGCAAGCGTGACGATGCATATG
>Ga0272448_1001097_pt1 | contig 37991 bp, 20 predicted proteins | sample YNPCB0191_FD_202220 | JGI IMG/M metagenome (GOLD analysis project Ga0272448, IMG submission 202220) | Hot spring sediment microbial communities from Yellowstone National Park, WY, United States - YNP-CB-019-1 | ecosystem: Environmental > Aquatic > Thermal springs > Hot (42-90C) > Sediment...
GGCCGCCCGAACCGCCCCGCTGGCGGCCAAAACCCCGCTCAGCCCCAAAACCAACCCACCCAACCAAAACCTTCGCTGCAACATTGCTTGGCTCCTTCGAAAAACAGGGGAAAAACACGGAACATTTTAGCCGAATGAAGGGGCACGATGTGTCATTCCTGCGTAAGCAGCAGTCCAGGCTGCTGTGTGCCTGCTACGGTGTTCCTGTTGGGCAAGTGGGAGCTCGGGAAATACTTTCTGGACTGCCGCTTTCGCGGGAATGACACACTGGCTTTAACCCACTGGGGGAGAGGCAAAGTGCTTCATTCGGCTAAAATGTTCCAAAAATACACAAACGCAGTTCCCTCTTGCAACCCAACTCCTACGGCCACGACTAACCTTTTATCATCTCCACTTTTCTGGCCATGTCAAGCAGAAACTGCTCCCCGACTGTTCCAGCCGGAACGGTCTTCCCTCGGAAATGCTGCTGGAAAACGGCACTATCTCCCCTTGGAAATGCTTCCGGAAAACGGTCTGGGGTCGCCACCTACTGCCCTCCGAAACCAGGAGCACCGGGAACCGGCGCCTCGTAAAACTTGTGGGGCGATTTAGAATATCTTCAGGGGAGATTCCGACAAGCTACGGAAGGTTGGCGACAAGCTCGAGGAGGTTTGGGACAAGCTAGGGCAGGTGGGCCCCAGGCAACAGGCTTAGGGTTGCTGCTATCAGACGGGCACCCCGCCACAACAGGACCTGGAGGATGATTCGGGTTTTATTTGGCACACCGGGTTGGCCGAGCGGTCTGCTGGAGGTGGGCAGTTGGGCCTCGGCTCAGGGGCTGGCCGAGGTGGTCATCCGCCAAATCCACCCGGCGAAGCTGCTGGAATGGGAAGAGGCGGAATTGGCCGGGCTGCGTCCAGGCCCCCTGCCGGAAGAGCTTCGCCAGCGATTGACCGAAGCAGAAGTGCCGTTGCCTGCGGAAGGCCGGTTGGCGGGGTCGGCTCGGTGCTGGGCCGTGGTGGACCTGGAGAATAAACCGGCCTACTATATTTTTATCCAGGCTGGAAAATGGCAGTTGTGGGACGCCTCCCGGTTGGCCTGGCAGATATGCCAGGAGGCGATCCGGGAGTATGAAGAGCGGATCGGGCAGAAAGGAAGATTTATGGACTCTGCCGGTTTCGAGCCGACGCCCCAGAGCGTTTCGGCGGAATTGTGGGAGGCGTTGGGGGCAGTGGGGGGGGCGTTTTTGGAGCGGCTGATCCGATTCCGGCCGCATGTGATCGGTTTCCGCCTGGAAGGAGCCGATGAGGATCAGGTGGCCGGTTTTATCCGGGCTTGCCGGTTGTTCTTCAGGGCGGAGATTGTCCTGGGCGGTCCGACGGCCACCAGTCATCCGGTGGAGGTGCTGGAGGATTTGGGGGCGGATTATGTGTTTGCGGGGGAGGCTGAGGAAACATTTGTGCAGTTTCTCCGGCTGGCCCACCGCCCCCATTCTCGAGACCTGGCCGCCGAAATCCCCGGCCTGGCCTACCAGTACGGCGGGCGCAGCTACCATAACACCTTGCCCACCGACGGGTACGGCCGAACCGCCGCCGAACCTTCCCAACCCCGCCCACTGGCCCCCATGGGGGCTTCTGTCGAGGGCCCGGATGTCTGGCAGCACAAAGGTTGGGTTCGGCCGATGGCCTCTTCGGCCCTTTTGGAAGCCAACCGGCTGAATTGGCGGTTGCTGGAAGGGTTTGATCGGCCCATGCACAGTCTGTTTTTTACCGCAAGCCGGGGGTGTCCGGGCGGATGTACATTTTGCGCCAAACTGCACGGCGATCAAGTGCGGTGGAAAAGCGCCCGAAGGCTTTTGGAGGAGATTGCCGAAGCGGATCGATGCGTGCAGGTCGGGCGGTTGCACGTGGAACGGTGGCCGCTTTTCGCTTACACCGACCGGCCAGACCTACGAGACCGGCTGGTAAGCTGGGCAGCAGTATATGATGAAGATTTTTTCCTTCTTCGGCGGCGGGCCATCGAGTTTTTCCAGCTTTGGGACAAAAGCGAACTGAAAAGTCGGTATCGGCTCAGTTTCCAGACCAACCCCCGGAGTCTGCTGGACGCTCAGGGCCGGGTCGATACCGAACTGCTGGAATGGATCGACCGGCTCAAACCGATGATCCAACTGGGTGGGGAATCGTTCCATCCGGAGTTGCTGGCCCGCTGGCGGAAACGGCACACGGTGGCCGAGCTAGAACGGGCGGCCGACGCCCTGGAATCGACTCACCAAGATTATACCGTCTTTATTTTGCTGAGCGATTTCGACAGCACACCGGAGGAAGTGGTGGATGCGGTGTGGCTGTTGGTGCGGGCGGCGCTGCGACGGCCAGGAATGCGGATTGCCAGCAGCCCGTTTACCATCCCGCTTTACGACAGCCAGACCCGCCGGGACCTGGAATATCGAAGGCTCCTGCCGCCGGGCCGGGTGGAGAGCTATCGGGACTACCAGCGGCCGCAACCGGGCTGGATGGACCCTTGGGCGGCCCAATTGGCCGACCTGGCCGACGCCGAATTGCATTTTGCTCTGGAGCCGGAGTATCGCCAGGCGGCTTTGGTTCGGGCTATGGAAGTGATGGTGGAGACCATCCGAGGGTGGAACGAAGCGGGGACCAGATATTTTGGGTCCTCCACCATCGGGATCGACCCGCAGCAGCAGCGAGCAGAAGAAACCGCTCGTTGGGTAAGCGAAAGCAAAACCCAAAGAACGCCTGGGAAGGAAAGGTTCCCCCCGGGAAGGATGTCGAAAGACCGATGGCGTCTTTTACTCCAGCAAGCCGAATGGTGTCTTCTGCAAGTGCGGGAAACGGTATTTCAGCCGCTTTTTCCCTCCCTGAGGAGTGCCAGGGTGGAGGGAATGGGAATTCCTCGGTCGCTGGATCATCCCAAGGGTTGAGCCGGGATGGAGGAATTCCTGGGGAAGGGATCATTCTGGAGAAGATGGGTCGCTATGGGGACGGCCGCCGATTCTTTTCCTACCGTTTGGTCTGTGTCATTCTCACCGTGAAGGGGCCATGCCGAAAATACCGAGGAAAGATCGTCTGGAGCGGGCGTGCGAAGTGCTAGCAATGCTAGCATGGAGGAGGGAAGTTTAGGAGGAGTGTTGTTGGCTGCGCCGGGGGTCGTTATCGAACCTCAATCAGGTTAATAACGACAATTCGACCGGCCAAGCTCATGGCCGCATGTTGGGCCAGTTGCTTAAGATAGTAAGTTGTGCAGTATCCGAACAGGACAATTTCATCGGCCGTGACTGCGACACGGAGATTCCAGATACCACCATGGGTCTCTTGTTGGACAGCCCGGTGGATGGAGGCGGCGAGCCGTTCCATCTCGGCCGAGGTCTCGGGCAGGGGGGGCGGCAAATGGGCGCTTTCTGCCCCCTTCCACAGTAGGCGACCGGGGCGCTGATCCATGGGCTTCTCCTTAAGCGGCGTCGGCTTTCATTCCGTTCAGCGGCGCCAAAGGGTAACGGACGGAAAACCTCCTTGTCCTCCTGGGGACTGCGACATCCTCCTCCGCATACAAACGGACAAAGCCCCAAGGGGCTCAGTTCCTTCTGTTCACGCTGCCGCGGCCAAAGGCGCTCTCAGCCAATAGACCTACTTAGAGGCTGGGGGAACTTGGTTCTTTCACTTCAATCCGGTTAATCAGACCCAAACCCACTCGGTTGCAAAAAGCCCGGACCAGTTCCTGGGCCAATTGTTTATGGTAGTAGCTGGAAACCGTCCCCGAAAGGACGAAAGCATCCTGCCCCGGCTCCACCTGGAGGGTACGGAGTTCATAGATGGGGCTGTCGGCCAAGGCCGATTGAATCCGCGACAAGATATCCGCTACCATGACGTCCGCCATGAACCCACAAGCTCCCTTCCCTGGCGTCCATAAAGGCGAGAATAGGGCTACGTTAAAGATACCAATCTCCCTAGGTTCGTCAACCCCCCCAAAAAAGTTTTTGTGGAGGAACTGGGCAGAGGGGAGGGAAGAGTAGCCAGAAAGGGTGACATGAACCCCGTCTAAAGAATGGGAATCTCAGAGCCTCCGAAAAGTTCGGGCCAATCGAAAGCCCTTCCAAAAGGCGGGCAGGAGTGCTCCCAGGATAATCAGCCAGCCCAGGGCGCTCGGCCAAAGCCAAAGCCACCAAATCCCCCCGGCCAAGACGGCGCCTACATGGGTCCAAGGGGCTAACAGAGCGAGTCTGTCGGCTTTTGGAACGATCCAGGCGAGAGTCCCCAAGGCCCCGGCAAGAGCGGCCGCCAGAAGTAAGCGAAGGAGAATACCGTAACGGGTTTTGGGTAAATAGGTTAAGGCGATACCTTCGGAGGGTCCGTGGACGACGGCCCGACATATCTGTTGCGGGGTTTCCAGCCAGTTTAAGCCTATCCCTGGGACGTCGGCAGTGGATAGGGGGCCGGAAGAATCGGCTGGGGGAATATCCGGAAGCCGGAGGTTTTCGGCCAATTGGCCCAGTTTCAATTGCAACGCTTGGGCCTCGACCCGGAGGGTGCGATGGAATTCCGTGGTAGGCGGCAGAGCGAGCTGACGGTGCACTTGGCCCAGCAGGGCGGAAAACCTTCTCCTCCAAACCGGATACCACCGTAAGAAGTCTTCTTTGGACTCGGGGGGTTGTCGGCATCCGGTTTCCAACAATCCGCCAATGGTCCGGAGTCGATAGGCGTCCAATTGCAAGGGGCTTACTCGGCCCACGCCTTCGGGTTCGGCCAATTCATAGCCAGCGGGCGGGGCGATCGTCCATAACGAGGTGACCAGGGGCCAATTTTCGATCCGAGGCGCAGGAAATGGCTGGAGTCCTTCCAACACGCCCGGCGGCAATCCACCGAGAAAATGGACCTGCAAGACCTGCGGTAGTACCGACGAAGCCAACAAGACCGTATAACGGTCCGATTGGTGTTCCAGGATGAGGGGGGCTGGGTTATCCTCCAGTTGCAGATGGAGTAATCGGAAGGCGTTGGGCAAACAGACCACGCAGCGGTCCTGGCCGGCCGGCAGTAAATAGAACCAGGCTTTGCCGGAACAGAGGCCGTCGGGCTGCCAGTGGAGATAGATGTCGGCCAAACGGACTTCAGGACGTTGGGGTTGTTCGGCAAGGGTTTGGAGTCGGGCGGTGAACTGGGGGCTGACGATCCGATACGCTTCCCAGGTTTCCTGGCCGATGGACTCAGGCATTGCTTCTTTGGGGATTTCCGTCTTTTCTAATCCTTGGGTTTCCCAGACCATGGGATGGAGTTGGAACTGCGTGGGCAACAGGAGCAGATGTTCCGATTCAGGGAAGTTTTGGAGAAGGATTTTGGGGACTTCCAGGGGATCGGTCTTAGGCCAATGGATGGGGCCGGTGATTCGGAGCCGATAGCTTTCCGTAATGGGCAAAGCAGGGCGGAGCACGACGCTCCGACGTCCTTCGGAAAGTTCTTTGATCGACAGGTTTACCTGAGGAGAAGTTTTATAGGGTCCGGGCCAGCAAGGGGGGGCTTCCAAAAGGATTTCGTCCACCCACCCCCGTTCGACGTGCAGTTGGAGGTCCACTTCGGCTTCCCATTGCTCGATGGGAGGCCGAAGGAGGGTTATCTGTTGAACTTTACACAGCGGCCGATTCGGCAGCACCTGGATTTCCGCTTCGGCGATCTGGCGGGGATCGACCGCAAAGGATTGAAACGGTCGGCCCAAATGCGCTTTTGCTTCACTGGGTTGGGGTGGGGCTATTTCGTTAAGTCCCTCGGATTTAGCGAGCCGGAGAAGCACTTCCGGCTGGCGGAACAGTTCCAGGACGGCCCATTCGGTTTCTGCTCCTTCGATTTCTACATAAGGGAGAGGCCGACGTTGAGAAAGCGTGTTCGGCAAGAGGCCGGCAATTCGGAGTTCGTATCTGCCGCGCAAGGGGCTTTGAGAAAATAGGGTCCATTTTCCCTCCGGACTGCGTTCCCATCGCACAGGCAGAGGCGTATTGTCTTGCAGAATAGCGACCGTCTCGATTTGCAGGTCTTGGGGGGCCTGGAGTCGATGCTGAAAGCTCGCACCGCTTGTCGTCGTCAGGCGTGCTTCGTACCAAACACGAATCGTTTTTTCCCCATATCCGAGTGCGAGGGTTTGTTCCGCCGAAGTATTAGGAATACGAGGTCGAGTCGCCAAACTCCATGCCGAACCGGACACGGGCAGGTTCTCCACCCACTGGGGCGGCAGATCAGCGTCCCCCCAGAGGTTCAAAAACTCTTCCACAGGGACGAGTTCGGGTCGGTTGGGCGACGGCTCGGGATACTCCAGAGAACTATCCACAGAAACAGCCAACCAACGTTTCTGCACCCGAACTTCCAGAGGTTCTAACTTCGGAAGCCGCACGTTCCCTAAGCCTGGGATTTCGGACAGCAGGAATCGAGCACCCACCACACCCTCCGGATTCTGGCCGGATATAGGCAAAGAGAATTGAATTATCTGACCTCCGGGAGCAGAATGGATTTCGATCTTTTTGTTCTCCTCCCCTTGCTGCCCCCGGAGCAGATGGAGTCGATTTTCCGCCATCACCCGTAAGCGGGCCGGTCCCAAAGAGGATTGCGGAAACCGAACTCGAAACCGCACGTCCAACAACACGGCGCCCGGCTGAAGGCGAAGCCAAAGCAATTGTTCCACCTCCGGACTAGCCGTTGGACCCGATGGTCGCCCCCCCGAAGGCCAACGCAGAGAAACCTGTTCCGTTGGTCCCAATTCCGCTGCCAGTCGAGGCGTTGGATTCGGCAATCGTTTGACTATTCCCAGAGCACCCGACAGGGAGATTTCGGGAGCTTCGGAAGGGAGCAACAGTTCCAGTCGGGCCTCGGGTACAGGGGGAATCGCCAAATCGACGCCCTGAAGGTCTCCTTGCTGAAGGGCAGGGGGACGTATTTGTCCCTCGATCCGGACCGTCGGGGCAGACGCCGGCACCGCGAAAACCAGCAGCGTCCCTTCCTCGTTCCATTGAGGTTCGATGGGTTGGCCTTCGACGGTCCAGGTTCCAGGAATCAGGACGAATTTCTCCCGAGCCATGGGCAGACGGACTTGCGCCAGTTTCCCTTTCACCTCCCACTGCCAGACTACGTTGAGGCGGGGGATTTCCCATTGGTTTGCCATGGAATTCCAGGTCAATTCGCCTCGATAAAGGGCTTGGCCAATCTGCCATCGGGAAGCGGTAGGAAGCGAACTTTGAGTCCGGCGTCGGAGGTACTGGTAAAAAGGTTCCGGCACTTGGTAGGGATCGCCCGTGGGTTGTTCTTTTTCGGTGATAGGGATGAAGACTCGGTAAAGCGGGGCCGCACTGGGCGGCGGAGCAACCGCCGGCGATTCAGCCCCGAAGGCCGACGTACAGGGCAGCAGCCCAAAAGCCAGTAGGAGAATGGAACTAATAATCCCTTGCGCGGAGCCGGTGTGCAGCAGGGCTGGCTGCGATTCAGACGGTGGTATTTTGGCGTCCTCGGTTCGGATGCTTCCCCACAGGACCCCACCTGCTAAGGCGAGCAGCATCCCTGAGAAGGCCCCCGCCCCAACCGAGGCCGCATTCTCCGGTATCACCAGAGCACCGGCGCCGAGCAGACCCGCCGCTGCTATGGTGGCCGCCAGGCTTCGACGGATGAGAAGCAGTCCTATGCCCGCCGCCGGGAAAAAGGCGGCCCAATACCATCCTTCCATCTGCTCGTGAGCTAGGATTTCGATCTGAACTGGGGGGCCGGAAATGGCCGACTCCGGAACTTCGATCCGATAGGCCGACCACCCCAGCATGGCGTTATGAGGCGTCCCATCCCACGGCCGCATTCCGACGGCCGGAGAAGGTTCCGCAGATTCTTGCCACACATCCGGCCCGACGAAGGCGGGATCGAGTTTTAAGTTGGCGGCTTGTTCCATCTGGCGAAGCAATTCTCCCGTGGGCAAATACCAAGCCAGAGGATCGCCCAGGTTTTGTCCCGAAGTCTTCCATCGGGCTGCCCGCTCCCAACTGGTGATCAGAAGGATTCCCGGATAAACTTCCAGAGCTAAGCCGGCTTGCCAAAGGGCTTCCCGACCGGCTCGTTGCTCCCTCCCTTGGGCCAGCGGGGAGGAAATATACACCAGACTGGAAGGATCAATGCCCGCCTCCCACACGCCTTGCCGATCGATCAAAATCTTCCCTGCCCGACTGAAGGCCTCCTGTTGGAGGATTTCTCCCCAGGTCCATCGGCGGGCTGAGGAGGCGCTTTTTTGGGAAGAGTCGGACGGCGCTGGTGGGAGGGATGGTTCGGCTAGGAAAGCGCCGAGGGTCTGGAAAAAGGTCTCGACCTGTTCTTGACATTGGTACACAAGCGGATCGGCGTCGTAGAGGGTTTTCCAATGGCCTGGGTTGAACGGATCAAAAGGTTGTCGATGCTCAGGCCTGGCCCAAATACCAAACAACCGCTCTGGTATGGAAATTCCCCCAGAGTAGCCTTTTTCGTTATCCCCAGGAGGACAAAGGGCTTCGAATCCGGGCGGCAGCCAAAATGTCCAGGATCGGGTCGCCACCGGCATATCCAGTTGGGGAAAGACGGGCTGGAGTTTTTGGCCATGTCGGAGCGGCTTTTCCTGGGTGCGGAACCCAATGACCAACATCGAAAACGTTCGCTCAGGTGGAAGCTCCACCAGGACCGATGGGCCGACCCCTTCTTGGGTCGGCTTCTGGATATTCCATCGGGCTTGTTGGCCATTGAGCCAGACTCCCTCGATCTGAGTCGCATGGCTCTCCGAGGGGAATCGGAGGCTCAGTTGGGTTCGGCGGAAATGGACCAACCCATAGGCGGCCCAGTGGAGTGCTTGCCCGTCGGGCTGGAAGCGGCTTTCTAAGCGGGCGTGCCAAGCCCAGGTTTCTTCCGCGGCTGTTGGGCCTTGGCAGGGACGCAACAGAAGAGCCGGAGGCTTCTGCCCGGTCAGTTCTTGGTTGGGGTCATAACGAAAGGCGGCTAATCGAGCCGTCCAACCCGGCGTAAAAGCCTCCCATGCCGAAGGAATGGGCTGAATCCGTTGAGAGACAATCTGGGGGCTTTCTGGACCTACTGTGCGGATGCAAACCACAGCCTCCTGAGAAGCCGCCTGAGGAACTCCCAGAAGCGACACCGGCGTCTCTGCCCCCAGGGCTGAGCTCCGTTGGCCGAGAATTTCAAAGGTCCCACTCCGAGAAGGTCGCAGGAGCATCTCCCAGGCTTCTCCGCCCGCAGGCACTCCATCGGCGGGCAGGTCTTTTTCCGTCAAACGTCGGGCGGTCCATTGACGTTGCAAGTCCCCGCTTATGGTCCATCGAATAGGTTCCGGACGAGCTTGGGAAAAAACCAACACCAATCGCTCCACCCGGGCGCCTTCCGGTGTACATTCGATCCGATAGCGCTCCACCAACGATTTCTGCGACGCCAGCACGTCAAGATGAATTTTCGTCCGATACCGCGGGGGGCGCACGCGAAGGACCCATTGGAGCGACTCCGTCTGCGGAGTGTCCCAAAATAAAAATCCCTCCGCCGTTTTCTCCACCAATTCCCAATCCGCCGGATCAAGTTGCCGAGGATTCAACGGCAACGTCGTATCCGCATTCAAACAGACCAATTCATAGGACGCATCCGCAGGACAAAGCGCCGCCAGTCGTTTTGCCGCCTGGGACCCCTCAAAACGGACGGGAACCAGGTCTTCTGTCCGCCATGTTCGTCCCACGGGCGATTGAAGCCGACGTCCCGTGATCAGCAAGTTGACCGGTCGCTGGGCCGTTACAGGCCGACTGAGCCGAATCGTCAATCGTTGTCCGGCGGTGTTGTTGGGCTCCAGAGTCCAATCTTCGACCTGAGTGGAAGGGTCTGCTTCTACGGCGTCGATGAGCCAACGTCGGGCTACCTGGGCCTGGAGAACAAAATGTTCCCCGACATCGGTCCGAAGTCGTGCTCGGACCCGGCAGTTCATTTGCCGGTCACTCAGCATGACCACACAGCCGGTGTCGGCCTGCAGTTGCGGGTGCCTCCGTCCGAGCACGATCTGGAGCGAGGCCTGCGGACTGTACTCCTGGAATTCGACGTATTCTTCTGGGACATTGGCCCCGGCGGCGGCCAAAGACTGGCTTTTCGATTGTCGGCATCCTACGAAAACCAGTTTTTGTAAAACCAACGGATGGAGTATCCGAAGCCCAAAAGTCCCTTGTTGCCAGACGGTTCCTTCCATCCGAATCCGAGGTATGGCCCAAGCAGTTTCGAAGACAACCGGCCCGATCAGTTCGATTTGCAGGAGCTGAACCGCCCTGGAAAGAGGTTGCGGCAAGCTGATCCACAGACGCCGAGGTCCCGGCTGCGCCGACGAATCCATCCTCCAGGAGACCTCTTGTCCTGCCAGCTTCACTCGGACGATTTCTAAGCCGGCATCGACCAGAAAAGACGCTTCGGAAACGGATTCACTCAGGGCTTGGATGTTCCATTGGACTTCCCCTTCCAAGCCCTCCTGTCGCAGGGTGTATTGGGCTTGTTGTTGGACCAACAGGAGGGGGGCGTGCTCGGTGCTTGACTCCTGGGGTATCAAGCGAAGCGGCCCCGGCATCTGGCCTCCCCACTCGAAACGCCAAGTTTTTCGGCCTGGGCTTGGGGCAGGGGCCAGCTCCTGGAGAAAAACCTCTTGCAGAACCGGGCGAAAACTGTCCGGCACGTCCAACACCAGTTCCGTATGCGGACAGGGAGGCAACCGAAGGTCAAACCGGATCGCTCCGGAAACTTCCCGCTCTGCTTGAAAAGACCAGTTCAAGCGAAGCTGCCCAGATTCTGAGACGAACAATTCGGTTTGCCCGGTTTCGCTAAGACCGAGGAGGGCCGACTTGGCTGGTTTGCCGTCCGCACCGAGCCAGGCGGCGTCTCGGACGGCCAATCGCCACGTCGGCCAGCGAAGGGCCGTAGGTTCCGGGCCCTGATGATGAATCCGAAAGGTCGCCTCTCCCTCCAAAAAGGAAGATTCAGAAAAACGCGCCGTGTATTTGGCCTCCCGAATGCCCGCCCGAATGGGACGAACCGAAGCCGATTCCTCCATCAGCCGAATCAACCGTTCAAATTCAGCCCCCTCCACCGGAACATATTTCATTTCCCCCCAGGGCCATTGTTCGATGCGGTCGGCCGGGGCGTAAACTCGGAGGAATCGGACCTCCGGAGACGCACTGGCAGAAGGCACAGCCGTCGCATCCGGGACGCTGGGCATCTGCTCTGCTCCGAACAGTTCCTCCGGCGCTGCCAGCACGAGCAGAATGATTCCCCAGACTATGGATCGGCTCAGCCGGCGCCGAAGCCCAGTCCCGCCGCCTCTGCCGGGATCGTTCGCCCTCCTGGGCCTCCTGTGTCGGAAACCCATCTGGCGATCTATAACCCTTCTCATGCTCCGAAAACCCTCGCCATGCAACCCCTCAAACCCAGAGAATTTGACTGTATCCACCCAACCAGGCCCCTACAACGGGTAGGGGCTAAAAATCGCTCGGACTCCCCAGATTGTGGCAATTGGTCCCAGTGGATACAGTCAACATAAAAACCCATCGAACAAAACTCGCCCACTCCGTTCCGATACACCGCCTCGATGGTCCAAGAAGGTTTTTCTTGATCTTTCATTCGAGCATGAAAGAGAAAAGGCACGGAATTTCGGATTTTTGGCCTCCTCGTGGTCGGCCTGCTTGAATCTGTTATGCCAACGTGAATCGCTCCTGGCTGCCTATGGTTATAGGCGTGGATCAAGATCGACGGCGAGAACGTCATGGGTTACTGCTTTCCGGGTTCGTCATTCCGCCTGGATCAGGGGCTGCCGCACGGTTTAACCAGAAGGGATTTCTGGAGAAATAGTCGCTGGACCTGGGCTTGGCATGGCTTGGGTGGAGGCGGTGCTTCCCGGCGGAGGAGGGGGGTATTGCCGTTGGGTGGATTCGTGCTCCAATCCGAGTCCCGGCGTCCGAACCGTTTCCAGACGCCGACCCACGATCATCCGTTGGAGCACTCCAGCCACCCCAGCCAGTACCACCCCCAGTAACGAAGCCTGACCCACTAAAACCGTCTGTTCCGGATACAGATGGATCAAAGCCCCCAATCCGATCCCCACGAAGATCAGCCACGCCGGATGAACAAACATAGGTACATAGATGACCAAAAGCCCGATTCCCAAGGTCGCCAAAGAAGCCGTTAAAACGATCACCGATCGCCCCGCTGTATAAACGTAAGCCATTTCGATCCGTCCTAGACTACTAAACAAATAGCTATTGACCCCTTCCGGCGGCATCGGCCACGAAACGGCCCCGGACCATGTCTCCAAATCCGCCTGGCTCCAACGGGGAACTCTCCCCCAGGACCAACCATTCCATCTCCATTGGTATTCCGGGCAAAACCCTGGGGGATTGGTCAATAAATGCTCGTCCCTCGGAAGATGACATAGCCAATAGAACTGATCTATCCAAACGTCCGGCTCCAGCCGAGGAAACGCCACGGGAAGATAACCTCGGGGGGGACGAGGCGGATCAAAATGGTAACGAATTTCCACCACGACAGGACCGGCTTTCTCTCCCGGCAAGGGGATGACCATTCGCCCGTCTGACGCCGCTTGGACGGTTGTGGGTTGACCATTGACTAAGATTTCCACTTCCCCTGTGTTGGCGCCTTCCGGCAGCAGAACGGTCAATTCCTTTTTCCCTCCACTCAGGCGATACACTGCCCGATCTTCCCGCACCGACCTAGTCCACCAGGTCTGCACAAAAGCCCGACTCACCCCGATGGGTCGGCCGATTTGCCCCTGTTGCCGATATACCCCCAAAAGGACTTCCGAAGCGGGTTCACTACAACCAATCACCAGACGATTCTCTTTTCCTACGGATTCCGGAAGGTTTTCCAGAGGCTTCCAATTCTCGCCTCGCACTTTGATTTGCAATCCTTCGGCGCTGGTGATCCCCAACCGCCAACCCATCCATTTCCCCTCCGCCGGAAGCACTAAAGGAATCGTCCGCAACTGAGTTTGAAGGGGCAAAATTTTCTCCGCAGCAATACGATAACGGATCGTAAGATCGCACATCCCAATTCGAGGCTGGGGTAACGGCGCCGCCATCTGAACCGGCCCTCCATCTTCCGGCCCCTTAGGCGAAGAAGAAACCAGCACGGGACTGACCGCCTGCCCGTCCACCTGAAACTGCACCGTCCCCGCGGCTACCGTGGACGGCGCCCAAACCGTCAACGTCCCCACCAGTTCATACGCAATCGTGTACGAAAGTTTCTCCTCCACGTGGACCCCGTCCTCTTCGACGCGCAGTTGCGCCGTTCCCTCGACATGAATCAGTCGTTCATGGACTCGGAACCCAGCCGCAAAACTCCCCACGCCCGATTCCACCCGATAGGCCAAAATCGGTTGTTGACGTTTCGGCAAGCCGCTGGGGGGGACCGCCAGTTGCGGCGTCCAGCCGGACATCTGTTTTTCCTCGGGCGCAAGTTCCACATTTTCCTCTGGGATCACCACCACCGAAGCAGGCAGCACCGAGACAGCCCCGCCCTTCGGCCATTCCACCTGCCAGCCTTGAGGCAGAGGAAGCAAAAGTTGTTTCGTCCCCGGCGGTATCGCTCGTCGGGCGACCATCGTAAGCTCCACGTGCCCACCGGTAGGCTGCTTCAAAGGAATCTCTAAGAAACTGCCTTCCATCCTGGCCGCCCCTTCCGCCGCCGTCTCCGGCCCCACTTCTTCCAATTCCCAACCGGGCATCTCCACCCGCAGTCCCTGCACCTTGGCGCCCCGAATCGTACATTTCAATACACCTTCCAATTTCACCTCCCGGGCGCTGACCCAAAGCCGATATTCCGGCTCCACCGAGACACGCACCTGTTGGCTTGCCAACCGGGCCCGTACCGAATAGGGTTGACTGGTGTATTCAAAACCCGCTAGCAATCCTTCTCCTAAAAGACTCGGAGGTAACTGCTCCGTCTGTCGCACCGAAGCCGAAACCCGCCATAACAAATGCCAATCTCCCGTCCCCCAGACGGCCAAATACCCCCGATGCTTCACCGCACCCACCACCTCCAGCCCGCCTAACTCCACCCAACCTTCGGAACCTTGATTGCCAATCGGCTGCTCCCATTCCAATCGCACTCGATGTTCCATCGCCTTTTCCAAAAAGTGGACCTTGATCCGATCCGCTTTTTCGACGGTTACTGTCCCGCCCGGGATCGAAGGAGCACTGTTCCACCGCGCCCCTTCCGGCAACCGGATTTCTATCTCATTGCATGGCTGCCCCAACACTTTGATAAGAAGATTCGCCTGAGTCGTAATCTTCTCCCGCTCCAACTGGGCGATCGTCTCGCCGGTGACCTCAAAAACCGTCGAAGCCTTTTGTTTGTCCTGTCCCTTCGGCTGCCAGATCAATTCCACATTCCCCCCCAATCCCTCCAGCTTCATTTCTGTCCGTCCTTCCGAAGCCGGCAACACCTCCAATAGCGTAGCGGGATCGGAAACTTCCACTTTCAGGCCCTCGCCGGGCGCCCGAAGCCGCATCTGGGCCATCGGCGCCCGGATACACCGAAATCGTAACCGCCGCTGTTCCCCCACCTGGTGAACCCGGAGGAGTCCCTCTAACCGAATTCGATGCGTCGTGCCCGGCCCCCCAGACACCCAGGCGACATACCCTTCCCCCTCCTCCCAATGGAGCAGATATTCCCCTTTGGCCCCACCAGCCCACCCCTCCCCTTCAAACTTCCGAACCGCCATCCCCTCCAGCCGTAAGGGAATCCGAGCGGAACTCTCTTGCAACCCCACCCGCAACTCGATCGTCAACTCCGCCTGCGCCCCCCGAACCTCCCCTTGGATTTCTAAAGTCTGAACACTATATCCCGGCGGCTGGGCCTTCTGTTCCAACAAATGTTTCAACTCATACAGCTCCCGAAACTCCTCCAACGTAAAACCCGGCACCGGCTGAAGATTTCCTTGCTTATCTCTCAGATAATAGAGCGAGGGTCTCAGCTCCCGGATGGGACCGCCCGATGAACTTTCCCCGCTAGGACCACTAGACGGTTTGGGGCCTGCCGGTTCCGAAGAGGGAGTTGGATTGGCCACTTTTTCCGCCACCGGCGGAGCAGCCTTCTCCTGCTCGCTTAAATCGGAAGGCCAAGGCATAGGTTGGGCCCAAAGACTCTCCCCTCCCCAAAGAGCCCATCCCAAAATCATGATCCAGCCGATCCCACTCTTTTTCCGCAACGATCCGCCTCCTCGCATGTTCGGCTAGACTTCCTCAGCCCTTCGCCCCCTCCCTGGCCTAGAATTAGGCCCCGATGAGAAAAGCCTCTTCCTTATTAGTGTACCCAGAATATCCCCAAGGAGAAAGAATCCGCTATCTCCTTGCGGTACCTTCTACTACTCCAAAAAGTGGCATTCACCCCCCCATTCGGCTGAAAAAATCCTTTCTCCAAAGAAAAATCCCCTCACGAAACACTACTGCCTAAGTATCTTGAAATGGAACGGCTTCCTTCAAAGATTGGGAAATGTGAAAATGCATAATTTGACGGGTATATGCCCCCTCTTAATTTACTAATTTGTAATGTTGGACAACATCGAATCAAAGCGGGTTCTTTCACAACCCCAAGCGAAAAATAGATAATCTAGAAAATGTAGGCAAAATATCCAGCACAGAACCTGGCCTTCACAATGTGCTGGTTCCGAAAAATGTTGATTTCCTATTCCCCGGGGGGAAGCAGTTTGGATCGATACAGCAATTGGCGGAATTTTTCGTGCAGGACGGCATTGGCAGCAGCCAGGAACCGGCCGGTATGAAGCTGAAGTGCCCCCCCATCAGGTCCACTTGCTATCCCCCCAGCTTCCTCCACCAGCAATATCCCTGCTGCAATGTCCCAAATTTTAGTGGAAAAGGACCAAAAAACATCAAACCACCCAGCCGCCAAATACCCCAAATTCAAAGCCGTCGATCCGGTCCGTCGAACCGTCTGACAATGCGGGAGCGCCTCCAAGAACACCTTCAAATCCGGGGAATCCGGCTGGACCCGAGGGGGAAACCCCGCTGCGGCAATGGCCCCGCTTAGGTCCAGCACTTGGCTGGTTCGAAGCGGTCGGCCGTTCAGCCAGGCCCCGCCTCCCCGCCAGGCCGTGTAACAATCCTGGTGAATCGGATCGAAAATCGCGCCGGCTAATACAGTGCCCCTCTCCTCCACCGCCACCGAGACGGCAAAATGGGGCACCCCGTGGAGGTAGTTGGTCGTGCCGTCCAGCGGATCGACCACCCAACGGACCCCTGAGGCAGGACCCACTCCACCAACCGCCAAACTTTCCTCCCCTAAAATGGCATGATCGGGGAACTCTTGGTGGATCAGCTCGAAAATCACCTCTTGAGAGGCCAAATCCGCTTCGGTGACCAGATCCGAAGGCCCTTTCTCCCGGCTCTGGACTTTGCCCATTTTTTCCAGAAGCACGCGGCCGCCCGCTTTGGCCGCCTCCTGACATACCTGGAAATATCTTTCTATATCCTCTTTCACTCTTTTTCTCCTTTGGCTAGAACAGTGCTGCTCTTTTTGCTGGAACACTTCTGCAGATGGAAGGCCTTGGGTAGGCCCCGGCATGGGGCGTCCTTTCCCCTTTTGGTGTCATTTGTACGCAAGCGACCTTATGTCCTGCCTCCACAAGCAGGAACCCAAGCTCCCTTGTGCTGCAAAATATTCCCCTCGCCCCTGGCAGGAAAGGGGGGCCGTCCGGGCGATGGCCTACCCGCCAAGGAAGCCGGGAAAAATCTCTTTACCGGCTTCCTGGTGGTCCATACTGTTGTTGACACAAGATCGAGCCGGTGATGGACCCAGGAGAAGATTTTTCATGGATCCGGAAGAAGATTTTTACCGGTTTTGTTCCGGTCCGAAGGCCTCCAGACCGTCGGCAGAAAAGGAGACTAGCACGGAGCCGACCGGCGCCAGGTTGCCCAGGCGTTTTTGCGTCGGCAGGACCAGGCGATTTTCAAACCGGCCGGTGGGGATGTCGATCTGGAGCAGTTCGGATTGTTCGCCTTTGGAGATGGGCAGGTAATAGGAGCGGTCTTTTCGGAACCCCCGGCCTGTGACGGCAAACCCTTCGGGCAGGGGCAAGCTTATTTCTTCCCAGGCGGGTTTACCGGTGTGTACTTGCCAGCCGCTCACACTGTGCGAACCGACGGTCAGGACCACTCCCTCGGCCGACCCGGCCAGATAACGAAATTGCTCAATCTTCCGGGACCAAACCAGCCGACCCGTGTGCAACTGCAAACAAAACAGTTCCTCCGATTCTACCGGCGCTGCCAGCACAGAATCCTCGACAAGCATAGCCGCAGCGTCGATCGAACAATGCTCGGCTTCTACCTGGAAGGAGGAGCGGTTGAAGATCATGCGGAGCCGATTCCCTGCGGCATCGGCCAAGGGCGTTTCGTAGGCCCACAAAACTGTGGGTTGCCAAGGATCGACGGCCACGATCGCCCCGGCGGAAGTCGGGCAGATCAGCACGCCATTGGCATAGGAAGGCGTAGCCCCGGCCAAGCGGCGCTGTGGCTCCCAGGCCACGCCACGCTCAGGCGCCGCAATCGGCAGGGACCAGAGAAGCTGGCCGGTCTGTTCCGCCAAGGCCGCCAAGAGAATCTGTTCTTTTTGCTCGACCAACCCATAGAGCACCCCTTCCAGAGGCAAAGGCGGTCCGAGGAAGAAGGCTTCGGCCAAGGCCGGCTCATCCTCTCCGCTTCGTCCGCCCACCGTCCAAAGCACTTTACCCTGTTTGGCCAGGTCTAGGGCGACCAGCCGATTATAGCTGCTGCGCATCCCAGGTTGTGCTGGCAGCGCCGCTGGAAAAGGCGTTTGAAGCACTTGGCGGACCTCTCCGGTCAGGTCCACTAAAAACAGGCGGTTTCCCGAGGCGGCCATCTGGCCATACAGGGCGTCTTCAAAAATCCGTTGCCACAGGACGTTTCCGAATGGAGTAATTATTCGTACACCTACCGGCACGCCCATTCGGGAGGCGGACGATTCTCGGAGCGTACTGTCGCCGCCCCAGGGATATTCCCACTGTTGCCGACCGGTGAGCAACTCCACCGCTGCCAACCGGTTGGGCAACCGCACCAAGGCCAACCGTCCCACGCCAATCGGCTGACAAGCAGGTATCGGCGAGGAAAACATGCCAAACTGCACCCCCATGCCCATCCTTCCCATGGCCTCGGTGATATTTTTGATTTCTTCCTTTTCTTCGAGGTCTAAATGCCAGAGGAGTTTTTCGGCTCGGCCAGTCCAGGGGTCGGCGGATCGATTCCGGGTTGCATCCCCGCGAACGATCGGCCAATCCGCCGGGGTTAGGGACGCAGCAGAGGCAGCGTCCGATGGCTGCTGCGACGCCGTCCGAGCCAACCGTTCCATCAGCCCATCTATGGCCTTTTCTTTCGGCGCTAGGTCCGCTCCGATCCGAAGCTTTCCATCCGGCGCCAGGGCAAGGGCATGTTGGAACGCTTGGCGAGCTTGTTCCTTGCGACCGGCCTGCTGATGGGCTGCCGCGATCAGAAGCCAAGCCTGGGTTTGCACATTTTTGTCGGCTGCTGGGCATTGCAAGACCTTATTGGCCCAATAGCCGGTTTGTTCGCCCAAGCCGCGGTCCCAGGCATCGGCCGCCAAGGCCAGTGCCGCCTGGGCGGCAAAACCCGTGATGGGATATTCTTGCACGATCCGGAGCAGCCCCTGCCGGTCCCGTTGGCTTAGGGCGTCGTCCAACCGCCGGACCGTCTTGCCCGCACACCAAGCCTCGAACATGGCCTGAGCTTCTGGCGGGAGGGACTGCAGGAGCATGGCAGCCGCACGTTTCAACGGCACATGCAGCCCCTCCTGGCCTTCCACCGGCACATAGCCCGTTTCTGAACCGCTCAGAATTTGTTCCAAGACGGGGATCGCCTCGGCTGCTCGGTCCTGTCGGATCGCCTCCTGCGCCTGGAGCAGCCGGTTCAACTGTTCACGGGCGGCTCGGGGCAATACCCCTGCCCCGATTGGAGATACAAATATCCACCAGATCACCGCCTCCAGCAAGACCAGTCCAACGGCGGTGGGGCCTTGGAGCCGTTGCATTGCTTTATATGGCCAAATGAATACATTCCCCACGGCAGTCGCCTTTCGCTCTCTGGGACAAGGTGTTTTTCGTGTTTTTCCGGTGATGTGTCATTCCTGCGGAAGCAGCAATCCAGGAAAAACGTACACTCCTACTTTCATGGGAATGATATTTAGTTCATGCTCAGCCCCTAGGGAAGAGAGAATCTTTAGCTTGACTGTATCTACCGGAAGTAATTACCACAATCTGTTGGGTTTGAGCCGATTCTTACCCCCTACAAGTTGTGGGGGCTCGGCCGGGTAGATACAGTCAAATTAGGCGGTCGGAAGGAATCTTATCGGTCCCCAATCGGTTTCCAGATGGGTAGGCGCTCTGTCGGGGAATAAGCCCGCTCCATTTTAAGGTTGTTCTTGGGTTCCTCCTTGTTTTGCTTTTTCTGGAGCGGTTTTTTCCTTTTCTTCTTTTGTTTTCTGGTCGATGGCTTCCTGGAGTTGTTTTTCGAGTTTTTCCAGGGTTTGGCGGGCTTCTTCGCATTTGGTTTTCAGTGCTTCGAGCGAGTCCTTGGAACTGTCTTTGATGGCCTGTTCGGTGACCATCCGTTGGACGATTTGGATGAACATAGGCAGTTGTTGGGAGGCGATTTCCACCGTGCTGCGGCGGACAACCGGAGCGGGCCCAATTTGCGCTTGGGCCACTCCAATCGGACCAGCTTGGATCATAATTCCCCCGGCCTGCGAGTGGCGTTTATAGACTTCGTAGGCTTGAGGATGTTTTTTCTGGAGTTCTTCGGCGTTTTTGGCCTGGAATTTTTCGGTAACTTCTTTGCCGTCTTTGGTGCGGGTGAGTTCGACGGTGATACCTTCCTTGGGGTCTTCGACGATGCGGAACTTGCCCTGGTTGTCTTCGCCTTCGATGGTTTTGACATTATTGACGACCTGCACCCGGCGCACGCCTTGGCCGCCGATCATTTGGGCTTGGGCCATCACTTGGATGCGGCCGCCGGGTACGTTGAAGGCCTGCTGCTGGAGTTTTTCCAGTTTTTCTCGTTCTTCCTGGGCTTTCAGGATGTCCTTGGCCCGCCGGGCCGACGGCGCCCGAGGACCGGCGGCAATCTTTTCCAACGCCTCCTTGGCCGCCTTCTTCAACTCCGCATCTTGGGAGTCCAGGTGTTTTTTCAAGATGTCTAAGGCCCGGACGTTGGCTTCCAGGCTTTCGCTCGTAGCCGCCCGGACGAGGGCGTCAAGGGCGGCCCGGCCCAGCTCAGCCAATCGCTGGCTGGCCACCTGCCGATCCGAAAACGCATCCGCATCCAACTGCTGAACAAGTTTTTCCAACTCCTCCGGGGTAACCGCCGGGGGAGAGACCTTGGGTTTTTCTGAAGGGACGGCTTGTTCTACCTCTTTTGCAGGCTTTCCCTCTTGGCGGGCCGAAGACGGCTGCTCAGGGGCCGACTTGTCGGCCGGTTTGGCCTCGGTTTGGCCGGAAGCCGCCGGCTCCGCCGCCCAAACGGCCCTCAGTTCCCCCTTGCTTTGCCATAGCCCCAGCAACCCCAAAACTACCCCGAATCCCACGGCCCATTTTGCCCTTCGCATGATGCAGCTCCTTTCAAAAAAACGCCAACTTCCCGGTCCCACAGGACCTCTCCATCCGAATAAACTTCTCCTTTATATTAAACCCCGCAGGGCGGCCCAAAGACCCCACCAACTGGGAAAAAATCGTTCCCTCACTCCTCTTGGGGAAAGCAAAAATCCAACGGCTTATTATTGGCCGGGCACGATCTGAAAGGCGGCCGGGCCGGCGCCGGTAGTGAAAAACTCCGCCCGGTCGGCATGGTGGGGGAATTCGGCCAGATACCGCTCCCGCCACCGGCGGAGGAAATCGTCGGCTTCTTTCTCCTGGATCAAGGCCCAGACGCTACCGCCAAAGCCCGCCCCGAAACCGCAAGCGGCTACCGCCCCCTCCTGCCGCGCAATGGCCGACAGCCGGATCGTCTCCGGCACCTGGTTGCCCAGAAGTTCCTCGGAGGCCTTTTGCGACCGGTCCACCAGCGGGCCCAGGGCCTCCATATCACACCGGGCCAAAGCATCGCCCTCGGCGGGCCGAAGCTCCTCGTTTTCCACCAGAAACTGTTCCACCCGTTTTAACAGGGCCTCGGTTTCGGACGGGTCCAGACCGGCGGAACGAATGATCTGCCGGAGCCGATCAGCGGCATCCGGGCCGGACTGCACGATGGCGGCCAAATGGGGTTCGCTGCCGCCGGTGGCCTGCCGCCATAGCTCGGCCGCCCGATACGCCAAACCAGAGGCCCGATTATATTTTTCCATCGCCGAGCCGGTCTTTTCCGCCGCCACGCCCGATGCCCCCAAAGCAAACAGATATCCGGCCGGCATCCGCACCCGGCGTAAAAACCGCACCGGACAATAGGCATATTCACTCAGATAGCCGGCCTGGCAGTTGAGCATGGCGGTGTGGTCCTCGCTGCCGCCGAACGTGCCTACCCCTTTGTCCCCGACCAACGTGCCGAACGATTGGCCGTTTTCTACGGTGGCCAAATAACCGGCCAGATCGACCAGGTTGTGCACTTCCCGCTGGAATTCCGGCCGGGACCAGACCTGATTGACCTCGGCTAAGGCCAAGAAGATAGCCACCATCAGGGCGCTGGAACTGGACATGCCCGCGGCTGGCGGCAAATCGCTGGCAAACACCATGTGGGCACCCCGCTGAAGAGCGGGAAAATTCCGCGCCATGCGCCGGGCCACCGTCATGGGATAATTGGACCAATGTCCCGGCTGGGGCCGAAGTTCCGGATCCAACGGAAATTGGATTTGCTCGCCGGTGCGGGCATCGGCTACGCAGACCTGTCGGTCCGGCCGAGGCAAAACCAGCAGGCAAAAACCCCGTTCCACAGCCGCCACCATGCTCGCCCCGCCCGCATAATCGTTGTGTTTACCGAAGACCTCGATCCGGCCCGGTACATAGAAACCATGAGGCGATTTCCAAGAGGCTGGCTCAGATTCGGCGGGCGGTAATCGGTCCGATGCTTGCGGGGGCTGTTCGGGGCAACAAGGGAGCATCGGGAGACATTGGACAAACAAGGCGGCTTTCCTGTGGGCGGCGGATGGGCAGAAGCCTGATCTGACAAACATCCTTTGCACCGCCTCCTGGTCGTCCCATCGGCCTACCAAGATTTGCTGCGGAATCATGGCGATCGCTTCTCCGTGATGCAAATCTTTCTTTGTCCACCGATTCCAAACCGAACGAACTCGGAATGGATTCGACGTTTTTCGATGCTGGGGGGATGGAAAACTTATTGTATCCGATGGGCCTTGGAGGGGCCAGTTCGGATAGAAAAGAAGAAAAGGAACATTGAACCGAATGCAGGAGGCGATGTGTCATTCCTGCGGAAGCAGCAGTCCAGGTTTATTCCCGCGTAAGCGGGAACCCAGGAAACATGGATTTTTACTCCTTTCTGGATTCTCGCTTCCGCAGGAATGACCCTTTCTGGATTCTCGCTTGTGCGGGAATGAGAAAAAAGGCCCCTCACCCGGCCTGCTGTGCAGGCCGGCCTCTCGACAGCGAGGGGAGAGGCGATTTAGCTCATTCGGCTAAAGTGTTACAAATTTTACACTATCCTCTCACCCAGAAAGGCAGAAGCCCATGGCCCCAGGAAAACAGAACCTTTTCGACCAGCCCCTGGAGGAGGCGCAACCCACGGGGCGTTAGGAAGATTCCCTAGCCGCTCTTTTCGGGCCGAGGCAGAGCCAGGGCATGAAGGATCAACACGGCGCCGATCGAAAGAAGCGAATAGCCAAGCCATTCTGGCGGACGAATCGTCCGGGCTGCGGCGGCAGGCCGTTGACCCGGCAGGAGGTTTGGCAGAGAAAAACTGGCTGTAGGAACCGGCCTGGGTTCCCCAATCAGCAGTTTCGCAGCCCCGGGCGTCAACACAACCGTATCGAGCAGCCGAAATTGGCTCCCTAACAAAACCAGAAGCACTCCGATCAGGAAAAATTGATTCCGATTCAGATCCCGCATGATTCCGATCCCAGGAAGGCGTTATTTTCTCCTATTTTGCCGTGGTACACATCGGCCAGGACTATCTCCGCCTGCAAACAACTTTCCCAAAGTCTCTTCTTAAGGGAAAGATCGGAAAGGAGGATTATGCTGAAAATGTCTTGGGAAGCGATTCTTCTTGTTGGGCCGAGAATTCTCACGCTCGACCAGAAGGAAAGCCCCCTTGCCATGCCCGCAGAAAGATAGTTTGACTGTATCTACCGGAAGTCATTACCACAATCTGTTGGGTTGGAGCCGATTCTTACCCCCTACAAATTGTGGGGGCTTGGCCGGGTAGATACAGTCAAAATAGCAAAACGCCTCTTGGACAAAAGAACCCGCTGGACATATCAAAAACATCGGCGATATTTTTATGCTTATTCTATATTTGAACACACGGAAAGGAAGAAGCAGACCGCCAGTTTTTTCCCAAAGCATTTCCATCGGGCAGAATCTTGGCATGTTTTTTCTGGAGAAAACGGTATGTGCGCTAAAGTGCTGATTGTGGATGATTCGTCGCTGATGCGTCGGATGATCGAGGAGACGCTCACTGCGGCGGGTTGGGAGGTTGTCGGCGAAGCCGGCGACGGCCGAGAAGCGGTGGAAAAATATCGGCAGCTTCAGCCCGACGCCGTAACCATGGACATCGTCATGCCGGAGGCCAGCGGTATTGAGGCTTTGGAGGAAATTCTAAAAATCAATCCTCAGGCGAGGGTGGTCGTGGTCAGCGCCCTGAACCAAACCCGCATGATCTCCGAGGCGATCCGCAAAGGGGCGCATGATTTTATCGCCAAGCCCTTCCTGCCTGAACAGCTTCAAAACACGATGGCCCATTGCCTGGCAGGCAAATCCAACTAAATGGATTGTCTTGGGAGGGGCTGCGGGGGTGTTATTCCACAATCTCATGACGGTCTCTCGTCCGGTCGGCCCCAATCCATCACGCCCACCTGCACTCTCCTGAGACGGCCGAACAAGATACTACCCCCAAAAAGAAAACGCCGGGGGCAGAACGCCTTTGCATCCGGCCGGGCGCCAATGGCCGTCGTTTGCTCATTCTGAGAACTATTCTCGATCTTTGTATTCCTGAGGAAAACACCAAGTCGGGGCCATTTCGACATTTCAGGCCTCCCTCGGATCGGCCTGTTGACTCCGCTTTACAAACGTCCATCCTGTCCGAAACCATGGAGAATCTGTAACATTTTAGTTTGACTGTATCTACTCGGCCGGGCCCCTACCAGATGTAGGGGCTAAAAATCGGATCGAACACCACAGATGGTGGTCATAGTTCCCGGTAGATACAGTCAAGTTAGCCGAATGGAGGGACTAACGTGTCATTCCTGCTTGCGCAGGAATGACACTTTCTGGACTGCCGCTTTCGCGGGAATGAAAGCCATCAGCCGGCTTCGCTGCGCTCTGGAGCCGGCCTCTCCCGTTAGGGGAGAGGCAAGTTAGTTCATTCGGCTGAAATGTTATGGATATTCTTTTGGGCGCTGCCTATTTTCCATGCACCGATTGTCCCGGATGGAAATTTTTGTTCCCTCCATCCCTGAGGAAGCCTTCCGTCGCTATACTACATCTGCAAGAGCGTTACCCGGAGGGCGAAACCAACGGAGAATGCCCTGGCAGCTTAAGTCATTAGGCGGGCCTCCGATTGGGGTGATTGGGCAGTCTGATCCTGGGCGGAACGCGTCTGCCTGGGACCCTGGGGAAGTAATCTGTAGAAGCAAGGGGAACCAAGGTGTCTAGCAGGTTAGCCATCGTCCATCAGACCGCCTCGGCGGCAAACCAACAGATACCCTCAGGAGGTCGCATCGCTGGTGGACAAGGCCAGTTTCCAGAAAATCTGCCAAGACGATTTTTACGTATGTGTCGGCAAGCCGGACGCCGATCCAAAGCGGCGGATTCTACCGGTATGGAGCTGACGGGCCGGGAACTGTTACTGCGGACGCTGCTTTTGCGGCGTCTGCTGCGTCGGCATGTTTTAGGGCCGGAGGAGGAAACCGTCGGGGTCTTTTTGCCGCCCTGTGTGCCCAATGTGCTGGTCAACGCCGCCCTGACCCTTGACCGCCGGGTGGTGGTCAATCTGAACTATACCTTATCGGCCGAGTTGCTAAACCAGGCTTGCCTAGCTCCGGCGGGCATTCGTCATGTGATCACGAGCCAGAAAATGCTCGAGCGGTTTCCGTTCCCGTTGGACGCCGAAATGGTGCTGCTAGAACAGTTGCGGGAAAAACTTACGCCGGCCGAGAAATTGCTGGCGTATCTGGAGTCAAGATGGCTCCCCACAACGCTGCTAGAAAGGCTGCTGGGATTGCACCGCATCCAGCCAGAGGATTTGATGACGATCATCTTCACCTCTGGTTCCACGGGTCGGCCGAAAGGGGTCATGCTCACCCATGGCAACATCGGCTCGAATATCCACGCATTCCAACAGGCGATTTCGTTTCGGAGCACCGATGTGTTGGTGGGCGTGTTGCCGTTTTTCCATTCGTTTGGATATACCGTTACCCTGTGGACGGTGCTCAGCCTAGCGCCGAAGGGGATTTATCATACCAGCCCCTTGGAACCACGGGCCATTGGCGATTTGTGCCGAAAACACGGGGCCACCATTCTCATCTCCACGCCGACCTTCCTCCGCAATTACCTTCGCCGCTGTGAACCGGAGGATTTCCAAACGTTGGACTTCATCATTCTTGGGGCGGAGGCGATGCCGAAAGACCTGGCCGACGCATTTCAGCAGAAGTTCGGCGTCCGCCCTCGGGAAGGTTATGGGACCACGGAACTCTCGCCGGTCGTCTCGGTCAATATTCCGCCCGGACGGGAAGGCCCCGGTCGGGAACCGGCGATTCGAGAAGGCACGGTAGGCCGTCCTCTGCCCGGCATCTGGGCCAAAGTCCTGGATGAACAAACCGGCGAAGAACTCCCTACCGGCCGACAAGGGATGCTCTGGATTCGAGGCCCCAACGTGATGAAGGGCTATCTGAACCAACCGGAACAAACCGCCGAAGTCCTCCAAAACGGTTGGTACAAAACGGGCGACCTCGCCGTCCTGGATTCGGAAGGATTTATCCGGATTACGGGGCGAAGAAGCCGCTTCTCCAAAATCGGCGGCGAAATGGTCCCCCATCTCCGGATCGAAGAAGCCCTCCGCCAAGTTCTCCATCTGGACGAGGAGGACGCCCTCCGCCTGACGGTTACCGGATCGCCCCATCCGACCAAAGGAGAACAAATCGTCGTGCTCCATACCGGCCTGCCCAAACCGCCGGAAGACATCTGCCGGGAATTGGCTGCGGCAGGCTTGCCCCCGCTGTGGATTCCCTCCCCGCAAAACTTCCGCCAGGTGGCGGCCATCCCGATCTTGGCCACCGGCAAACTGGATCTGCGGGCTATTAACCAACTGGCCCAGGAACTGTTCTCTTCTCCTGGCATCCGTTCCACGGCCGAGTCGAACGGCGCGGCCAGTTCCGGTGAAAATGGCGCCTGCCCACCACGTATCGGCGAAATGTAATGGCTTGTGCCTGGGGTCTGGTAACCCAGGGGGGCTTCCCCAGAGGTACGTTTGTTTATCGAGCCTTGCCAGCCGTTGGGGCTTGGCCGGTTTGCACCACTGGCGGCTGCTCCGTGGGGCTGGCAGGTTCTGACCAAGCGGCGCCCCGGGGGGCCGATGGAATGGACGCCGTCTCCAAAGCCGCCTGCTGGGTCAGTCGGATAAACTCCTGTCGGACATCGGCCTTCAGGCCAGGAAGCCGACATGCCAACCGCTCCAATTGCCCAGGATTCCTCCGGGCGCATAGCCAAAGCTCTTCCACAAACCGAGCGGTCTGCTTGAAGTTGTAGTCGGAGACCCGGCCCATGAGCGGATGCAAGGTCTTGGTGAGCACCTCCACAGCGCCCGGTTCCATCTGCAAAAACATGTCCAGACGGCAGGAAATCCACGTTCGCCCATCCTCCTGGCGACGCATCGGGCTGTGCAGAATCAGCAGTCCCCGACCATAAACCTTTCTTTTCCACAGAGGACCTTCATAGCTGCCCTCGGCGTAAATGAGATGCACCTCGGGGCTCTGAAACAGAAACTGCATCTGGCATTGAGTGCCCATGCTATCATCCACCTGGTAAACGCCTTGAGCGATGGGCTGGACCTTCATCCGACTCACGCCTAGCACCTGCCAGATATTCACCACCACTTCCGGATGATGAACACAGAAGAGAAAAAACTGGGGATCGCATTGAATCACTTCCAGCGGCATCCGGCGAAAGACGCTCGTCTGGGAGACCACTTCCTGGACTTTGGCACGAGCCGACGCATCCAACCGCTCCCAGGGGATAGCCTGCAAGGCAGCATCCTGGGCTTCTCGACTGGTAGAGCCTTCCTGGGAGGATTTTTTGAATCGAAATATCTGGGGGCCTTCGCCCCCCCACAAAATTGCCAGGGTCCCTAGATAGATGCCCAGCATTCCGGCGCCCATCCACAGCCAGCCCGAATGCCTTCTTCCTATGGCGGACCTGAGAGAGAAAAAAACAAAATGGCAAGCAGCGCGAAACTTCACACGGCCCCCCCTGGCTATTTTTCCGAAGGATTTTTTGTAACACTTTAGCCGAACAAAGCAAATCGCCTCTCCCCTCGCTGTCGAGAGGCCGGCCTGCACAGCAGGCCGGGTGAGGGGCCTTTTTTGTCATTCCCGCACAAGCGAGAATCCAGAAAGAAGAAGTCCCTATTGCCTGGATTCCTGCTTATGCAGGAATGACACATAACCCCCTTCATTCGGCTAAAGTGTTTACGGATTTTTTACCCGTTGTAACCCCACCTATGGATGCAATAATCCCCACCTTTGTTGATGGATATTCTCAAGGGAATCGAGACCCAAGGCAGCATTCGCTCCAGGAAGTCGGTTATAATTATTCGGCTTTGAGAAGGGGTATGGCTCAGAGAAAAGAGGCAATCGGAGGGAAGGCGGGGGATGCTTTTATCTATATTCACTAGATGTGTATGACATTTTCAAGTTCTCTAAATTACATATCTTACAAAGATGCGTTATTTTACATAGATTTACCAAAAATCCGGGTTTCGAGATTCCTATGGGCCGTCCTTAAGCCCCAAACCAAGCTTCTAAGACCGAAAGATACAGCTCAGACATTCGGGCACCGAAGGAGGCGTCGTCTTCCCGATGCAAAGGCGGGGGCACTACCCGGCCGGGACTGCGCCGAGCTTCCGGAGGCAACCGATAGGCCAGCCCTGGATCCGGAACCAACAGGCGCCCCGCTCCCACCGTGGTCTGTTCCACAAGTCTCTGGAATCGTGGGTCGCTGTGGGCCGCTTCCAATTCCGGTCCCCACACGCTGATCACATACGGCACCCCTGTCTCCAGGGCCAGATCGGCATGAATCCAGGCATATTGGCAATGAATGATCTGGGGATCGAACCGATCCAATTCCGTCCGAAACACCTGCCGGAAGCGATCTTCGTAGCATTGCCAGTGGGATTCGCCCAATCGGCAGAAATCGACGCCTTCCGCGCCCGTCTCAAACCGCGGCAAGGGAATCTGCACGTCTGCGGTAGGGTCGCCCGGCCGGCACACCACCCGACGCACCGAAAAGGCCGCTTCGGGTTCGCCATCCAGAGGAGTTTCTCCCGAGTCCGCTGCCACCACCCGCACCCGATGTCCCCATCGCACCAGTCCCCGTGCTAGCCGAAGCACCTCCTGCCCACCCAAGCCTTGGCCTAGAGGATCATGGCTCGTCAATAACAGGCGGAGGGGCATGGGAATAGCCTTCTTCGAAAAGCCCTCTTTTTTGCAAGGCAGTCTCCCTGGAGACTTCTCTGGGTGATTATAGTCCGGTAGATTATCCTGAAAAGCCTCCCGACATTATGGGTTTTGCCTGTCGAAGCGGGAAATCGTTGAAAAACACCTTTTTCAGGAGATGGTTGCCATGGCTGCAAAAATTGGAGGCCGTCATGAAAGCATCGTGGGGGTCATCGTCGGAATGGGAGGGGTTGTTTTCACCCTGCTGTTTTCGGCCCAAGCAGGTGAACAGCAGTTGCCGGCGGGCGAAGCGCTGAAAAAGCAACTGGCCTCAGCGCGCTGGTTGGCGGTGGAAGAACTGAGTCCGCCTGTTCGGACCACTCGCCAAGGGATGCTCCTGAAGGCCCCCAATCGGGACGGCAAGACCTGGGACCTGGTGCAGATTTATTTTCCTCGCTACGGCGGACCGAACACGTTGGTTTTCATCGACGGCGGGAGCGGTCAGGTCAAAACCCTCACCACCGAAACGGGGTGGAACTTCCATCTCTGTCCCAGCGTCGTTGCTCCAAATGGAAATTTGTTCATTTCAATTTTGGACGGCAAACTCCGGCAACGGCTGTGCATTTACGATCCGGCCAGCAACCAGTTCCATCTGGATGCCGTGCGGATGCCGGAGGAACTGCTGGGCGAAACGCACCCGCTGGTTTTAGGTACGGATGGAAAATTGTACGCTATGGGCGCCCATCCCAGTCGGGCTGCTGCCGCCGCTCGCATCGACCCTGATACCCTGGAGGTTACTTTCTATGGTCCGATCGGTCCCAGTCATGCGCCGCAAGCCTGTTGGGGTTATAGCGGTGGAGCGGACGACCGGTTCATCTACATTGCCAGCGGCAAAGTGCCGTGGTATTTGGTGGCTTTGGATCGGCAAACCGGCCGATCCGAGGTGTTGGCTACGACCGGCCCGGTGGGTGGGTATGTCAGTGTGGGACAATTGCCTGATGGATGCACCGCCAGCGTAACCGGCCAGCTCGATACGGACGGTCAACGGATCGACTATTGGCTCTACCAAGGCAAAGCCGTTCGGAAGAAAACCCCGCAAGAACCTCCCCCTTGGCCCCGACGAGAACCCCCTCGGCCTTTGCCTCCGGAGCCGGAAATCAACTTGGCCTGGGCCGATCCCAACTCAGAAGGGTGGGCGGAGATTCGGGTTCGGTTTCCCGAAGGCTGGAAATCCTTCCGGTTTCAGGTTCCTGTGTATCCGCTGGAAATTTATCGGCTTCGGGAGTTGCCTGACGGTCGGATTTTCGGCACAGCCGGCGCCTATGAAGGGAACTTCCTGGTCGATCCGACAACCGGAAAAAGTCAACATCTAGGGAAAATCCCTTTGAGCCATTATGCCACGGCCGTTCACGATGGTCTTATCTATATGAGCGGATACCCCAGTTCGCCGTTGTATGTGTATGATCCCCAAAAACCCTGGACGACCGGAACGGTGGTGGACCAGCGACGGATCGAAGAAAAAGACCCGTCGGCCAATCCCCGTTGCCTGCTCCTGTTGGGCGACAAAAAACTGGCCGGCACGCATAAGATGTATGCGGCGGCTGTGGGGGCCAATGGCCAGATTTATTTCGGCGGCCGATGGATGCGTGATGGCGCCGCCGGTGGATTGGCCTGGTACGATCCGAAAACCGGCCAAGCCGCCGGCGTTTGGCAGCCGTTCAGCAATTACCAAATCACCCATATGGCGGCTATCGAAGGCGGACGCCGCTTGGTCTTCTCCACCCTGGCCGTTGCCGATCCCTTACTCGGCAAACCCAAACCTACGGAGGCAACCCTATTTTTCTGGGATGTGGAAAAGCAGGCTCTGGCGGGCCAATTCACCCCCGTCCCTCAAGCCCCTGCTACCGGACCGATTACGGCCGCTGGAGAAAACCGGATTGTCGGCTGGACGGTCGAGCCAGGCCAGGAGGGGGCAAGTCGGCTCTATGCCGTGGACACAACCGGCCCCCGGCTGCTCTGGGCATACACCCTCCCTTGGCCGCTGCCGGTCGGCCTAGGGTCCAACCAGCAAGAGCCCTGGGATTTTCGGTTGGGACCGGATGGCCAGGTGTGGACTTTCTTGGCCGGGTGTCTGGTACGCATCGACCCCGATACGGGCCGAATCCATCCCGTGGGCAAATTGACGCCCGGCGGTCCCTTGGCTTTTGCGGGTAAAGACCTCTACCTGGGCGGCGCCGCCTCACTCCGGCGCCTACGCAGTCTCATTCCATAGGATCAGAGAGGGGAAAAGTCGCCTCTTCTTCAACCAGCCGACTGCACCCCAGAAACCCATAGGACCTATTCGTAAGCTGAACGGATGCGGATCGCATGGTTTGGGCTATCCGTCGGGTGGAATACCACGGATGGGGAAGTTTTTACGTCCCGGCTGGGATGCTTACGACAAAAAAGCATCCAACCTCTCTTGGACCCACCCCCAAAGGCTTTTTGCCTGCCCCCCTAAAGTAGCAATGCCCGCAATGACCACGATTAAAATAAGAGCCAATATGACGGCATATTCTACACTGGTCGCCGATTCTTCGTCGGCCAGAGATCGAAGAGAACGAAAAAACTTCATAGGAAGACCCTTGGATAGCCTAAAAGGGTGGATTTGAATACCTCTAAAGATTCATTTCTTCCCCAAAATCCTCTCTTCAAGCCTACTTTTCTCCCTTGGGTTGTCAAATCCAGAAAGTCCTGATGCGGCATAGCCAATCCAAACAGGACCGCCAACCGAAGGACTAAAACCGAGATTTTCCGTAGGTTACGGTGAATGATCCCTCAAAGCCCCATACAACCTAACCTCATCCATCGGCCGGGGAAATCGGATCGGCATGTTGGCCGGTCCTTGTCAAACCCTAGGGGCTTTTTTAAAAAAGAGGAAAATTCGAGCGGACTCCATGTTGAAATATTTATACACCTGATGGGGGCCCCCAGTAGGCGGCCGTGGAAGGAAGAAACCGGTAGATAGGAGTTTCTCCGTTTCAGAGCCTATCCCAAAATGCCGGCGCCCTTGGGACCTCTTCCTTAATTTGACTGTATCCACCCAGCCAGGCCCCTACGATTTGTAGGGGCTTAAAATCGCTCGTCCTCCACAGATGAGGACCATGGGTTCCGGTGGATACAGTCAAACGAAAATGTTACGGCAGGATAAGTCCAAAGCGATTTTTCCCCAAATGGCATTTTCCAGTAGGCTCGAAAGTGTCCATTGTTTTACATTTGGCAAGGAAAGGGACGGCTATGGTACAGTCGCTGCGTTGTGTGCCAGAATCGGCCATTATTACCGGTGCGGATTTTAGTACAGGAGCGGTGAAGTTTTTGGCGTTTAATCTGGACGGGGAGGTGGTGGCGTCGGTGCGTCTGCCGACCGATTTATGGCACGGCGACCCGCCCGAAGAAGGCCTTTCGGAGCTCAATCTGATGCAACTGGAAGGCCAGGTGCGGGCCAGTGTGCGGGCCATCGCCAGCAAGCTGCGAGAAATCGGCCGTCTGGAGGACTGGGCGGCTGCGGGGATTTCCGCCACCCATCATACGGCAGGCCGGATCGACCGGGATCGGGTGCAGGTGCGGCGGGCCATCTGCTGGAACGATCACACCTTGGCCCTTTACCATCAACGGGGCCTCCGTCGCCTGGGCGGTCAGAAAAGGGTGCGGGAGTTGATCGGCGGGCCGTGGGCCATCCGATATTCGCTGAGCCATCTGGTCAAAGACGAAGCCTGCCTGCCCGAAGCCGATTGGAAACGCACCTGGCGGATTTTGCCACACGGTCCGCTGGCCGCCGGATGGATGACCGGAAACTTCGACCTGATCAGCATCTCCTCGGCCGCTTCCACCGGAATCATAGACCTTCGGACCGGGCAATGGGAACCGAAGATGCTGGAGTGCTTGGCCAACGCAGAATACCGCCGGTTGGCTTGGGAGCAACTGCCCCGGATTGTGGACCAGTTTGAGCCGATCGGTCCGCTGGCCGAGCACCTAGCCCTGGAAGCCGGAATTCCGCTGGATCGTCGGCCGCTGGTCTTCCCCACATCGGACGATCAACAGGCCGGTCTGGTCGGAGGCGGAGCGGTGGAGGCTGGGCAAGTGGCCGTGGTCCTTGGCAATTCCGCAGTGGTCAATTCTTCAGGCAGCCAGCCGCCGCAGAGCGGCCATTTGGATGTGATGCGCCTGAACTGGGGCCCTTACCTCTGGATGCGCTGTTACAACAACGGGGCGGGCCTGCTGCACCATGTCTTCGGCGAAAAACCGCCGTTTGACAAACTGGAACAACAAGGCCAAAAGGTACCGCCCGGTTGCCAGGGGGTGTCGGTGCTGCCGTTTGTGGCGCCGGAGCCATCACGGAATATTGTCAAGCCGTGTTTCCGGTGGTTGCCCAAAGAGCCCCGACAAGCGGGCGTGAAATTCCGGGCTTGCCTAGAGGCCATTGCCTACTTGATCGCCCTAGGCATTCGGGAACATGAACAGGCCGGCCAAACCATCCGCCGAATCACCGTCTCCGGCGGGATTGCCCGAAGCGACCTGATGTGCCGGATTTTGGCTTCGGTGTTGGGTCGGCGTTTGGAGCGGCTTGTCTCAGACGAAGGCCCGGCCCTGGGTGCAGCGGTTACCGCCTTGGCCGCCCTGGAAACCTATCGCCGCCGCCAACAGGGCGATCAGGAGCCTTTCCAAGTGGCCGATGCGGTAGCCGTTCTGGTCAAATTCCGAGATCCCGTGGATCCGGTGCCCGAATGGGTCCCGACGTACCAAAAAGGCCTGGCCGATTTCGAAAAGCGCATCCAAAAACTCGGCCGCTAAGGCCGGCCCGTGGCCTCCCATCCCCCCAGCGGCGTTTCCAGGGATCATCAGCGCTGCTGCCAGAGATCAAAGCCGCTGTCAGAGATCAAATGTAATACATCTGATGATCGTGGGTTTTTGCTTTTTCTAACAGTTGGGCGAAGGTGATTTGGCGGAGCATGTCCTGTTGGACCTGGCCCACCTGGAGCCAAACCTCCTGCAAGGCTTTTACGGCAGGCGAATCGGGCGAGGCGGCCGTAGGGGATTCTTTCTCCGAAGTCCCCTCGATCAGTTCCATGACTTCGCCCAGGGAGATTTTTTCGGGAGGCCGACCCAACTGATAGCCGCCGGTAGCCCCTCGAACGCTGGCTACCAGACCGGCCGCTTTCAATTGGAGCAGAATCTGCACCAAAAACCGGGCCGGTACCTGATGCCGATCCGCAATCTCTCGAATCGGCGCCGGGGTTCGGCTTCCATATCGGGCCGCCAATTCCAACACCGCGATACAGGCATACTCCGTCCGCGCCGAAATCTTCAGCCTCATCATTCTCCCCTTCGTAAGTCCGGGGTTTGGACACAAGGCCCTAGGTGCGGCAACGCCCCAGCAAGCCGTCCATGGCCTCTTGGAGAAATTCTCTCCTAGAACCTCTTTCACCTTCTCAGCCAGGAGAAACCGGGCAGGGAACATTTTAGCCGAATGGAGGGGCGTGCTTCTCACGCTCCCCAGCGGCGATCCAAGGCAGATACCTCCCAAAGCATCTCCAAGGGTATCTTCATTCGGCTAAAATGTTACCCGGGCAGAAATCCTTCCCGAGTTTTTATGCTTTGGGCCACTTCACCGAATCCATCTTCCTTGGTCGATTTTTGTTGGGCTGCTGGGAAACATTCCTTACTTAAGTAAGATACTTTTTATTATACTGGCTTTTCCTCCGCTTCCTAGTGCCCGGTTTTGCCAGAGACTAACCCACCTCCAAGAGGTTCAACCAAGAGTTCACCGAAAAACCATCGGCGTCGGTTTCCCCAGTCCAGGAACACGTTAGCCGAATGAAGCAACTGGCCTCTCCTCTGGTGGGAGAGGGAATGATGCGGACGGGACGTCCGCACTCCCAGCAGGGGCTTCCTCAGCCGGTTTGGCCTTCGGCACTCCGGCCGGCCAAACCACCCTCTCCCCAGCCAACGGATTCCAGAAAATCCCTCCTTAATTGGGAACTCCTCCCCATCCCGCCGCCCTGGCGGATGCGCCGGCAGATTCTAGAGCATCCCCTCCTTCCGTGGGACTGCTTTGCGTGGAATTGCTTTGGCCTTTCTGATTCTTATCAGGTTAGAAACTCTTCCTTGAGGCTACCTCCGTATGGTAGGATGATGAACCAGGGCTAAGCGGCCCCAAAGAAATAGAAAGAAAAGTAACACGTTAGCCGAATGAAGCAACTCGCCTCTCCCCTGGCCGTCCAGAGGCCGGCTCCAGAGCGAAGCGAAGCCGGCTGATGGGTATCATTCCCGCGCAAGCGGGAATCCAGAAAGAAGTAGAAGTCCATATTCCCTGGGTTCCCGCTTGCGTGGGAATAAACCTGGATTCCTGCTTACGCAGGAATGACACAGCGGTCTCCTCCGCTCGGCTAAAATGTTACGAAACCCCCCACAGATCCCCAAACAGCTTCCCTTACATCCTAACCTCAAAAAGCCATGAGTAGTCCAATGGTTTCTTCTGGCTCAGCGTCTGCTTCTGTTGCTGGGGCGGCAGAGGGCGGAGCAGTCCTGACGATCGGACCGGAGAAGCGGGCGCTGTATCTTCTGGCCCGAAACACGGCTTGGGTGGCCGGGGCATTTTCGGCGGTGGTGGCGGTAGTGCTTTTGGTACATCTGGCCTGGCGGATGACCAAAGACCCGTTTGACACGCCGGAGTTTCAGACCCTGAAGGCCCGACTGTCCCAACAGCCCGGTGATCCGGAGTTGCAGAGCCAGCTTCGGCTGCTGGACCAACAGCTTCGGCGGCGGTATTTTCAGCACCGGCGATTTGCCGCTGTGGGAGCGATGCTGCTTTTATGTGGGGCGGCTCTGACCGCCGCATCGGCCAAATGGGCGGCTACGCTTCGGCGTCGGCTCCCGCAGCCGGGTCCTTATCTTGGCCCTTCCGACCGGGAACACACGGAGCGGGAATGGGCACGGATGGCGGTGGTGGGCCTGCTGGGCGTTTTTCTGGGAGCGGCCCTGATGGCCGGGCTGGCCTTCCCCCGCTTGCTGCCCCCAGAGGAGGACCTGGTGGCCCAAACCTCCGGAGGGTTTGGGGAACAGCCGGCACAACCGGCTGCTTCGCCGACACCCTCGCCAGGAGCTTCGACCGGCTTTTCGCCTGGCGCGAAGCCCTCACCCACCAGCCCTATTTTGCCAGCAACTCCGCCGGAAAAAGCCGCTCCAACCAGTCCGCCGGGAAAAGCCCGTCCGTCGATTCCGCCGGAAAAAACCGTTCCGCCACCGGAAAAAACGGTTTCGGCAACTCCGCCGGAAACACCCGGAGCGATCCCGGAAAAAAACCCACCGCTGCCGGAAAAATCCGTTCCGGGAACGCCGAAACAAAAAGGAAAAGAGCCTCCGGTTCCCGAAGCCGCCTCCCTGGCGCCGGTACCCCAAGGTCCCGATCCTCAGGCCGACCGAACTCCGGAATTTGCCAGCTTAGACCAATGGCAGCGGTATTGGCCGAGGTTCCGGGGTCCAGAGGGTAATGGCGTTTCCCGGCATCCTGGCGCCCCGACCCATTGGAACACCCAGACCGGCCAGGGCGTGCTCTGGAAGGCGGCCGTGCCGCTGCCAGGCCATAATTCGCCCATTATTTGGAAGGATCGGGTCTTTCTGAGCGGGGCCGAGGCCCAGCGGCGGGAGGTGTATTGTTTTGATGCGGCGAGCGGCAAACTGCTCTGGCAGCGGGCCGTGCCGGCCACGCCGGAAGGCTCCGTGAAAGTGCCCAAGGTTTCCCGCGAGACCGGTTTTGCCGCCCCGACGATGACCACCGACGGCCGACGGGTCTTTGCCATCTTTGCCAACGGCGACGTGGCCGCCTTCGACATGGAAGGCCGATTGGTTTGGGTTCGCGGCCTGGGCATCCCGGAGAATCATTATGGTCATGCTGCTTCCTTGGAGATTTGGCAGAACCTGCTCTTTGTGCAGTTGGACCAGGGCATGGTGCAGGAGAAAAAATCGCGGATATTGGCCCTGGATACGCTGACGGGCAAGACGGTCTGGCAGCAGCCGCGGGAAGTGGCCGCCTCGTGGGCGACGCCGCTGGTGATCCGGCGGGAGAAAGATGCACAATTGATTACAGCCGCTGACCCCTGGGTCATCGCCTATCGGCCGCAGGACGGCCAAGAAATCTGGCGCATCAAATGCCTCAGCGGCGAACACGGCGTCTCACCCGCCTATGCCGACGGACTGCTCCATGTGGGCAGCGAATACAGCCAGTGGTTCGCCCTGCGCACCGACGGCCAAGGCGACGTCAGCCAAACCCATATCGCCTGGAAAGGCGAAGAAGGACTGCCCGACGTGTGCAGCCCTCTGGTAACCGAAAAGTACCTGTTTCTGCTGATGACCTACGGGACGCTGACCTGCTACGAGGCCCGGAGGGGCAAGGTGTTGTGGACCAAAGATTTTGAACAGGCCCAATTCATCGCCTCGCCCAGTTGGGCGGAGGGACGGGTATATCTATTGGGCCAGGTCGAAACCGACCAAAAAGACCCCCAGGGCAATCCGATCGTCCATACCAAGGTTTGGGTGTTAGAGCCGACGGACACGGAGGCCAAGGAGGTAGGTCAGGGCCTGGTGGACGAAGGTTGCGTTGCCAGCCCCGCCTTCCAACCCGGTAGAATATATATACGAGGCAAAAGCCGCCTGTTTTGTATCGGTTCCGAAAAATCGGCTTCGCCCTAAGCAGCGGACCTGACGAGCAGGTCCCGGGAGGATTTCCCCCTTGTATGTCATTCCCGCGAAAGCGGGAATCCAGTTGCTTCTTTTCTGGATTCCTGCTTGCGCAGGAATGACACATTGGCCCCCTCAGCCGACCAGCCGCTCCCTTACGGTCGCAGCTCGGCCGGCCTCTCCCACCAGGAGAGATGCGGAAATGCTGGATTCCCGCTCACCCGGTTTGTCCTTCGGCATTGCCTCCGGCCAAACCGGCCTCTCCCGCCAGCGGAGAGGCAAACAGCGGACCTGTTTTGGATCGGTTCGGAAAAATCGGCTTCGCCCTAACTCTTGGCCTGGGCTTCGGGCGAGCGGAGCAGACGAGTGCCTATCCATTCCGGGGGATCATTTCGGCATGTAGGTTTTCCA
>Ga0272448_1001099_pt1 | contig 37953 bp, 39 predicted proteins | sample YNPCB0191_FD_202220 | JGI IMG/M metagenome (GOLD analysis project Ga0272448, IMG submission 202220) | Hot spring sediment microbial communities from Yellowstone National Park, WY, United States - YNP-CB-019-1 | ecosystem: Environmental > Aquatic > Thermal springs > Hot (42-90C) > Sediment...
TACAAGTTCTGAACGTGAATGCCCATTGGAACGATGAATGAGATCAGATAGGTCTATATGTGGTTTTAGTGTAGTCTTCTTCAGGCTTACCTTCACCTCCAGCGTGTTGTTATATGCACAGCACAAAAGAGGCCGAGGGTAGGCCTAAAAAGCTAACCTACAATTGAACGCCACGAAAAGTTTTCTCCATAAAATAAACACGGCGAAAAAACTTGACTGAAAAAGTAGAGCTAACCTCTTCAAAAGTTGCCGTAGGCTCCATATACCTAACCTCACAAAACATTCTCTCCACATTAATAGGCGTAAAGGCTTAGGCTTAATTAGATTTAATGTATGTGACGGTTGATGACGAGAAAAATAAAGCCTAAAATGAAGTTTGTAAGCAAAAAACAGCATGAAAAAAAGCCCGTTTAACTGTTTTCAAAAACATAGGGGGGTATACTGCATAATGAAAGTTTCACGTTTATACAGTATGCATCTAAGGCTGCACAGGATCAGGCGAACCCTAGAAGTTGACAAGCGGAAGCTCTGCAAGAATCTAATGAACCTCTCCGAAAAAGCACTGAGGGAGATGAAAGAAAAACTCCTCACAACCTAGACGATCTAGATAACCTTCACTTCATCCCTGAACTAAAAACCACAATTTTCGAACTACGCTACAGCCTCATTGTTTTAACAGGCGCGTAATAAACTGTTTTTCAGTTAGGGTTTTGATTTCTGGCATTTTCTCAAAATCTGGGTCGTCGCTAATTATGACTGCTTCCTCAAAATATGCATTGGCCGCTATGAAAGCGTCAGCTATCGATATATTATATTTACCTTTGAAATCACCAGCCTTAACCGCAACCTCCTCGTCTATCAGAAGTTTTTTAAGATACACTGCGTACCTAAGCTGATTCGTTCTTTCTTCAGCCAAATCCGCTCTTTTTTCCTTCATATACTTGTAATAGATTTCGGTTAGCGTAACCACGCTTATCGCTGCCTCTAAATCCCCAGCTTCAACCTGAGACAAAATCTTCTGAACCGCATCCCAACCTTCTTCATGTGCAAAGAGCTTAATCAAAGGCTTTGTGTCCAAAACAATCTTAGGCTTGCTGGATTCGTTTTTCAAATTCTCTAGTCCACTCCTTTCTCATAGTCTCAATTTCTTCGGAAGGCTTTATACCCTTGAACACCTCTTTATCTACACCTGCTAAATTCGACAATTTGGGCACCGGAACTATTTTGATCGCATTGCCATCACGAATAATCAAAAGTTTCTCACCTTTCACTATCCTCAGTTCCCTTCTCAACCTTGAGGGAATCGTTACTTGACCCTTAGAAGTGACTGTTACAGTTTCCACCAAAGCCAATTCCACCTTACAAAATACAAAACACCTTACATTAATAAATATGTCGGAAAAACTATCACATCTCGTCCGAAGAGTTCTTTTGGAGTTTCTTTTGGGTTTAAACTGAAGAGTGGCAAGATTAACCCCCTTAAGTAAAGAGACCTAATTTGCTCAACAACATTAAGCATTGATATGCGTAACTAAGCATGTATTGTGCAGTTTTTAAGAATTTAACGCAGTTATCCAAGAAGGGGCATATTACATTAAAATTTATAAAAAGATAAGCTCACGCAGTCTGACATTGTATCGGCAACGCCATTGATTTAAATAGCTTACCGACACATTTGCACCGTTACCTTGCTAACACCTTCTTCTGCTGCTACTTAGCCTATGGCTATGGGCTCCAAGCGTAACCTTGCTGCCGACGCTTCAGCTTCTAGGTTTAACAGGCTTAGCAATAGTTAGGGGAGCATCCCTCCTACTATCCTTCACCTTAAGCGTCTACTTCCTATCAAAAACGGTTAAAATAGAAGTAGGCCGGCAAACAGCGTGGAAAGCCGTCGCATCCGCCACAACAATGAGCATCGCAGTATTAGCCGCACAAAAAACCTCATACGACAAGCGTGCATTTCTGTTGCTTGAAGGATAAGCGCATCCGTAAGCGCGTGGAAACCATGTTTGATAAAGCCCTGTAAATCCTCTTTTTTCTATAGTTAACGGATTTGAATGGTTCAGTGTCATTATTTTTATTTCCGTAGATCTTAGCGAATATAAAGAGAATTACTAAGAAAAACAGAAAAAAATATAATAAAGACAGCGTCACTTACTGAATAGGGTGATATACAAAATGGAGCGCAGCATAGAAGCGTATGTTTCGAGAGAAGTCATGAAAGTCTTTGAAGGATACACACTGGTAGCAACGAATGAGGCACTTCCTGGACGAATCAAAGTAGATTTTCACTTAAGAAGTGGGGATGGTTCTGACGTGTTTGTGGAAGTGTCGACACGCAAGATAGAACGTTCCATGCTCAGTAAGATACTTAATCTATATTCTTCATTGTCTAATATGGAGCCGCCTTTAAAGAGGTTTGAGTTGATTATTGTAGGCTCTGGGGTTGATGTGTCAGTAAAAGAGGATCTTGAAGGGCTTCCTGTTCGTTTGGTTTCCTTTGAAGAGCTGGGTATAACTCAAGGGAAGCTGAGAGAGCTTGAGGAGGAGCAAAAGCAGCTTAGAATTCGCAAATTGTCGCCAGAAGAGGCAAAGTTAGTAGCCAAGTGGGAGGCTGAGAAAAAAACTTTAGTTCGGGCGGTAGATGTTCAGAGTGTCTTGCACTGTTCGCTTGATTACGCTTATTTTCTGCTGCATAACCTCAAGCGGAAAAACTGGCTTGAAAGGATAGGCGCAGGCATGTATCAGTTTGTACCAGCAGCTTACGGTTATCCTGAAAAAATTCCGCCTGCTAATGCTTTGGTTGTTGGGGCAGCTTTTGTTGAACCATACTATTTCAGTTACTACACGTCTAACAGCCATTATGGTTTTACTACTCAAACGCCGTTCACCTTGTTCATTGCGACTACGAAGAAGAAGCTCAATGTTGAATGGCAGGGTGTCACATTTAAATTTGTGACATTGTCGAAGCATAAATTCTTTGGGTATCAACTTGAGAAAGTCTTTGACTCTGAAGTTTACATGGCTGAACCTGAGAAGTCTCTGGTTGACTCGTTCGACAAGCCGCATTACGCTGGTGGAATAGAGCAGCTTGCAAGAATCACGTGGCGAGGCTTAGCGGAAGTTAACCAGAATAAGTTGGTGGAATATGCTGTTAGAATGAAATCGCATGTGTTGGTTCAAAGACTCGGATTTATGATCGACTTCCTTGCGAGAGAAAGGCTTGTTAAACCGTTGCCGTCAGGTCTTAGGAATTTGTTACAGGATAGTGTTGGAAAGACTCCGATTTACCTTGATCCGCGGAAGCCGAAGACAGGTTCTTTCTGTAAGGAATGGCGAATTGTTTGTAACTTATCCCCTGATCAATTGCTGAGCGAAATTGAGGTGAAGTAAGGTAGGATGTTAAGCAAGAAACATGTGACATTCTATGCCAGATCAAATAGAGTGCCTTTGGATGTTGCAGAAAGAGATGTGGTTTTGACTTATGTTTTGAAGGTCTTGTCAGAACCCATTTTGCGGAGGTTGGCTTTCAAAGGTGGCACGTGCTTAAAGAAGGTGTATTTTGGAAATGTTGGTCGGTTTTCGATGGATCTTGACTTTACGAGTTCAGGCATCTCTCTTGAGGAGCTTAGGCATGGGCTTAGGCAATCGCTGGACAAACGTAGCTATTATGACATTGAATTCAAAATAGCAGACGAAAATGTTAGAGCAGGACTTGGTGCAGGCGGTGAATCTTACTTAATCATCATCGATTATGCTCACAGTTGGAACGATAACGAGTTTACGCTTGAAGTCAGCTACAGAGAGGAACCGCTTCTGCCTATTCAAAAGGCGCCTCTTTACGATGAGATGTATTTCAGGTTCTGTGAGTTTTCAAGGTTCGCTGTTAGATGTTTGCAGAAAGAGGAATTGCTTGCAGAAAAGTTGAGGGCTGCGTTTCAGAGGCTTCGGGCTCGGGATTTGTATGATCTTTACTTGTTTTCGTGACGACCGTTTGGCAGAGACATGGTGAGAAAGCTTGTTGTTGTCAAGTGTTGGAATGTTCGAGAACCGTTCAAGCCCGATGCGCTTCTAAGTAGCATATCTGAGGGCAAATATGATTGGGATGACCTTCAACGATTAGTGAGAAGGGGAGACCTGCCGTCTGAAGAGACAGTAACTGAAAAGGTGATCAGTGAATACTCGTTCCTTAAAAACTTGGATAAAAATTTGCTTAGAATCATTAATGATTCTAAGACTCATAAAGAGAAAAAACTTGTTGCGGAGATTCTTGGAAAAAGGAAGGCTGCCTAATGCGCGGCTGCCGACATATTTGCATCGTTACCTTGCCAACACCTTCTTCTGCTTAGCCTATGGCTATAGGCTCAGAGCCTAACCATCTGCAGTTGGCTGTTTAAACGTGTATGTTGAAACTTTGAAAAACCTTAAATAGGTTTACCTTTTTAAAGTAAACTTGATGTCCAGCTACGTCGTGATAGCGGCAAAAATCCCCCGAAAAATCAAGGAATTAATTGATGCTTTAGGGATCAAGCCTAGCCCAGTGATAAGAAAGGCGTTGGAAGAAGAGGTTAAGAAGGTTCTTCTCGAGAGGTTGGAGGCAGAGGCGAAAGGTCTCAGCCAAAAAATTTCCCACCTATCTGATGAGGAAATCGCGGAGATTATCAGAGAGGACAGGGAGCGATGAGAATCCTCCTAGACTCAAGCGCTTTACTGAACATTGTCAAGAGGGCCGAAATATCTAAGCTAGGGGAGGCAGCAACCCTTGACCTAGCATTGTATGAAGCCTTGAACGCAGTGTGGAAGGAACATCTCAAACTTAAAAGGATAGATCGAGACACCGCGTTAGAGCTGGCCACGCTGTTACAGAAAACCTTTAACGTGATAGGCAAGGTCTCAATAGAGGGCGTTGAAAGAGAAACCTTCGAGATCGCATGCAAACATGAATTAACAATCTACGACGCATCATACGTGACCGCTGCCGAAAGAAATAACTGTACACTGATAACTGACGACAAAAAGCTTGCAGAAAAAATTAAAGAAATTGTGAAAACAAAATCGAGCAGAGAGATTTAACGTCAAACTCTAAAAAACCCTTCATGCCGAAAGAATTACTTTGAAGCGAAACTTTCATGGAACTACACGTTCAGGAGGCTGATACGCGTATGTTGAGGGCTGCGTTTCAGCGAACTATGTAAAGCTTTGGCGGCCCATACTTTTCTTTTGAGGCGTAGACGGCGAGCGCTAAAGCCCACAGCATGTCGTCATGCGCATCCTGCGGATGATAGAAGGTTATTGTTCCTTTTTCTTCAGGGCTTTCATCAGGTTCAGGCTTGCCGAAACGGTATCGCTGCTCATTGATTTGTGCAAGGAGGGCTCTGTGAAGAGGGAGAACAAGGCGTTTTTGCTCCATCCTTGTTTGAAGAAGAATCATCATGTCCTGCTTGGTTTTCGAGGTGAAAGCTAAGCCTTCAATCTGCGACGCAAAGCCTTGTATCTCCTCAACAAGGCTTTCGCCGACGGCGCTTTGATCCACAAAACCCTTAACAACGTCAAACGTTTCGTTCAGCCAACGTATGAACGAGACGACTTCAGTGTACGGTGTGCCAAGCATAAACTGTTTTAGTAGGCAAAGCCTAAGTTTTTCGTCTTCTTCTTGCAGCAAGGCCACTGCGCTGTAGTCAACTCTTTTGCCAAAGTCAGCTCCCAAATAATAGTTTCCCTTAAATCTTTCACCTGTCTTTAGCTGGTCAAAATCTAGTAGGTCATAGTCTTCTATGCAGCCGCGGATCAGGTCCTGCTTGAAAAAGCTGTTTTCGTCATCCACAAACTCAGCTTCATACTCCATCTTAAATCTGAGTTCACCTATGACTCCGCGTTGCTCCTCAAGAAACTCTTTTGAAATGAGGGGGCACTCCTCAGCCCTAACATGCTGGCTCCAAAAGTCCGGGTTCTTGAAACTTCTGTAAAAAACGTGGTCTCGACCCCAAGGCGTACTCAACATGATAGCCGTCCCATTAGTGGTCGCCAACATCGGAAAAACGACGCTTAAAATAACCTCCTCAGGCATGAACGCAGCCTCGTCCATGACGACTAAGTCGGCAGTGTAACCCCTCAACGTAGCTCCATCAGGACCGCAAGGCAAGGCTATGATTTGACTCTTGTTGCGAAGCTGAATCATGGTACGCGTCGACTTAGCCACAGACCTCCGCAAAAAAGGGTTACCCATAATAAACTGTTCAATCTTGCCGAACATGATCATGCTTTGCCTAAGCCCCCGACTAACTATAAGCGTCGTAGTGTTGCCGTTCGTAAAGGCGTAATGAATCACCTTAATCGCAATCGTCGTCGTCTTCCCAGTCTGCCTAGCCCAACAAGCCACAACCCTCTTTTTCGGACATAGCAGAAGCTCAGCCTGGTATGGGAAAACCTTAAAACCCAGAATAGCCTCAGCGAAGAACACAGGGTCCTGCCGAAGCCTCTTCCGCAAACCGTTAAACCTTTCTACACTCATGACGAGAACCGCTCAAACGTACCTTCCTAACAGTTAAAGAAAACCTTCTGGTTACGCAGCCCTCAGGAACCCTACGCTCAACCTCTGAAAGAAAAGAGGCAAGATCAAGGTCAGCTCCAGACCCAACCCGCAGATTCTCCAAGGACTCAGCAATCTTAACTAAAGCCTCAGCCTGCCTCGTCAAACTTCGACTCCAACGCAGCTTCACCTCTCCCCTAACCTTCCTCGCATTCAACTGGCAGACAGCATAATCCATACTCTTCTTAATGCTGTCCGCAGCGGCCAACAACAAATCCCTAGCAACAGAAGACAAGATAAACCACCAAACAACGCCACCAAAAACTACGCGAAACAAAAAAATAAAACTATCCCCAACAATAAAACCCCAAGAAATCAACAAAAAAACACCAACAAACCAACAAAAAACCAAACCAAACAAAACCCGAAAAACAACCAAAACCAAAAACAAAACCCAAAAAACAAACACCCACAACCAACAAAACAAACAAAAAAATATGCTTTGTGGACTAATTATGCTGATGAAGTATCTAATTTTCCAATTTTAAGGCTGAATTGTTGAAAGAGGCACAAAACCTCGTCCTTCTCTCTTTTTCCAGGTAATGCTGAAAACGGGTTTAAACAGAAAAAGAAGGAGAATTCAGTCACTTTCAAGAATTAATCCACAAAGCAAAAAAATAAATAAACAAACTAAGGCTGAACAGTCAAACCAGGCGGACCAAACTGCTTCAAAACCATACACCGAACAACATAATTAAACAAGACAAGAACACATAAGACATAAAACAGCCAAAAAACCAAAACAGCCAACCGCCTCCGCCCAAACCTGTCAAAAAGCCTATAAAGCCAATCAGCCACAAACAAAACCCCGAGACAAGCATAAACGTTAAACGGAACATCAAAAAGAAAACGCGCCTGCCAAGGAAAATCAACAAACACCATACAAGAAGCAATCAACAACCACGACAACAACAACCTATTAAAACGGTCCTCATAATCCGAAACCGAAAAAACACCAATAATCGCAAAAACAACCAAAGGAACAAAACCATAAAAACCCCCAACATAAAAATCAAAGGTCCTATCCAAAAAATACTTAAAAGCAAAAACATTAAAAACACTAGGCTGAAACTTCGCAACATCCACATAACCACCAATCAACTCAGCACCACTACCAACACTCAAAAAACGCCTAACATAAAAAACAAACAAGTTAACAACAATCAAAACAAAAAGAAACAACAACTCCCACCTATATCTACGAAGGCCGCTCTTACCAAAAACAGCAAGCAACACAGTAACGACTGAATAAGTTGCAAGGTTCATCATAACAACAAGAATCCAAGTCCAAGGATGAACAAAAAGCACAGCAACAGAAAAAACAACCGTAAGCCCCAAAACAAGCCATCCACGACGCCCATTAAGAACCCTCAACAAAAACCCATAAAAAACAAACGCGAAAAAAAGAGCAAACAAATTTGCAAAAAACCCCGCATACACACCAACAGTAGTAGTAAAAGAAAAACACGTAAATAACATACAAGAAGAGGCAACAAACAAGTTTCGCCCGCCACTCTTAACAAGCCAAAACGCCGCAAACATCAAAAGAAAAACCAAAACAACAGGCATAACAAAAGTCACAAGCACCTCAGCCGACAAACCAGAAACAACCTGACAAACATACTGCAAAACAAGATACAAAAACCTGTCATTTCCAGAAGCATAACCCAACGCATCTGCCACACCCATATCCCTCATTTCGCTCAGCCATTTAACATAATGAGGAACATCAGTTCCTGGAAACCCATAATTAAACAAACCAGAAACAGCAAAATGATAGTAACCAACGAAAAACATAATTACAACCGAAGCTAAAACTACGAACAGCGAAGGCTTCAACAACGACTTCCACGAAGCAACATACCCCTTCTCCGAGCTGCCTGAAGTCTCACCGCCAAAAACCCCCTTAACCGCCAATTCTCCAACCCAACTAAAAGCGAAAACCATCATCAAAACCGGCAAAGCAAAATAAAGAACACTCCAAATCTGAGCCTCAGCGAAAGCCACGTTCCAACTGTCACCTGAAAAAACAAAAGAAGGAAAAAACAAATGAACAACCCACCTGCCGAGACTCGCAACCTCAACAAACAAAAGAAAAAGCACAGCATACAATGCAACTAAAACAACAAGATGCTTTCTGCCACCAAAAACAAAACCCGCCCGCCAAAAAGAAAACACAAGAAAAACAAACACTGAACCAGTAAGCGCCAAAACCGCATTAACATCGAAACCTGACATCAATGCAGAAACACTGGCCGCAACAACCAAAACAAACAAAACAAGGAAGATCAGCCGTGAAACATTAACAGACTTCCGCAATAAGGCAAAAAACAAAAACACAGAACCAAAAAGCCCAGAAAAAACCCAAACCGCCCCATCAACAAAAGGCGTAATGACGACGATGTTAACTTCAAACCGTTTATAATCAAGGTAAAACGGTACACGCATCATGTTCACAGCGAAGACCACACTGAAGAACAAGAAAACAGCTACCAAAACAGAAGACAAATGAATCAAGACAGTATTAAGCCTCACAATCTCACCAAACCAACCCGTTCATATCAAGCCTCGCATTGCAAATCCATTTTTCGTCATTAGACCCGAGACGGAAACATATGTAATAACAACTCAAATTTCTATTTTTGTTAGCATTTATATTGGTTTGCTCTAAAATATGTGGATATGGCTTACAAGATTTCCTTCGCTGTAATCCTTTACATAGCTTCAGCAGCTCTAGACATCTACCTAGGCATAACAACAATAAATCCTTACAGGGCATTTTTTCTCAGAGCAGCAGCCGTCACAACCATACTAGCACTTTTCATCGTTTTCCTAAAAAAATGCGAGGCACTCAAAATTTTCCCCTTATTCGTTACTTCCTTAATCCTTTCCGTAGCAGCGCTAACCATAGAAGGCTACAGCAACCTAGTCCCAGCGAACACAATAATTAAAGCAGCCGCAGTTCTATTTACAGTAAAGCCCGACCTCATAGAAATCGAAGTAATAACCGAAGAGGAAGAAGTTAAAGAATCTGAAAAATCCTAAAAGCAAAAATAAATATGTGACTGAGGTGAAATCTGGTTCATGGAAACCATTGTAACAGGAGGTTGCGGATTCATCGGCAGCAACCTCGTTGAAAAACTCCTGAACGAAGGCCATCACGTGACAGTTTTTGACAATATGCACACAGGCAACCTCAAAAATCTGGAAGGCCTAAACGTAAAGGTTTTTCGCGAACCATACAGCAAAATGGATTCCTTTGTATCCAAGCCCGACGTGATTTTTCATCTAGGAATCCCATCGTCGACACCCATGTACAAGAACAATCCAAAACTAGTCGGAGAAGCAATCAACGACGCAATAGACATCTTCGAGTTCGCCAAAAAAAGCAGATGCAAAGTTGTCTACGCAAGCAGCAGCAGCATCTACAACGGAAACAAACCCCCATACACTGAAGACTTACCCGTGCTCGTAACCGACTTTTACACTGAATGCAGATACGCAATAGAAAGACTAGCGAAACTCTACAACGGCCTATACGGCGTAAAATCCGTAGGCCTAAGATTCTTCAGCGTCTACGGACCGAAAGAAAAATACAAAGAAAAATACGCCAACATCATCTCGCAGTTTCTCTGGGCCATGACGAAAAATGAGCCTCCAGAAATATACGGGGACGGAACACAGACCAGAGACTTCATCTACGTCGGAGACGTCGTAGAAGCTTTAATGTTAGCCATGAAAAAAGACTTCGAATGCGAAATCTTCAACGTCGGCACAGGAATATCACACACCTTCAACCAGATAATCGACCTGCTCAACGAGATGCTTAGAAAAAACATAAAACCCGTCTACAAACCTAACCCAATAAAGAACTACGTGTATGATACACTGGCAGACACAACAAAGGCGGAAAGAGTCTTAGGATTCAAAGCAAAAACAACCCTGAGGGAAGGAATAAAAATCCTCGTCGAAGGAGAAAAATAGACAGACTCCTATGCGCAACATTAATCTAGCGCCGTTTACAAGTCCTAAACAGCAAACAACAATAAGAAGAAACGATTGCAGGCTGCCTAGACCTAAGGAAAATTTAGAGAAACAAATATTGTGAATAGTATGTGTTTAGCTACTTTTGAAACAGATTCATTCAACCTTCTCTTCCAAAAAATACGTTATGCAAACAAAAAAAAGAAGGCTAAATTTGGCTTCTTTTCAGCGAGCAAAAAATATACTGTTAATAAAATTTAAATACGCCATACTAAAACTTAATAACAAACAGATCGAGTATGAGGGATTTTCCATCCAAAAAACAGATTTTCATAAGCTAAAAAGATCTTTACATAAAAACTCACTTTTAAGCCTAATCATAACAGCTCTTATAGTTACCATTCTGCTGTACCCATCTCCAGTCACGGCGGTGCAAGTCAGCATCACCCAGCTTCACGGCCAAAGCATAACTCAGGGACAAACTCACACATTTTACATCAGCATACAAATCGAAACAGGCGAAATGATCCCAATAGACAAAGTAAGAATCAAGGTCACTGGACCCACATCATTCACGTACGAGTTCCCCGCAGCCTCAGGTGGAGAAGAACAATACATCACCCTGTTGGCTCCTATGTTTGTAAACTATGGTTATGGAGCATACTACGGGTATGGCTACGGCTACTTTCCAGGCTACGGGTGGGGATATAGAAATTACCCATATGGCTACGGCTACGGTTTCTACGGTCCCAACACAATAACGTGGCAGGCAACCCTGAAAAACACAGCTTCACTTTCACCTGGCACATACAAAATGACGGCTGAAGTGGAGTCAGACGGAGTATGGTGGGGAGGGCCTCCAACAGAAGTAACGTTTACCATAGTGGCTGCACCAACGCCTCCTCCACCAGCAGCACCAGACTTGACAATACAGTTCGTGGATCTTCCAACAGAGTTCCAAGCAACCCGAACATATGACATCAAATTGCAAATCAAGAACATAGGCACAGCAAACGCTGGAGCATTCAACGTTACGCTCACAGCCAACGGCACCTTAGTAAATGACAAAGTCAACGTTTCAAGCCTAGCAGCAGGGGGACAAACAAACGTAACAATTGAATGGACACCTGCAACAAAAGGAAACTACAACCTTGTTGCCACAGTTGACTCAGACGGAAAAATTGCAGAATCGAACGAGGCTAACAACGCCGCAACAACAACAGTAACAGTCGGAGTATTCGTGCCCACACCCGCCGAAGTTGAAGCGATGACCGACACAGAAGCAGCCCAAGCCCTTGAACAACTCACAGCTGAACAAGCAGCAGGCATACTTGAACAAGTCTCAGTAACCAAATGCGCAAGAGTACTACTTGCAATGGACGCCGAGTTTGCAGCCCGAGTACTATTAGCTATGGATCCAGATTATGCAGCCACAATAATCGAAGAGATGGTAGACCTTAACGCATCAGGAGCAGCAACCATAATCGAGGAAGCAACAGCATTAGATGTAGACGCAACAGTCGCAATCCTTGAACTCATGGACACAGTACACTTAGCCAAACTCATAATTGCAATCATCAACCTGCCCTCAACACCACAAGTCGCAGCGCAGCTACTGGAAAAAATGAGCCTAGAAAAAGCAGTTGACATCGTAAAAGTCATAGTCGAACTTGGAGCACAAGAAGACCTCGCTAAGGCTTTCCCACACCTCACAACAGAAAGGCTGATCGGTATCATGGAAGCCCTTACAGTTGAAGAACGTGGATCGTTCCTGCCATACATGACTTCCGAAGACATTGAAAGAATAGAAACACTAATAGAGTATCCAGACTTAACCGTTACGTCGGTTGTAGTGTCACCTGAACAACCGCACGCTGAAGAGGCAAGCACCGTAACAGTGACCGTAAAGAACATCGGAAGAGCCGACGTAAACATGTTTACCGTAAGACTCAACGTCAACGGCGTTACACTACAAACCTTAACAGTTGACGGACTAACAGTCAACCAGACAAGAACAGCGTCATTCACATGGACACCGACAGCTCAAGGCACATACACTCTGACAGCAGCCGTAGACCCAGAAAACGCAGTTGAAGAGCTAGTTGAAACCAACAACGAACTCAGCAAATCCGTAACAGTGCTGCCTAAACTGTTACCTGACCTAACAGCGGCATTCACAAGTCTTCCATCAGAATTCGTAGAAGGAACCCAGTACACGATCACAGTCACCATTAACAACATCGGAACAGCTAGCGCAGGACAGTTCACAGTTGAACTGAAAGCTAACGGTGTCTCGGTTGGTACACAGACAGTTAGCAGCTTAGCGGCAGGCGCAAGCACAACAGTGTCATTCACGTGGACCCCAGCCAGCGCGGGACAGTACACGTTAACTGCCACAGCTGACTCAGGAAACACAATTGCTGAGCTGAACGAAAACAACAACAGCGCCACTCAAACAGTTACAGTGAAATCTAAACCAGGAATATTAGAACAGTACTGGTGGGTAATAGTAATCATAGTAGTAATAGTGGTCGCAGTGCTAGCCTACGTCTTCCTAAGACGCAAAAAATAACAAAACACCCCATTTTTTATAAAACTTCTAGACAATCAAAAGCAACTATAAACATTTCATTTTATACCCCAAATTTTCGACACAACCCAAAATTCGTAAATATCCCAAAGGACGGTTCTGGTGGGGTCGCCCGGATTCGAACCGGGGTCAAGAGAGCCCAAGTCTCCTAGCCTAGACCAAGCTAGCCGACGACCCCTAAGCCTTGTTGTTTGCTTCGGCTCCTTAAGGAATTTAGCTCTTCCATAAATAAGTTTTTCACTGGTACAATTGACCAGATGCAGAATTTTTTGTTGTTTGCTCCTAATTACTGTTGTTCGTAAAAAGCATTAAATGCCAAGAAGGGAATGAATAGAATTGAGTTATGGGTTTTAACTTGCAGGCCAAGGTGAGGAATTATGAAGGCTAAGCCAGTAAAGTTCGGCGTCGTTGGATGCGGCGGAATAACCAATGTTTTTCACATTCCAAGAGAGCTCATCCCATTTTTGGTAAAGAAGAACAAGGCGAAGCTTGTGGCTGTTTGCGACGTGGTTGAAGAAAGGACTAGGTTGACAAAGGAGAGGTGGCACGCTCAAGAGTATTACACTGATTACGATTTGATGTTGGAGAAGGCGGACATAGACGCGGTTTTGATAGCCACAAGCATGGGGACTCACGCTTCGTTAGCCATTAAAGCAGCTAAAGCTGGAAAACACTTCTTTGTGCAGAAACCCATGGCTACAAACATGAGGGACGCTAACGCTGTTGTTGAGGAAACGCGGAAAGCCAAGGTTAAGGGCCAAGTGCGGCCTGACACGCCACTTATTCCGGTTTATCGGAAGGCACGTGAACTCATAAACGAAGGCCACACTGGGAGGCCATTGTGGTTTCAGTCAGGATTTGGAAGAGACGCTCCAGACTGGGGAGCCGAAACCTTTTTCACTAAAGATGCTGGTGGAGCCTTATTCGACTTAGGTGTCTACTCGATTGCTCCAGTCACGTACCTGCTGGGTCCCGCAAAACGAGTTGTAGGATTAGTTGCAATATCAATTCCTACACGCTCTCTTATGCCTAAGGACGTATACACAAAGAATCTGATCGACTACTTGAAGGGAGGACAATACAAGGTTTGGGACCCCAGCCTTCCACATGAAGAAGTCAAGATTGAGTCTGAAGACAACACCTTCACACTTTTGGACTACGGCAACGGTTGCCTAGGCGTAATTATTTCGAACTTTGTAATGCCACATGGGTTAAGAAGGCCTATTCCAGAAGCAGGCATAGAAATTTATGGCGACCAAGGGGGACTAATTGTTGGTGGGGTGCAAGGCTCCTCATTATCGCTGCTTACACTAAAAAAGGAAAGTAGATATAAAAAAATGGTTAACGGAACATCGAACAGCTGGTACTATTTTGGAACTATGCCGAAAGGTGTAAACCAGCTTGTCCACTTCGTAGATTGTATAACGAAAGACGAGGATCCTTTACCAAACGTGGAATGGGGTAGACATTTAAGTGAAATTATGATTAAATCAATCGAGTCAGCCAGGACAGGAAAGGCACTGAATTTGGAAACAACCTTTTCCATAAAATGAGAAATCCGAGAAACAGGAAAGATCTATAGCGTTAGTAAGCCAGGAGCAAGTGTTTTCGCAAGCATGAGAATTAGGAATGAAACAGATGGAACAGTGACATTGTCGTCGATTGGATAAAATTCGAAGTGCTCAACGAAGGACGCCACGCCTCCAGCTATAATCCCAGCGGTTCCCAGTATTGTGCCAAGAGACATTGACAATGCAGCCATAGCCAGGTTCCCCCACCAAGACTTTGTTCTTTTACGGTAAACGTAGTTCCTAATTATGCCTGTAACCGCGTCCCCAAAAGACATGAAAAGAACTGGCAAAACACCGAACCAGTAATTTCCACCTGAAAGCCACCAGCCTAAAGAAATAATTATGCCCCACATTATGCAAAAAGACACCTCATACGCGTTTTCCTTTGTTTGAAACCAATACATGATTTTACCAAGCTTATGAGGAGTGTAAATGAAAATTGCTAGCAGCATGGCCATAACTAAAGGCAAAATCGCTGTTCTGAAAACAAACGGAACCACCAACGCGCAGACTCCTCCAGCAAGCATGTGAATTACCTTTCTGTTATAGTAAATCGCAACATAATGATCAACTCCCCTCTTTTTCATTAGTCTATAGAGGGTCTTTGTAAGGACAGTTGCTACGAAAATGACCCAGCTAAAGAGTAATCCGGTAATGAAAACTTCCTCGTTTGATATCATATCTTTGTTAAAAACAATAATTTCATGAAATAAAAGCTTTTAGAGAAGCTGGGAAGAAGAAGCAAATAAAAGTTTCATGTCAAAAAAATTGCGTATCCATATAACTGGGGATTTTAAGTTTAAATAACGCCTTTTTCTTTCAAATACTCCCTTATGCAGAAGTTGAGAAATCCCGTTAGGCTTCTTACTCCGTATTTCAGTTTTAGTTCATCCTTGTTTTCATCATAGTACTTCTTGGCCCGTTCATATATTTCGTCTGGAACTACGATCGGTCTCCAACCGTCCGCCACTATTGATCACCACCTTTAAATTATACCGAAATATATTTTGTATTTGGACAATCCATTGATGCAGTATTTACTAATATTTAAGTTTTATGGATATTTATATACAATTTTTTGTATAAAAAATACGAGCACTAAAAACAAGAAAATCCTATTTATATAATATATCGCACTTCAACCCTTCATTTTCATATAGTTTAACTTATTTTATAAACAATGCCTTTTGTCTGAAATGAAAATGGACGGTTCGTTCATAAATCTCTAAAACAGAGAAAAAGGAGCTATATAATAATTCGTGCCTTTGTTTTTTTAGTTTTTCTTCCATAAGTTTTCTGTTGGTTATATCCCTAATTTGGACCACAAAAGAAGAAGCAGACCTTGAAGTGTCACGTACAACGTTAATGAATAATTCAACGGATATCTCCCGCCTATCCGAGGTCAGTAATGAATATTCACGATTCTTTATTGGTCCTTCATTTATCGCGTTATTAAAATCCTCTAAGGCTTTCTTGCGGTCTTTTTCAGTTATGAGCCCAACGATGTTCCTGCCAACGACTTCTTCCTTAGAAGAAGATCCATAGATTTTCAATGTGGCTTGATTACAATCAGTTATGGTTCCATTAATGTCTGTAATAATGATTGCATCTGGAGACGAGTTCAGAATAGTCCACAATTTTTCTTCGTTTTGTTTTAGATCTCTTGTCCTTTCCTCAACAATCTCTGTAAGGATATGCTGTCTTCTATCAGCAGTTTTGAATGAAACCAGTGCTGAAGGTGTATCATTATACAAAATTCTTATAGCACTAAATGAGATTGGGTCCTGTTTAATTTTTAATGTAGACGACTCTGTTCCATAATCTTTTTTATCTAACAAAGAAAATTCTTTAGATAAATATTCAGACAAGGCAGCCTTGCAACCTGATGTTAATATTCCATTCTCAAGAAAATTCCTGTTACACCATTTCTTTGCTGTTCTCATCATCTCTAATGCTTTTTTGTTAGCCTCTAAAAGCATCCCGTTTTTATCTAGAATAACAACAAGGTTCGAAAAAAGACAGAGTAAATTTCGCATAAAATTGTTTACATCGGATTTTTCTTTCTAAAAACATTTTTGATAAGAAAATTTGCGGCTCGATTTTTGCATCTGCATTTTATCTACAAGACCTCAGCACATTTCCTGAAATTGTTTCGCTAAGAAGTTTTTCCTCTTTCTCAGACATGTAATTAAAAAAAATCGTTAGTTTTTACAATATTTATCTTGTATGAACTTTTGGTCAATATAGATTTTCAAGTGTTTAAATATTTTAATAAAATAAGTATCACAAAAAGAATTTTTCGTTACACTTTTCCAACATGTTCAGCATTATGGAGACGACAACTTAAGAACGGTGATTTTAACATAGTTTATAAACAAGAGCTAGATTCTATCCATGAAATGTTTGACAAAAGCATCCTTTAAATGTCCATCTACGACAATAATCGTAAAAAATGGGAAAATGCCTAACTCCGCATTTATGAAGGAAAACGTAATGTTAATCGACCCATGTGGAAGGCCTGTAAAAAGCATTAGGATATCTGTTACTCAGAGATGTAATCTTAATTGTTTCTATTGTCACCGTGAAGGCGAGGATATTGAGCACCATGAAGAAATGACGCCAGAAGAAATTAGGTGCATAGTTGAAGTTGCCACGTCATTTTCGATCAATAAGGTTAAGCTTACTGGCGGAGAACCTCTTGTGAGAAAAGACATTGCTGAGATTGTTCAGAAAGTTAGGTCAATACAAGGTGTAGAAGAAATCTCAATGACTACAAACGGCGTACTCTTAGCAGAAAACGCTCAAAAATTAAAAGATGCTGGATTGGCAAGAGTTAACGTAAGCCTAGGCACTTTGAACCCTGAAAAGTTCAAACAAATCACTTGCGTAGACGCCTTTGAAAAAGTAATTTTAGGTATACAGACCGCAGCAATGGTCGGTCTTAAGCCGGTCAAGGTTAACATGGTGTTGCTTCGGGGCTTGAATGATGGTGAAGTAAGCGATATGATTAGATTCACGGCTAAAAATGACCTAATTCTACAAATTATAGAGCTTGAGACGCTGAGCAAAATTGATGAAACTGGAACCTACAAAAAATACCACGCTGAGATGGATGACATAAAAGCCTATCTGGAAAGAATGGCGGAAAAAGTTGTGATTAGAGAGATGCATCATCGAAGAAAATATTTTCTCAAAGGAGGTGGCGAGGTCGAGGTCGTCAATCCGATGCACAACACAGAATTTTGCAGATACTGCAACAGGATACGGGTGACTTCGGATGGAAAACTCAAGCCTTGCCTTTTAAGAAACGATAATCTTGTGGATTTCGTAGATCCTTTAAGAGAGGGCGCATCGAAAAGAACATTGAAAGCGTTGTTCGTCGAAGCCGTTAATAGGAGAAAGCCATTTTTTGCTTAGACCCTTGAGCTTTTATTTTAGAAGTCCCTATTACTTTTGAACTTACATTGCCAGAGTGAAGTAGGATGCCTAGGCATGTTAGATTCGGAATTGTTGGTACAGGTGTAGGTGCTGATTTCTGTGCTCGAGGCTTTTCAGCCTTAGCCTCTGACGGAAGGGCGAAACTTGTTGCTGTAACAAGCCGAAGTGAAGAGCACGCTGAGGAATTTGCTCGTAAGTGGGGATTAAAGCTCTGGTACACGGATTACATGGAAATGTTGCAAAAAGCAGACATAGATGCAGTGATCATAAATTCCCCTCATTACCTTCACTGCCAAATGGCTTTGGACGCTGTTGAGTTGGGAAAAAACGTTCTCGTTGACAAGCCGATTGCGATCAACCTGAAAGAAGCAGATACAATGATTGATGCTGCCAAACGAGGAGGTGTCAAGCTAGGCGTCATCTTACAGTCAAGATTCGACCCAGTTTACAAAAGGATTAAGGAAGCAACTGAACAAGGTAAATTTGGACGCCTAATCTTAGGAGACGCCATCGTGAAGTGGTATCGAACCCAAGAATATTACGAAAGAAGTCCATGGAGAGGATGCTGGGCAACAGAGGGAGGAGGAACCCTCATAAATCAGGCAATACACACGTTGGACCTGGTTGTCTGGATTATGGGTTCTCCAAAGTATTTGTGGGCGCAAATGGACACGGTGGCTCACAAGATTGATGTCGAAGACTTGGCGATCGCAGCTATCAGGTTCAACAATAATGCGTTAGGGGTAGTTCAGGGAAGCACAGCGATTTATCCTGGTTTTCCAACGAGATTAGAGATTCATGGCACAAATGGCACCGCTATCGTAGAAGGCGAGGTATTAAAAAAATGGGTAATCGTTGGCGAGGAAGAAGAGTCTGCTGAACAGATAAAAGAAGGTTTGCAGTCTTGGTCTCGCCCTGAGTTGATGCCTGCGGTTAACCATGCTTCTTTGATTATGGATTTTGCTCAAGCTATTTTGGAGGATAGGGCTCCGCATGTAGATGGCATAGAAGGAAGAAGGTCTCTGGAACTGGTGAAAGCCATTTATAAATCCAGTTTTACAAATAGCCGTGTTGACTTTCCATTCAAGGGGTGAAAGAAAATGAAAGTTTTTATCATGACGGATCTGGAAGGAGCAACTGGAGTTGCAGGAGACTGGAGCGACTTTAATCCTGGAGGCCGAGAACACGATTCTGCCAGAAGACTTTTAACTGGTGATATTAACGCTGCAATACAAGGTGCGTACGATGGTGGTGCTAATGAAGTTGTGGTTCTCGACGGTCACGGAGCAGCATTCAGCATACTTTTAGAAGCCTTAGATTCTAGGGCGCAGCTCATTCGCGGCAGAAGAGAGACTGAGCTTGAAGGGTTAGATACGTCTTTCAATTTAATGCTTTGCATTGGCGTTCATTCCATGGCAGGGACGCCCGACGGGCTTTTAACTCATACCCTCTCGCATACCGAGATAGACAATGTGTGGTTAAATGGTATGCCAGTTGGAGAAATAGGATTGTGGGCTGCCTTATCTGGACATTTCAATGTACCAATAGGGCTTGTCACAGGCGAAGCGTCGGCAATCCGAGAAGCTAAGGTTCTTCTGGGCAATATTGAAACAGTCGCCGTGAAAGATGCTACGAGCAGGTTTGCTGCAAAGTGTCTTCATCCGCAAGTTTCGTGGCGCATGATACGTTTAGCTGCTGAAAGAGCCGTCAAGAGAATAGACGATTTTGAACCCTTTAAGCCAGAGGTTCCAATGGAGCTCAAGGTTCAATATCATAGCAGTGACCGTGCTGAATCTGTTAGTAAACATTATGGAACAGTTAGAATCGACGGTCGAACAGTTTCCTGCAAAGGCAACAACATCTTGGACATTTATAATATGTTGCTTAGCTGATCTTTAATATCCTTTTTTTCTTTCTTCATAGAAACTTATAGATATTATAAAATCCTATTTTTAACATGAATACACTTGTGTTTAGGTGAGTTTCATTGAGTAAAAGTGTTATGCAAAAAACTGTTGGAAAATCGTACGGTTACTTCGATGATGATGCGAAAGAATACGTGATTACACAACCTGACACACCGACTCCGTGGATCAACTATCTCGGAGAAAAAGATTATCTCGCTATGATTTCTAACACAGGCGGAGGTTACAGTTTTTACCGTGACCCGCGTCATCGGCGGATAATTCGTTACCGTTATAACGCTGTTCCAACCGATAACGGTGGACGGGCGCTTTACCTTCGACTTAACGATGGAGACTACTGGTCGCCTACGTGGCAGCCAGTTCAAAAGAAACTCGAGTTCTACGAGTGCCGTCATGGAGCAGGATATACGCGTATTAGCTCGGTCTATCGTGGCGTTAAGGCTGAGGTAACCTATTTTGTACCTCTAGGTCAAACATTGGAAATTTGGCGAGTCGTTCTAAGCAACGTTTCTAAGGCACCACTAGAATTACAGCTTTTTTCTCTGGTTGAGTTTTGTTTGTGGAACGCTTTAGATGACATGACCAACTTTCAACGTAACTACAACACGGGCGAAGTTGAAGTTGAGGATGGCGTAATTTACCATAAAACCGAATATAGAGAACGCCGAAACCATTTTGCCTATTTTGCATGTTCAGAGCCTATTTCAGGCTTTGACACTTCCCGCAATGCTTTTCTCGGACCATACCGCGGCTTTGACAGACCAATTGTCGTCCAAGAGGGAAAATCAACAAACTCGATTGCTCACGGATGGGCACCAATTGGCTCACATCAAATCAAGCTTAAACTTGCACCAGGAGAATCGCATGAGATGATTTTCATTCTTGGTTACGCAGAAAACCCGCCTGACCAAAAATTCTTCGCTCCCGGAGTTATAAACAAATCTAACGTTAAAAAGACGTTGAAACAGTTCCTTGATCCAGCGAACGTTGAAGCCGCTTTTAATGATCTACATCGGTATTGGAACGAGATGTTTTCTGCCTATGTTGTTCAGACTCCTGACCTTGATGTAAACCGAATGGTTAACATGTGGAATCCGTACCAGTGCACGGTTACCTTTAACCTGTCACGTAGCGCCTCATTCTATGAGTCAGGTATCAGCCGAGGAATAGGGTTCCGTGACACAAACCAAGACTTGCTAGGCTACGTTCACATGTTGCCTTCTCGGGCTCGAGAACGAATTCTTGATTTGGCAGCCACGCAGCTGCCCAACGGTGGAGCCTACCATCAATATGAGGTGCTTACAAAAAGGGGAAACACCGATATTGGCAGCGGTTTCAACGATGATCCGCAGTGGCTTGTGCTCTCTGTCGCTGCTTACCTTAAGGAAACGGGCGACTACTCTATTCTTGAGGAGCCCGTGGTTTACGATAACAAGCCCGGAACGGAACAACCAATTTACGATCACTTAAAACGTGCTTTACAGTACACGGTGGAAAGGCTTGGACCGCATAGACTACCATTAATTGGGCACGCAGACTGGAACGACTGTCTAAATCTAAACTGCTTCTCCGATACTCCAGGAGAATCTTTCCAAACCCACGTTGACACAACAGCCGGGACAACAGCTGAGTCAGTTTTCATAGGTGGCCTTTTCACTTTAGCAGCGAAGGAGATGGCAGCCATTGCTGAACATATCGGACACACGGACGACGCAGCTTACTATCGTGAATTAGCTGACCAAATGGCTCAAACTGTGATGCAGCATGGCTGGGACGGCGAGTGGTTTCTACGTGCTTACGATCATTTTGGCGCTAAAGTCGGCTCTCACGAGTGCGAGGAAGGGCGCATCTTCATTGAACCCCAAGGAATATGCATAATGGCGGGCATTGGATTAAATGATGGGCGAGCTGCCAAGGCTTTAGATTCCGTGGAAAAATATTTGGCAACAGAACACGGCATCACTTTGCACATGCCAGCTTACACGCGATATTACATCAACTTGGGTGAAATCTCAAGTTATCCACCTGGCTATAAAGAAAATGCAAGTGTCTTCTGTCACACTAACCCTTGGATAATGATTGCGGAAGCTATGTTGAGACATGGAGACAAAGCCTTTGACTATTATAAACGCATCTGCCCATCTGCACGGGAATCAATCAGCAACATTCACCGTTGTGAGCCATACGTTTACGCCCAGACAATTGCAGGTCCGTCAGCTCCTACTTTTGGTGAGGCAAAGAACTCTTGGCTTACAGGCACCGCTGCTTGGAACATGGTTGCCATCACACAATGGATTCTGGGTGTACGAGCTGACCATGACGGCTTAACTGTTGACCCATGCATTCCCAAAGATTGGAGCAAGTTTAAGGTTACAAGACGGTTCAGAGGCGCAACATACGACATTGAGGTGAAGAATCCAAACCGTGTCTGCCACGGCGTGCAACAAGTAACAGTTGACAACAAGCCAATTGAAGGAAACAAGCTGCCGATATTCAACGACGGAAACACACATCATGTAAGCGTGTTGATGGGAACCAAGCAAAAGTAAGCCTCATATGAATCAATGACACTGGAAATTTATACTTTTAATCCCAGAAGCCAGCATCTTTAACCCCTCCTATTTTTAGGAGTCGAACTTTCTTAGCTTACTTTTGTAAAAAGGTTGCTGCTCCTTCTCGATCTAAGGTAAATAAAGTTTTTCGAGGTTTATGTAAAAATTCTGGATTTCCCTAAAAAAGTTCAGGGAGAAGTCTGCTACGTCGAACAATTAGAGAGCTCTCCCCCACCAGCCGAGCTAGGCTGTAAAAATATACCATGAAGAAAAGGAGGCGATGAGATGAAAGCTAAAGCAATTGCGTTTTTGATGGTGCTGATGCTTCTGGCAACCGTGACAGCGTTCCTGCCCACGCAAAGGAAGGATTCGACGAGTTTGGATACAATTATCAGGCGAGAATTTTCGTCGGAAAAGCAGATGGCGTTGACAGAGTTTTGGATGGAAAGGTTTGGGGCGACCCTGCATACGCAAATGACTTGCTTGTTATGAAGTGGAGCAAGGCTTGGGACGACGCAAGGTTCCACGGCGCAGCTTGGACGCCTGACGCGTGGTGCACAAACGGGTGGAACGGAGCAGTTTCAGGCGGTTCAGGCGAAGTGTGGCATTACAAGATAATATGGGTTGGACCTGAACTTGAAAACAGCCCATACTGGCGTGAAGGCGGATACCCGATTTGGGGACAGTTTGAAGTCATAATGGGTCAAGGCACAGTCATCGGTGAAGGACCGATGACTGTGAAGGACGTTTGGTATGCATTAGCTACGCCGAACGGTCTTGGTGAACCATAAAAATCGGAGCATCTAGCAGTTTCATTTTACACTAAAATGGTGGGCCGGGCCGGACTTGAACCGGCGGCCTCAGCCTTTCTTAACTTTTTTCTGGTTTGTAAGGGCTGCTTTAGGTCCATGTGGATGTCCTAACCATGCTAGACGACCGGCCCTTTTTTTGCGGCCATTATCTAGACCATTTTTTGTTTTGTGCGTAATTTACCAATGCGTAACAAGTTCAAATATTTTACCATTAATGGTAATGGTGATGATGGAGGTTTTACCCGTAGGTTTTTCTGTAATATTCGTCGAGGAGCCTCGGTACTTCGGTTTTTGTTCTAATAGTCTTTATTGCGTCAGCTAGGTATTCGACCATTTTTTCCACAAGTATTTTACCCTTCTCTTTCGTTGCGTGTCTTGGATCGCCAATGTACAAATCAACCGCGTAGGCTTGCCAGTCAAAAGCTGTTTCGATTCCCTTGGGTAACTCGGTTTTTCCAAGTTTAGATTCTCTTTTAATGTTATCCATTCTTATATAGTTTCCAAAAAGGTATAGTCCAATGCTTGTTTCAATTTCGCAGGCGTGACCGTACGTTCTTCCTTCGCTTAGTTTGTTAGCCAACTCATTCAGTGGAGCCCAAGGTTCAATCATTGCATAAACCACGTAATCTTTTTTCTTTGCTTGACTGTCTCTCAGAAAAACCCTCAACAAAGAGTTGTTTCCGCCATGTCCATTAACAATCAAAATTTTCTTAAACCCGTTTCTTGCAACTTCATCGCATACTTCTTCTAAAATTGCCAGCAGAGTCTTTGCTGTTAAAGAAACTGTTCCTGGAAAATGCCTGTTTTCTAGAACATAGGCATAGCATAAAGGCGGCAGCACCACGGCTTCCTCTTTTTCAGCCGCTCTTTTGGCAATCTCGAAGGCGGTAATCGAATCTGTTCCTAGAGGCATATGTGGGCCGTGGACTTCAACTGAACCAATAGGTAAGATTGCAACGAGTCCTTTTTTAGCAGCTTCCTTCACATCTGGGCTTGTCATGTTTTCAAACAACATTTCAGAGTTCACCGTTCCTAAAATTGGATTCAGCGTAATTCGTATATAGAGTTATGCCTTCGAAAAAAATGTGAACACGGCGAAACAGAGGCAGCTGTTAGCTACTTTTGGAAGTATCTGGAGACTTTTTTTAGAGCTTTGAGGATCTTTTCCAGGTCTTCTTCGCTGAGGCTTGGGTGCACTGGGATTGAGAAGACTCTTTTTGTGATATCCTCTGTAACTGGGCACTTGGCTTTTGAACCGTACTTCTTGAGGGCTGGCTGTTTTGATAATGGAATTGGATAGTACACCATGCAGCCTATGTTCTCGGCTTTCAGAGCGTTTACAAACTCGTCTCTGGAACACTTGAACTGGTCAAGATCCATGACAACTGTGTAGTAACTGTAAGAATGGTCTACGCCTTCTCCCGGCTTCTGAGGCGTGAAACCGCCAATACGTTTTATGCCTTCGGTCAGAATTTTTGCGTTTCGTTTTCTTAAAGTTAGAAACTCATTGAACTTTTTAAGCTGGTTAAGTCCGATGACCGCGGCTATTTCAGTCATTCGGTAGTTAAGGCCCAGCGATATAGAAAGGTACCTTGTTTGTTGACCGTGGTTGCGGAAAAGCAGGCCTTTGTCATAGAGTTCCTTGGAGTTTGTTGTAACGAGACCGCCTTCACTTGTTGTTAATGTCTTCGTCGGATAGAAACTGTAACAATTCAAATCGTCAAAGGCTCCCACGTCTCTTCCGTTAATCGTTGTTCCATGAGCCTGCGCCGCATCGTTAACCAAGTATAGACCATGGTCTTCTGCTATTTCACCAAGCGCTTTCATGCCAGCAGCGTTCCCAAAAATGTGCACGGGCGCTATGGCTCTTGTTTTTGGCGTAATTCTTTCTTTAACATCCTCTGGGTCAATTGTTAATGTTTCCTCATCAATGTCTGCGAAAACTGGTCGTCCTCCAGCGAACACTACCGTGCTGGCGGTGGCGATGAAGGTGAAGTTTGGAACAATAACCTCTACTCTAGGCTTTAGAACCGTAGCAAAAGCAGCGTGCAAAGCAGCGGTTCCTGAACTAACAGCGAAAGCGTATTTAGCACCGACTTTTTCCCTAAATTCTTTCTCGAACTCTGCTGTTTTTGAGCCTTGTGTGAGATGCCCAGATTTTAGGACCTCCACTATGTCCTGAACAGTTTCCTCAATAAACAAAGGTTTCGCTATTGGAATTTCTTTTTCAGAAACAGGTTTGCCGCCTTGAATTGCCAATTTTTCCAAGGAGTTTTGGCTCCGCGGTTATCAGGTAAAGTCGGATGCTTGCTCTTAGGGTTCAGGATATTTTTGTTAGCGCAGCATTGATTTCTGCCAGCTCGTTTTCTGTTGCCTCAAGTCCGAGCTCAAAAATTTGCTTATTTTTTTCATAGGTATCGGATTTTACCTCTTTGGCTATGTTCTTCATTTCTAAAGTTGCAAGAAACATCTTCAAAAGTTCAGCTTGATTCTTAAGCTCCTCAGCTCTCTCACTCATTTTCTGCTGCAAAGTTTTTTTGTGAGACTCGAATTCCGCAATGTTCTCGTTTAAGCTTTTAACAAGATGCTCATAGGTAGGCCGAGACATTCTGTTTTTAGCTAATAATTCGTCCAATGCCTGTTTTTTCCTCTTGGCTAACTCAAGTTCCAATCGGACCTTTTCAAACGAGGATTTCCACGAACTCAACATCATCACTTTCCATTAGATTAAATTATGACCATAGGTTTTCTTATACTCCTAACTTAATATTAAGCTTCATATGTAACGATTGGTTCTCCTCTTTCTTCTGAGGTCAAAGCTGTTACTACAATATAGGGTACACGCCGCTTCACATAATTCAGAATTTGCTTAAACCTAGCAGAATCATAACTTAATGTTAGCTCATCAAGAATGAAGAACGGAAAGTCGGGGAGAAAAGTTTCCTTAGCTGCAAGCATCAGCATCAGACTTACTGTAAGTTTCTCAGATGCACTTAGGGTTTCGACAGGTTGGTGGACACCGTTTTCTCGAATAATGTTTAGTTTAAAGTCTTGGTCTAGAAAGATGTTCTCAAACCCTTTCAACATAAGTTCTTTGAAAGCTCTGTTGATGTTTCTGTTGAATCTCAGTTTAGCTGACGTCATTCGTCTCATGTACTTGTCTTGATAGTACTCGATAACCTTGTTCAGCCACTCTATTCTTTGAGCCAAGTCTTTACGAACCTCGACGACAAGCTGTCCGCCGTACTTAGGATCATATTCTGGAATCTTTTCAGCCTGTTGAATCGCTTCTTCCTTAACATTTATGACTTCATCTATACGTTTAGCTTCCTCCTCCAAGGCTTTTAACTCTTCAGACTCAAACGAAAGTTTTTCTTGGCGCTCTTTTTCTAATTTTGCCACTTCTTCTCTAAGGTATGCAACACGCTTCGATTTTTTCGCAATCGCTTTATGCAGCTCTTTATGTTTTTTCTTAGAATTTGCGATGCTTTCTCTAAGGCGAGCCGCGACCTTTGCAGAATCGTCGGTGAGCTCAAGAAACTCCTTTAACTGCTTCATTTTTTCTTCTTCACGATGCAACTCCATCTTGAGAATAGACAAACCATTTTCCTCTTTTGAGAGCTCAGCCTCTGTTTCCTGCTTTTTCTTTACGACGTCCTTTGCATTATCCTCACGGCCAGCTTTGAGATTCGCAATTTTGGTTTCTACCTGTTCAAGTCTCAAATAAAGGTTGGTTAGCTCTGTCACTAAAAGAGGAATGGACTCGAACCTCTCGAAGCTTGGACCTGCCAGCTCCCTACTGATATCGTTTACGAGCTCTTGAGCTGCCGATATAATGGTGCTGTAGTATTTGCCATAGGATAAAATTTCAAGGTATTCTCGGAAAACCGTTCCACCTCCAGTTATTTTGTGAACAACACTGGTTTCAGCCATTGCTACGCACGCATCAAAGGCTCTAGAGTCAGAAAACGGAAGCACCGTTCCCGATGCTGTGACAGAACCTGAAGATGTTCTCCTAAGCTTTTTCACATAAGTCCTATCGCCATATTGAACTGTGATTTTCCCTTGGATCTCATCTAGAGAAAGAAGGTGAGACGGAGGAACTTGATTGCTAAACATTGATGCTAAGCTGCGAACAAGACTAGTTTTTCCCGAGGCGTTCGGTGCCTTGATGATGTTTATACCTGGCCTAATTTCAATTTGAAAATGTTTTAGTGGACCGATGTTTTCTAACCTAAGAATTAAGCTCAGCTGAGTATCGGGCTGCATATTTTTCTAATAGCTCCTTAACCTTTTCCCTGTTTTCAGCATTTTTTCTAAGAATGCCAATAGCTTGTGGTTCAAACTCATCAATGTATGGAACCTCTTCACTCGTGTTTTTAAAGTCGGTTTTTGACAAGTTTCTTTGCTCCAAGAGAATTCTGACTCAACATATGTTTCAATAGGATTTAAACTTTGCATAAAACACTTTCCAAATTAAGTATTCGGCAAGACAATTGAAGTCCATCTTGTCAAAATCGTATTTTACAGTGCTCAAGTTTTATCTAAGGGTTTTTGCGCTTTTGCCAAAGACTTTGCTACGTTAATAAAGACGCTGGCGCTCTCGGTTGAGATGTTCAGTGCATCTGCCACCCTTTGAGGGTCAGAATCAGCTAAATCTTTTAGGCTCTTAATGCCTGCTTTGAGAAGTTTCTCAGCCACTAGCGGTCCAACGCCTTGGATTTTTTCTAAATCCTCGCTGATGTCCGGCTTTTTTCCGATAAGCTCTTGCGTTTTTACCATCTTTTCTTCAACTGCCTCTTTCATATGACCTCCAATTTGCACAAGCAAGAAGAAAAGTGCTGCTGTAATTCCAAGTAACATAGAAATAACGATTATGCCATAATCGCTCATGGTTCCAGACGGAGTGAATAGGAAGCTTTGAACGGCATCTGTTCCAGCAAAGGACATCCCTAACAAAACCTCATACACACGGGTGACCTGATGGGACCAAATCAACCTTAAGATGCAATATTCAAAGGCAAAAATAAACCCAAAATACAGAATGTAAAGTAGATAAGCGTTGTAACTGGAATGCTTCTCTTTCAACCGATTTACCGTGAAAAAAATGCCAACGAGACACGGAATCATTAAAGCAGCCCAAAGAACTTGCCTTGTTAACTCCCAGCCTACGAGGCTTTCAAGCAGCTGCCTCTCAACGCTAACCTCGATGCGCATGATTTCCTGCTGATTAATAAACAATATTACGTACATCAAAACTGAGAAAGAAAGCCAAACACAGAAGGAAGCAAAACTTAGTGCTATTATCCTTTGACTTTTACTGCTCAAAGCGACAACCGATTTCAGATTACAATAAAAGTCCTTTTATAATTTTTCATTTAACCCAACATCGAAGTGATGACCAATGTTCTGGACAGACGGTTCATATTGTTAATATTTGTTATGCCTACAGACAATATACAAATGAAAAGTGTTTTAGGAGAAGACGTGGCGAATTTGAAAGTCGAAGACAACAACATAGAGAGAGACCAAAAAGACATCATAAGATACTGCGAAAAAGCCATAGAAGCATACACACAGTCTCTGAAAGCCTGCGACCTGGAGCGTTCGCCAAAATTATATGCCATGATTCAAAGCAACCTGGCAAACATATACGTCAGGTTGGGCGACATAAAAGACAAAGCGGAAAATTACAAAAAAGCCATAGATGCCTACAACGAGGCTCTAAAATCAAATTCGATAAGCCAGTTTCCCGTTGAGTACGCTATAATCCAATTCAATCTCGGCAACACATATAGCAAACTAGCAGATCTTGAGGAGCAAAATAGAAACAAGTATTCAGAGAAGGCGATAGAGGCATACAGCGAAAGCCTTAAAGTTTTTACTCGGGAGAGCTTCCCAACGTACTACGTTACAATACAAAACAATATAGGAAACGAATATGGAAAACTTGCAGGTGTAGAAAACATCGCCATATCTATAAACAACGCAAAATACGGAAACCTAATGTAACACCCACAAAAACCATTTTAAACAAAATGTCAACAAAAAACAGTCAAGAATCGAACATAATAGAGGGCCAAAAAAACTACGCTGGAACCGCAACAGTCTACTTATAAAAAGATTCGACAGCATCACAGATTTCACATTGTTTCCACAACGCCTACATAAGGAAAAAAGTTTCAATATATATAGAGCAAGCGCAAAAAGGGCACTTATGCCTTAAGCCATGAAAAAATGGTCAGAAAAGCTGACCCGACTATATATCCCCCTCCCCCCTTCTATCCACACAGACAACATACCATGATCTTTTTAATAAAAACTTCGGAATATTTAATGAACTTTCACAAATTAATTCTTAATAAAAAAATAAAATGGGCAAGCAGTTAAGTTTCTTTAAAGGTTACAGTAGAACAACAAGAACGCTGAATATTGCAAAATATCCTATAAGGGCGCCAATAATTGTAATCAGAGTTGCTTCAACGTACGCCTTGATTTCACGATTCAACCTTTTCCTAAACATCACATCTTTCATCCTCCTTTACGCAACAGTACCCTTAGCCCAAGTATATAATGTCAAGGCACCATAAGTGAACATAAAAAACAATCAACAAAAAAGCACTCTAACTGTAATCACAAAACGTTACTATGCACCCATAAAAGCTCCAAATCCAAGAAATTAAACCTCAGTGTCTCCTTCAATGAATGCCACAAAAAGCATCTACATTTATAATCAACGTTCGACTACGAAAAGTATATATTTTCCGCAAAATTGTTTTATGATACAAAAGTTTAAAAGAGGAATCTTTATGGCTGCGACACAAGGAGTTCCCGTTTTAATCTTGAAGGAGGGTTCATCAAGATCTCGAGGAAAGGAAGCACAGCACGCCAACATCACGGCGGCAAAAATCATCGCCGAAGCCGTGAAAACTTCTCTAGGACCGAAAGGCATGGACAAGATGCTCGTTGACAGTTTAGGCGACGTCACAATAACAAGTGATGGACGAACAATCCTCGACGAAATCGACGTTGAACACCCAGCTGCAAAAATGATGGTTGAGGTTGCTAAAACCCAAGATGACGAGGTAGGCGACGGAACAACAACCTCAGTGGTCATAGCTGGAGAGCTACTCTCCAAAGCTGAGGAACTATTAAACAAGAATGTTCACCCAACTGTAATCATAGATGGCTACCGAAAGGCCGCTGACAAAGCACTTGAAACCTTGGAAAAAATCGCAATCCCAGTTTCTCCAACAGACAAGGAAGCCCTAAAAAAGGTTGCTATGACCTCAATGGCAAGCAAGCTCGTAGCTGAAAACCGAGAGCAACTTGCAGACATAGCGGTTGACGCTGTTCTCCACGTAGCAGAAAAGGTCGGAGACGAATATAGAGTAGATCTAGATAACATAATGGTTGAAAAGAAAACAGGTGAATCAATCACTGACACCAAACTCATTAAAGGCATAGTTCTAGACAAAGAAATCGTCCACCCAGGCATGCCTAAACGCATCGAAAACGCCAAGATCGCGCTGCTAGACTTAGCTCTCGAAGTTGAAAAAACAGAATTCGACGCAAAAATCAACATTGAAACCCCAGAGCAAATGGAAGCATTCCTCCACGAAGAAGAAAACATGATGCGAGACATGGTTGAAAAAATAGCTGCAACAGGAGCAAACGTCGTAATTTGCCAAAAAGGCATAGACGACATGGTTCAACACTTCCTGGCTAGAAAAGGAATAGCAGCCGTAAGACGTGCCAAAAAATCAGACATGGAGAAACTGGCCAAAGCCACAGGTGGAAAAGTAGTCACAAACCTCCAAGACATAACGAAAAAAGACCTCGGCTACGCTGCACTCGTTGAAGAAAGAAAAATAGGCGACGACAAAATGACCTTCATAGAAGGATGCAAGAACCCACGTTCAGTAGCAATCCTAATCCGTGGTGGAACCGAAAGAGTCGTCGACGAAGCTGAAAGATCCATACACGACGCCTTATGCGTAGTTCGAGACGTTGTCCAAGAACCAAAAATAGTAATTGGAGGAGGTGCACCTGAAGTCGAAGTGGCAAGGGCACTTAGAGAGTTTGCCGAAACACTTCCAGGAAGAGAACAGTTAGCAGTCCAGAGCTACGCTGAAGCAGTTGAGGTTGTGCCTACGACTCTCGGCGAAAACGCTGGGCTAGACCCGATTGACATTATCTCAGACCTTAGAGCCTACCACGAAAAAGGCCAAAAATGGGCAGGCGTCGACGTTTTCGAAGGCAAAGTCGTTGACATGGAAAAAAACGACGTCTACGAACCTTTAGCTGTCAAAAAACAAATCGTAAAATCAGCAACAGAAGCAGCCTCAATGATACTGAAAATCGACGACGTCATCGCAGCTGGAAAAATGAAGGCTCCACCAACACCGCCTAAAGGTCCAGAAGGTGCAGGCGGCGAATACGGCGGCGGAGAATTCGACTAAACAACCCAAAATTTACACCCTCACCCTTTTCTTTTCTATTTCTATCTTTTCCAAAAGCTCAAGGTTTCGAGCCATAAACTAACTTTCATAGATAAAATTTTAATTCAGTTCCAGATATCCTTCGGTTCGAAGTGATGCTGTGGCAAAGAACAGCTGTAAAAAAGCTTCAATAATTTTCCTCTTCTCAGTCTCCTTTGTATGCCAAATGATCGTAGGCGCAGTCAGTATCACAGTTCCAATTTTCGCCGAATCCCTTAAAGCCTCAACATTAGTGGTAGGGGCAATCGGTTCAGCAGGAGGCCTGGTTTACTCGTTTCTCCCGTTCGTAGCAGGAATATGCTGCGACAAAACGAAAAGAAAATTATTCGTCTCTTCATCCTTAGCCCTTTACAGCTTCTCATGCCTTTTATACAGTTTTTCTGAAGAGGTCACAATGCTTGTTCTGGCCAAGATTATAGAATGGTCATCTGTCGCCATCTTCTGGCCAGCCGTAGAAGCTCTATTAGCAGACACAGGAGAGACCAAGCTCGAAGAAACTCTAAGAAAGTTTAACCTTTCCTGGGGATCAGCCATGATAATAGGTCCAGTAATCGGTGGTTCTCTAATCACAGCGTTTTCGATAAAAGCCCCCTTCGTCTTCGCTCTTCTGTTATCAACAATTTTCTGTATTTTAAGCCTCATCATAATCGTTGAACCGGCAAAAAACAACAAACACGACGTTCAGGCAAACTTAACCCCAGAAAAAACCTCAAACAAGCATTACCCCCTTGTATCTGGGCTCTTGTCAATTTTCCTCTTTTCTTCAGTTGATGGCATAATTCTTTCTCTTTTCCCAGCGTACGCAACCAAACTTGCCATCTCCCCATTCAACATAGGATGGATCGTTTTTACCTTTGGAGCCGCCAGAGTCATCATATTCAGCCAAGCAAACAAAGTGGAGGCTAAAATTGGAAAAACGGGCATGCTTCTGTTCGGAACATTACTTCTTGGAGCAGCTTCTCTTTTGACAGTCTTCAGCAACACCTTTTCGCAATACGTGATTTGTTTTGCGTTTTACGGTTCTGGAACAGGCTTTGCATATGCTGCTTCGATAGCCATAGTTCTGGGAAGATGGGAAACAACAAGAGGTCACGCTGCAGGAATTTTCGAAAGCATAATCGGGTTCGGATACTTCGCCGGCCCACTAATCGGCGGGGCACTTTCAACTTTTTCAGATGTTGCCCCATACTACTTCGGGTTTGCCCTTAGCCTTGCAGTATTATTCATCCAACTATTTTACAAAACAAGAAACCAAAAAATAAATCAATAATGTAGGTAGAGTTATAAGCTTCTTTTAATTAAAAACACCACAAAAATTTAGGACAACAACCACGGAGGTAAATTATTGCTAGTCGAGGTTCGATGGCACGGCAGAGGTGGACAAGGCATAGTCACAGTAAGCCGTTTACTTGCCTACGCCGCTTTACTCGATGGAAAACACGTTCAGGCTTTTCCAGAATTCGGACCTGAACGAAGAGGAGCACCGGTAACTGGCTACACCAGAATCTCCGACGAGACAATAACTATTCACAGCCACATATATAATCCCCACATAGTCGTCATAGTTGACCCCACCCTCATCGGCACAGTAAACATGACGCTGGGACTTGCCAAAGACGGAACCATAGTGGCAAACACAGAAAAAGACAGCGCCACCCTCAAGCAGGATTTAAGGGCTGAAAAAGCCAAAATCTTCACAGTTAACGCGACAAGAATAGCCCTCGACGTTCTAGGCAGACCAATATACAACACAGCAATGCTTGGAGCTCTCGTAAAGGCGTCTCCGATAGTGACACTAGATTCCATAGACAAGGTTGTAAAAGAACGGTTTCCAGGCGCCGTGGGAGAAAAAAATGTCGCTGTCATAAAAAGAGCATACGAGGAGGCAAAAAACGTTGAGTAAAGAATCCAAACCAGGATGGAAGAAAATTCCCATAGGCGGACTTCTTTTCGAACCAGGCTCAGCCATAGGATACAAAACAGGAGATTGGCGGGCATTCAAGCCAATCGTTGACCAAGAAAAATGCATAAACTGTCTTCTCTGCTGGATTTACTGCCCTGACGCTGCGATAGTTCGGAAAGAAAAGTTCATTGACATAAATTATGATTACTGCAAGGGCTGTGGAATATGTGCAAACGAGTGCCCTGTAAAAGCAATCACGATGGTGGAGGAAAAAAAGTAAAATGCCAAAAATAATGGGTCTAACCGGAGATGAAGCAATAGCATACGCTGCTAAACAAAGTAAAGTGGATGTTGTAGCTGCATACCCCATCACGCCGCAAACAATAATCGTTGAAGCCTTCAGCGAATATGTCCACAATGGCGAAGTTCACACAGAATTTATCTGCGTGGAATCTGAACACTCCGCCATGTCTGCCTGTGTCGGTGCAAGCCTAACAGGCGCGAGAGTCTTCACTGCAAGCTCAAGCCAAGGACTTGCTTTGATGCATGAGATGCTTTACATTGCTTCTGGGCTTAGGTGCCCAATTGTTATGGGAGTTGTGAATCGTGCTTTATCAGCTCCAATCAACATCCACGGTGACCATTCTGATATGATGGGCTCCAGAGACTGCGGTTGGGTGCAAATTTACTGTGAAAACTCTCAAGAGGCTTACGATTGGGTTTTGCAAGCCTTCAAGATTGCAGAAGACCACGAGGTTTTGCTTCCAGTAACCGTGAACATAGACGGCTTCATTTTGTCTCACGCATTGGAAAGAGTTGAGGTTTATGACGACAGTGGCGTTGAAAAATTCCTTTCAGTGAGGAATGCGCCATTTAAGCTTGACCCAGATAATCCTTTCACAGTCGGAGCATTATGCTTCACAGACTATTACTTCGAAATAAAGCGCCAACAAGAAGAGGCACTAAGAAATACACCAACCGTCATAGAAAAGGTTAACAAAGAATTCGAAGCCTTAACTGGAAAAAAATACAGCCAAGTAGACACCTACGGACTTGAAGGCGCAGAAGCAGCAATTCTATGCCTAGGAAGCACAGCTGGAACAGCCAAGGCAGTAGCGAAAAAATTGCGCAGCCAAGGAAAAAAAGTAGGAGTCATCAAACCTTGGGTTTACAGACCTTTCCCATCTGAACATCTGCTGCAAACACTAGGAAACCTTAAGGCGTTAGCAGTGCTTGATCGCGCCATTAGTCCAGGTGCGCCGTATGGTGCCTTGTGCAGCGACGTTGTTTCCACGCTTTATAATAATGGAAAACAGTTAAAAGTTTTCAACGTTATCTACGGATTAGGCGGAAGAGACATTACGCCTTTTGACATTGAGGCAATCTTTAACGAGACCCTAGATGTTTTGAAAACTGGAGTTGTTAAAGAGCCTTTGAAATTTGTAGGAGTGAGAGAATAATGGTCAGACTGCAAGAATTAACCACAGAAGAAAAGTTCACATCTGGACACAGGCTTTGCGCTGGATGCGGAGCTGGAATCATCGCTCGAATGACGCTTAAAGCTTTAAAGAAACCATCTGTAGTTGTTAACGCCACAGGCTGCATGGAAGTAGCCTCTACAATTTACCCATTCACATCATGGAAGCTCCCATGGGTTCATGTTGCCTTCGAAAACGCAGCAGCTGTTGCATCTGGAATAGAGTCCGCATACAAAGCTTTAGCGAAGAGGAACGCTTGGGACAAGGATGTTGACATAATTGCTTTCGGAGGAGACGGCGGAACATTCGACATTGGAATTCAGGCTCTTTCTGGCGCTCTTGAAAGAGGTCATGATTTTCTGTATATTTGCTATGATAATGAGGCTTACATGAACACTGGAATTCAAAGGTCAGGAGCCACACCTCACGGTGCATCGACTACAACAAGCCCTGCTGGAACAAAGATTCCGGGAAAACCAGAGTTTAAGAAAGACTTCATCGGCATCTGTGTAGCGCACGAAATAAAATACGCTGCGACCGCTTCACCTGCATATTGGAACGACTACATTACTAAAGTTCAGAAAGGCTTGGAAGTGAAAGGCCCAGCTGTATTACATGTTTTTTCACCTTGTCCTCTGGGCATGAGGCATGATTCTGAAAAAAGCATCGAGATGGCAAGGCTCGCTGTCCAAACAAGATACTGGCCCGTTTACGAGGTTGAAGATGGAAAATACAGGCTGAACATCAAGGTTCCAAATCCGAAACCAGTAATTGAGTTCCTTAAGCTACAAGGTAGATTCAGACACCTGTTTCAACCACAGTTCCAAAAAGAGCTCGAAGTCATCCAGCAATGGGTAGACCAAAACTGGAAACGCATAACAGCTCTTTGCGGAGAAACGTAAGAATAAGCATAAAAACAAAAAAATACATAATTTATTCGAAGTCGAGGTAACTATTCATGAAAGTCGTAGGCGTCGTTGGCAGCGCAAGAACTGGCGGAAACACCGAAATCTTAACCAGCATAGCACTAGACGAAATACGAAAAGAAGGAATCAAGACAGAGTTAATCAACCTTGCTGGAAAAAGGATTGAACCTTGCGACGGCTGCCGTGCTTGTTCTGAAACTGGAAAATGCCACTATAAAGATGACTTCGAAGAAATTGCTGAAAAGATGATTGAAGCTGACGGCATAATACTTGCCTCTCCAGTCTATTATGGTGCAGCCTCGCCACAAATTGGTGCCGTCTGTTAATTGGTTAACTTTCTCCTATGTTACCTTTATGTGAATGAATGTGTGTTTTTGCTTTAAGTATTTTTGCTTTAGTCTGTTGAAATGTTCTTTGTTGCAGTATCTCACCAGGAGTATGTTGAGTAGGTTTTCTAGGCCGGTTGTACTCCAGTGCATCCACTTGTTCTTTACTCTTTTTGCGATTTCTCCCATTAAGCGTTCTATTAGGTTGTTTGTGCAGGGGATGCGTACCTGTTTGATGGCTAGTCTGGCGAAGGTTATCATGTAGTTTGCTGAGTTCCGTATGAACTTCGCTGTTGTTGTGAGGCCTTCTTCCGCGAGTTCCTTGGCTAGTTGTTTGAGGTCTGCTAGTGTCTTGTTGATTCTCCACTGCAGCCTTCCAGTGTCTCCGTCTTTGAGGTGCTTGATGGTTGAGTTTCTTAGGGTGTTCAGTATTGCTTTAAGCTTGGTGCGGATCTCCCTTCTTTCCTGTTTTGGCAGTCCTGCCTTCCATAGGGAGTAGCCTACGTCTCCGACTGAATGTCTTACGCACTGCTGGTAGTTGAGGGCTTTGTCTATGAGAGCGTGTCTCAATGCCCTGTCTGCGTCTGAGATCAGCGCTTCTGCCTTGCCGTTGAACTGTTCCGCTGTCTCCGTCCATTTCCTGTTCACTGTGAGCCCTAACAGGTGTTTCTCTCCTGTTTCAGCGTCTTCTCCAACCATAACGTTGATTTCGTTCTTCTTTCCGTTGTGGCCGTGGGCTTTTGTTCCATCCGCATACAGTAAGTCTACTTTCTCGTTTCCCGTTTCTCTGCGTTCCTTGTCAATGAAGGCTCCAACCTTCTGGACGTAGGAATGTATCCTATGCTTGGAGACCTTTGCCTTAGTGAGGTTCTCTATGACCGTTTTTGAGTCTCTGTACGTGAGGATGGATGCGGTTTCTGCGCATTCAAAGTCTAGGTCATTAACGATCCTTTTCCACGGTTCCAATCCAATGTCTAAGAGGAGTGGTCTTAGTATGGACTCGTTCTCTAGTGACTTAACTTTGGCCAGCTTGAACTCTATTGTGCCGTGTCTCGTCACCAGCGTTCTATCTGTTGTTCCCGCCCTCTTGAATCTGGCATCCCTGTTTCTACCGTATTTCCTGCCGCATAGTTCGTTGATTAACTGTTCTTGAGCCTTCTCTATAGCAGCCTTTAGAATCGTCTTGTTCACGTTAGCTTCATCCAGGTCCCTAGACAGACAAGCAAGTCTTATATCTCCATGTATCTCCAGTTTAGTTTGGACTGAGATGATTGGGTTCCACCTCCTTTGTATGTTCTCGTAACATAGGAGTGAACCCAGTCTCGGTTCAAAAAGTTAACCGATTAGTGGACACAACC
>Ga0272448_1001102_pt1 | contig 37901 bp, 37 predicted proteins | sample YNPCB0191_FD_202220 | JGI IMG/M metagenome (GOLD analysis project Ga0272448, IMG submission 202220) | Hot spring sediment microbial communities from Yellowstone National Park, WY, United States - YNP-CB-019-1 | ecosystem: Environmental > Aquatic > Thermal springs > Hot (42-90C) > Sediment...
GTTGGGGGAACGCCACTCATGGCTGCGCCTCAGCAAAAATCCTATTCATCAAGCCAACGTCTGTCCATAATTTTTCAGTGAAACCACATCGGGACCTCACACGCCCAAGTGAGAAAAATAAGGGTCAATTTTTTACGCTTTGCACCCGGTTTTTCAGGGAGTCCAGTTTCAGCCTCAGTTCGGTGTCATTCTTCGCGGCTCCCTCCAGCCGCCTCAACACCTGAGTGATTCCACTCTGGTTCCGATCGCCAAACTCCCGCGCCACATCCATCGGCCGTTCACCGCCCAGTTTCACAGGCGCCCAAATCTTCACCCGATCATCCGTTGACGGGAGACGACTTGTTTTCCTGTCCAGTTTGGGACAAGACTTTCTCGCTCGCGTCAGCAGTTCAGCCCTATCAGGAGTAGATCTTCTTCGAGGTGAACAGTGCATAAACAAAACGAGGCGCATTTACTTTGCGCCCGACATCAGGCGCAGGGATGCCCGCAAAGGCGCACTTTCGACGCGCCCGGTGAGCTGCGCTTCCAGTGCCGTCCTTTCATGCGAAATTCACCGTTTCGCGACGGACAGTCGAAGCGACGCAAACAACCGTTGGAATTCTGGACGGGAACAAGGACAAGAACGGAAAAGAGCGGGGATTGAAATGCGTCGAGGTTGCGGGCACAATGGCGTTCGCATGAAATTTCCTCCACACCATTCCACATCCGTCTTGATCGCATGAAAACCAGTTTGTTCATTGCGTTAGTGCTGGTGGCGCTCATTGCGCTGGCGATAGGCAGCGTCCGTATCCCGCCCGGTGAAGTGGCCAGACGATTGGCGCACGCGGCGATGGGACAAACCTGCGGTGACACGACCGACCAAATCCTGCTTCAGGTCCGTTTGCCGCGTGTGACATTGGCCATGTGCGTCGGCGCGACGCTGGCACTCGGCGGACTGGCGGCGCAAACTTTGTTTCGCAACCCGTTGGCGACGCCTTCGATCATTGGCGTTTCCAACGGCGCGGCACTTGGCGCGGTTGCGGCCATGCTGACCGGCGCGGCTACGCCAATGGGAAGCTTTGCGGCCGGACTAACGGTATCGGCCATTGTGTTCGTGTTGGGGCGACGTGGGGCGTTTTTCGGTCAGAGTTTGTTGCTGGCCGGGATTGCGATCGCCGCGTTGTGTTCGGCGTTGACGACGGGAATGCTGTATCTGGCTGGAGAACGGTTGCCGGCGGTGGTGTTTTGGTTGATGGGCGGGTTGTGGCAAGCGAACACGCGCGCCGCGCTGATGATGCTGCCAGTGGCGCTGGCTACGTTGGCCGCGATGATGACGTTGGCCCGATCGCTGAACGTCGCGCTTGTCGGCGAAACGTCGGCACGCGACCTCGGCGTGAATGTGCCGCGCCTGCAGTACGCATTGCTGCTGCTCATTGCCGTGAGCACATCGGCGGCAGTGAGTCTGACTGGTGTGATCGGATTTATCGGGCTGATTGTGCCGCATCTGTTACGATTGGCGATTGGCGGCGATCATCGCCGTCTCGTGCCGGCCACAGCGATCGGCGGCGCCTTGTTGTTGCTGGTGGCCGACACGCTGGCGCGAACGTTGGCGGCCCCGGCGGAGGTGCCAGTGGGGATTTTGACGGCGCTGGTCGGCGCACCGGTCTTTTTGTGGTTATTGCGGCGGAGGATGACACCGTGAGGTTGCGCGTCGAAAAGCTGAGTTTTGCCTACCGACCCGGTGCGACGGTGCTGCGGGAATTGAATCTGGAAATCGCCCCTGGCAAAGTGACCGGTTTGTTCGGGCCGAACGGAAGCGGCAAGAGCACGCTGTTGCGGTGTCTGACCGGCGCGTTGCGCCCCCAATCGGGTGCAGTTTGGTGCGACACGCAACGGGTGGACACGCTGACGCCGCGCGAGGCGGCACGACGGATTGCGGTCGTGCCGCAAGACACGCCGCGCGGCGTACCGTTGACGGTGTGGGAGATGGTGGCGCTGGGACGATTTGCGTGGGGTGACGAAGATGCGAGCATCATCGCAGCAAGTTTGACACGGGTGGGGGCAATGGAGTTGGCGAGGCGGACATTTGATGAATTGAGTGGAGGCGAACGGCAGCGGGTGGTGATTGCGCGGGCGTTGGCACAGGCGACGCCGGTACTGCTGCTGGATGAGCCGGCGACACACCTGGACGTGGCACATCAGTTGGAGTTGTACCGGCTGGCGCGGGCGCTGGCACGGGAGGGCAAGACGGTGTTGATGGTATGTCATGATGTGTTGCTGGCGCCGTTGTTTGTGGACGAGGTGGTCTTGTTGCAGGGCGGACAGATGGTTGCATGCGGGGAGCCGAGCACCGTATTTACACGGGGTCATATACAGGCCGCCTTTGGCGTGGAGATGGATTTGAATTGGCCGGATGAGGCCGCCGTGACGGCACGGTTCTGCCCGTTACAGAAACCAAGGATTTCCGAAAAGAGACTTGACGAATAGTATTACTTTTTTGATTATTAGTAATACTATGAAAAATTTCTTTGTCTGCGTCATCATCGTGGGCGCTTGCAGTGCCCGTGCCGAAACAAATGTCACCACCCGCCTGTCGGAGGTTGTCGTCACCGAGAGTCCCATCATCGAGGAAAACCGACTCACACCGCTGGCCGGGCAGGTTACGACAGTCTCGCAGGAACAAATCAAAGAACTCAACGCCCAAGACCTGCCTTCCGCCTTGCGCCGCACTCCCGGTGTGGTCATTTCACGTCATAATCCCGTTGGCAGCTTCGGCGGTGGCGACGGCGGCGCGGTTTTTATCCGCGGCATGGGCGCGTCACGTCCCGGTTCTGAGATTGTCATGACCATGGACGGAATCCCGCGCTACGCCAATGTCTGGACACATCCGTTGATGGACACTTTGAGCGTGGACAACGCCGCTCGTCTCGATGTCTATAAAGGTGCCCAGCCGGTCTTGTTCGGCAACATGTCATTTGGCGCAGTGGACATCGTTACCAAACGCCAAACACAACCCGGTTTTCATACCGAACTGCAACTGGCCTACGGCTCCTTCGATACCTGGGTCGAAACTGCCGAGCACGGCGGGAAAACCGGCCCTGTGGATTATTATTTGATTCAAAGCTTCCGAACCTCGGATGGTCATCGCGCCAACGCCAGCGGCGAACTACAGAACTATCTGGGGCGAATCGGCTACGATCTCACGGAGAATTGGAACCTCAGCGTCCTTTATAACCGCACCGACAACTGGGCAAAAGACCCCGGCGACATCACCACAGGACGCAACCAAGGCGAGTTTGACACGATCGCCGATTTTACCGTGATCACGTTGGCCAACCAATTTGAGCGCGCCGACGGCTGGATCAAAGTCTATTGGGAACATGGCGCGATTGACTGGCTCGGTCAGTACAGCAGCGCCACGGGCACAAATAACTCCGACACACTGACCCGTTGGGACACCTACGGTGTCAAGTCCCGCGAGACTTTTCGTCCGTGGGATGGCGCGGAATGGATGTTGGGGTTTGACCTGGACTTCATCAACGGCAAATCATGGAACGTCACACCGTCCCCCGGCAGCGGTTGGAACTTTCCCGGCGAAACCTTCCGCATCATCCAACCCTATGCGATGGTCGCTCAGCAATTCGATCTCGCCGACGGCATCTGGATCAAACCGTCTGCCGGTGTGCGCGGCTTTTTTCATGATGAGTATCCCGACGAAGCCGGGCCACAAGCCGGCGTTGTGCTAAACGTTCACGACACCCGCCTGCATTTTGGATACGCGCGCGGCATCAATTATCCGGGCATTTTTGTCAAGGCACAGAAAGCGTTTATTCCGCCGCTGGCCTACAAGGACCTGACCGCTGAAACCCTCGATCACTTCGAGACCGGAGTCCGCCAGGACATCGGCAAACAACTCCGTTTGGAACTCACCGGTTTTGTGGACAATGGAGATAATCGCATCATCCGAACCATCCCACCACCGGCTCCCCCCACCTACCTGAATCGCGGAACATTCACCACCCACGGCATCGAGGCGACTGTTACCTGGCGCCCTGTCGCGGATCTTGCCTTGTTCGCCGGGGGCACCTGGTTGAAAACCGATCCTGCCGACATGCCCTATGCGCCACGCTGGGCCGCAACGATGGGCGCCACCTGGCGTTTTTGGAAACGGTTCACGCTCAGTGCGGACGGCTCGTTTGTAGATCGTCATTTCGCTCTCTCCCGCGACCGCACTTCCACCGCGGTCAATGTGCAGCAGGTGGACAGCTATTTTCTGCTCGGCGCGCGTTTGGGCTATGAACTGCCGTTGCCATGGCACGGCCCTCAAGCCGAATTGTTCCTCGCCGCCGAAAACATGACCGATGCAAACTATGAATACAAACCCGGCTATCCCATGCCCGGCATCAACGCCATGGGCGGCCTCCGCGTCAGCTTCTAACGCGGTAGTGCCGCAACCCAGTGGTGGATCGCGTTCCGTCGCATCCGTGGTACAGGGGGTTGGTCACAAGGCTTTGCCGCTCCACACCGGTCTCGCGCGGCCTTCACGAACGACGCACCGTATCTACGCTTGGTTGTCATATCCGGGCTGAAAGGATCCAATATGAAACTGTATCTTCTTGTTTTCTTGCTGGGTGTCGCAACCGCTGCGGCGCATGACCAGCCCCGCCAACCGGTCATTGTAGATACCGACATGGCGCTGGACGATGTTCGTGCGCTGGCCATCGTATTGAGCACCCCCACCCTCGATGTTCGCGCCATCGTCACCAGCGACGGTGCCAGCTCTCCGGCTACCGGCGCCACCAATGTCCTGCGCCTCCTCCGATTCCTTGGACGCGACGACATCCCCGTCGGCGCAGGACGATCCTTGTCGTGTGACGCTCCCCGATGGCGTGAACAATCCGAAACCCTCGGCTGGCGCGCCGATACCCTGCCGGCCTGCCCCAAGCCGATCAACGACGCTGTCGCCGTCCTGCGAGCCGCCCTCACCAACACGCCCGGCCCCGTTACCTATCTGTGCCTCGGCCCATTGACCAATCTGGCTGACACCCTCAAAACCGACCGGCGATTGCGCAACCGATTGCGCGCTGTCATCTGGCACGGAACCGCCTCACCCGATTGGAATGCCGACCGCGACCCGGCAGCCGTTCGCGCGGTCACACAATTCGGCGTTCCTCTCCGCGCCGTGGCGCGAGACGCCGCTCATACTCCGCCGATGGACAAAGCGTTGTGGGATGAAATCCGCGCCCTCGAAACGCCTGCTGCGCGTCTGATTACGCGGACCCACGAAGACGAACGCATCCAACAACTCATTCAACAGGAACATTTGCGATTGTGGGACGACTCGACCGCGCTGTTGTTGTTGCGCCCCGGCTTGACCCATTGGGATCGCGCCGTCTATCTGCAAGCGCTCCGTCCCCTGCCGGAACGCGGTACGGTGGTTATCCGCAAGTTCCCCACCGACCCGTCGGAATTGCTTCCCGACCTGCGCCCCTACGTCCACCCGATCCTCGACCGATACGGCGCGGAAGAATGGAAAGCCGCCGTGTTGACCTCCGAGCTTCACCGTCATCTCGGCACTTATTCGATTCTCGGCGCGAAAATGGGTATCCGCGCTCGCGAGTTGACGGGGGCGTCGTTGGATGAATTGAGCGTCGAAAGCTTTGCCGGACTCAAACCGCCCCTGAGTTGCTTCAACGACGGTCTCCAAGTCGCTACCGGCGCCAGCCTCGGCCGCGGCACCATCCGCGTCGAAACCAACGGCACACCCCGCTGCGAGGCGGTTTTTACACACGGCAGGAAAACCCTGCGTTTGCGATTGAAAGACGACATCGCCGACCGCCTCAAGACGGAGATGGCCGGGCTGGTCCAACGTCATGGGGGAACAACGTCGGCCTATTTTGAAGAGGTACGTATCCAGTCATTGCGACATTGGTTGGAGCTTGACCGCGCGAAAATTTTCGAGGAAGTGACTATACATGCATATCCCTGATGGATTTTTGGACGCAAAGACGGCGCTCACAACGGGCGCGCTGGCGGCGGCTGGGGTTGGCGCAGCGTTGTGGCACGCAAAACGGTCGTTGCCGGCGCGTAAGGTGCCGTTGCTTGGCATGACGGCCGCTTTCGTGTTTGCGGCGCAGATGTTGAACTTTCCGGTGGCTGCCGGGACGTCGGGGCATCTGGTGGGTGGGGTATTGACGGCGGCATTGGTCGGGCCGGGCGCCGCGGTGATTGTGATGACCGCAGTGCTGGTGTTGCAATGTTTTCTGTTTCAAGACGGCGGGGTCAGCGCGCTGGGTGCCAACGTTTTCAACATGGCCATCATCGGCACGGTCGGCGGCTATGCCGTGTATGCGCTGACGCGGCGTTTGGCGAGCGGGTTACGCGGCGTGCTGTTGGGCGCGGCGTTTGCCGGCTGGTGTTCGACGGTGATGGCGGCGGTGTGTTGCGCGGGCGAACTGGCCGTGTCGGGACGCGTGGCCTGGCGCGTGGTGTTGCCGGCAATGGGAGGCATTCACATGTTGATCGGCATCGGAGAGGGCGTCATCACGGCGTTGGTGCTGGTGGCGGTGGCCAGGGCGCGTCCGGAGTTGCTGGAAACAACGTCGGAGCCTCCGAAAACGGCACAGGTGGTGACACTGGGGTTGATTGCGGCGTTGGGGTTGGCGCTGTTTGTGTCGCCATTTGCGTCGTCGTGGCCTGACGGTTTGGAGAAGGTGGCGGAAAGACTCGGGTTCGAACATTTTGCGGCGGACAAGCCGCTGGTGCCGGCGCCGATGCCGGACTATGGGATTGTTGGCAGAGAAGGGCCGTGGGTGACGCCGTTGGTTGGCGTGATCGGAACCCTGGCGGCGTTTGCGTTGGCATGGGCGCTGGCGCGGGCGTTGACACCGAAGAAGGCAGACTGATGCGGCACGATTTTCTGGATCGTTACAGTCGCCAGGAAAGCCCCATCCATCGGTTGTCGGCGGAGGCGAAGCTGATGTGTGCGCTGGCCGTCATTGCGTTGACGGTCGCCGTGCCGATGAATGCGGTCGGTTATTTTGCGGGGCTGACATCTGGTCTGGCGGCGGTGGCGGTGGTGGCGCGGATTCCGATGGGATATGTGGGGATGCGTCTGTTGTGGATGGAACCGTTTGTGTTGGGCATCGGCGCGTTGACACTGTTACAGCCGGGCGGCTGGAAAATTTTTGTCGGGATGACAGTAAAGAGCACGTTGTCGCTGGGAACGATGGTGTTGCTGGCGAACACGACGCCGTTTGCGGAATTGCTGCGCGTGTTGCGTCGGGTGCGAGTGCCGGCGTTGTTCGTGACGACGCTGGCGTTATTGTATCGGTATCTTTTCGTGCTGGTGGACGAAGCGGAACGGATGCAACGGGCGCGGATGGCGCGAACCTTTGATCGTCGTCGCTGGCACGGCTGGAAGACGCTGGGCACGGTGGCCGGACAGTTGTTTGTGCGTTCGACGGAGCGGGCGGAGCGGATTTACGCGGCAATGCTGGCGCGAGGTTGGAAATGACGACGGCCATTGAGGTGTGTAATCTGAGCTATTGTTATCCGGACGGGCGGGAGGCGTTGCGGGAAATCAGCTTCTGCATTGACGAGGGAGAATCGGTGGGATTGATTGGGCCGAACGGCGCCGGCAAGTCCACGTTGTTGCTTCATCTGAACGGGGTTTTACCGGAGAACCCCACCGGCGCTGTGCGGGTTTTTGGGCAGACGGACCTGGCGACCATGCGGCGGGACGTGGGTTTGCTGTTTCAAGATCCGGACGATCAACTGTTTTGTCCGACAGTCTTCGAGGACGTGGCGTTCGGGCCGCAACAGCTTGGCTTACCCGAAACCAACGTGGCGGAGGCACTGGCCTGGGTGGGTCTGACTGGTTTCGAGAAACGTTCGCCCCACCACCTTAGTCACGGCGAAAAACGGCGGGTCTGTCTGGCGGGGGTTTTGGCTTGTCGTCCGCGGATTTTGGCGTTGGACGAGCCGACCAGCGGGTTGGACCCACGCGGGCGTCGGGAGTTCAAAGCCTTGTTGCACAAGGTGCAGGCGACGAAGCTGATTACAACGCACGATCTGGATTTGGTGGCGGAATTTTGCACGCGGGTGTTGGTATTGGATCAGGGCAGACTGGTGGCCGACGGACCGTCTGGCGAGGTGCTCAACGACATGGGATTAATGCTGAGTCACGGGCTGGAACGTCCCCATTGGCTGCAACATCGTCATCCGCACTGAAAGAGGTTCTTGACAAATCGGGCGGGCCATTGTTTACTTCGTTTAGTTTTTACTAAACGTCATGCCACCCATCCAATCAACCCGACTTCAGGCTACCCGTAAAAAGTTTATCGAGGCGGGCGGGCATACCACCCAATCCTTCGGGTTTGGACGCATTATCGGACAAATCTATGCGCTCCTCTATCTTCACCCCAGCCCGATGTGTCTTGATGACATCGCTTCGGAACTGGGCGTCAGCAAGGCCAGTGTCAGCATTTCCATTCGCCAGCTCGAAGCATGGTCTGCGGTGAAACGGATCTGGGTCAAGGGTGATCGCCGCGATTTTTACGAGGCGGAAACCAACTTCAACAACCTGCTCCGCAACGGGTTGCTCGAAATGGTCCGCAAAAAACTGGCAACGGCCGGCAACCAACTGCAACTGGCCGAGGCATCCATCCAAGACGCCCTGTCCGAATCCGATGGCGACGGGCATGAGGAATTAAAAATCATCGCGGAACGGGTGCGCCAAGCAAAACAATTTCACAGTCGAATCAACGCACTGCTGACCAATCCCATCGTAGATCACCTTTTGTAGCCGTGCCCCTTTGGGACGGGCCAGTTGGAACGCTGGCAGGGAGAAAGAGGAAATGAATGTTCGCTTCAAGTCGAGCGAAGCCAAAACGGTGACCGTGCAAAATCCCTGCCGGCACCGTAATGGCGGCAGCTTGCTTTAATTCCGTGAACTGGTACGCCATTCACACAAAACCGCGCCAGGAATCCCTGGCCGAGACCAGCTTGAAACGCGAAGGAATCGAAACCTTCCTCCCCAAGCTGCGCCGCAAACGCACCATCCGCCGTGTCCGCAAGTGGGTAATCACCCCCCTGTTCCCTGGCTACATTTTCGGGCGCTTCGACCTCCTCCAATCCGCTCGCCTCGTAAAGTACAGCACGGGCGTCATCAACATTGTCAGTTTCGGTGGCAAACCCGCGATTGTTGAAGACGCCATCATCCATGCAATCCGTGCCCACGCCCAGGAAGACATTGTCACCATTCAACCTCGCCCATTGAAGCCTGGCGACGTTGTGGAAATCCAGGAAGGCCCATTGCGCGGGTTGCAGGGCATTTTCGAGAAGGAAATGAGCGATCGGGATCGCGTTGTCATTCTCCTGGAAACGCTGGCCAAGGGAGCGCGGGTCGAACTGTCGCGGGAACAACTGGAGATTGTCGCCTCATGACGGCGTCTTCCACCACAGTGATCTCGGCTGACACCCGCGAACGTCTTCGCCAGTTCCTGAAAGACCTCTGGGATTACCGGGAGCTTTTCTACACCTTCCTCGAACGCGACCTCAAAATCCGTTACAAACAAACTGTTCTCGGGGTGCTTTGGGTCATCCTCCAACCGCTGGTCGCCACGGGCGCCTACACTCTGATTTTCGGCAAAATCGCCCGAATGCCGACCGACGGTCTGCCGTACATCCTTTTTTACCTGGCTGCCACCGTGCCCTGGAGCGCGTTCGCCCGCGAACTCACCGGCTCCGCGCTCAGCGTCGAAAACAACGCCCACCTGATCAGTAAAGTGTATTTTCCCCGCGTGGTGGTACCGGCGGCGGTGGTATGCGCTTCCCTCGTGGATTTCCTGATCGGTTGGAGCGTCCTGAATCTGACATCGGTCGCCATGGGATACTGGCACTGGCAACTGGTAGCGCTCACCCCCTGGCTGCTGCTCATCCAATGGGCAACCAGCCTCGGAATCGGCCTGGTTCTGGCGGCGCTCAACGCCCAATACCGCGATGTCAAACATGTCATCGCTTTTCTCGTCCAGATCATGATGCTGGCCACCCCGGTCATCTATCCCCTCTCCCGCCTTCCGCACTGGGCGCAAAACTGGGCCTTCCTCAACCCCATGGCCGGCGTCATCGAAACCTATCGCGCCACGCTAACCGGCGCCCCGATCCAAACGCTTCTGCTGATCCTCAGTACCATCACCGCTTTCGTATATTTTGTTTTTGGGTTCTGGTTCTTCCGCAGACGCGAATTCAAACTGGCTGACATCCTGTGAAAGCTCTGCATCGCATTTTCGATTTCGCGCGAGGGCTCAAATCGCCCAGCGAATATCTCGCCGACCGCTTGTTCCCAGAACGGGAAACAACGTCCCTCCGCGTATGCGCCGTTTGCGCCCATGTTGCTATCCCTGCCCGCCAGATGGCCGGACGCGCCGATGTGGAACGTTATCTCTGGGGCATTGTTTTGGGACTCGGAGTCCTTTACCTCATCGGCTTCATTCTCCTTCATTTCACAGCACTTCGTCCAATCCGTTGGGGTTTCAAACTGACTTCCATGTCCGGGAAAGTCTTCCTCGTCCTCAGCATGGCCTACACTGTCATCCGCCTCAGTATCCGCACCAAGGTTTGCCCTCTGTGCGGCGCTCATGAAGTCATTCCCACTGATTCTCCGCGCGGCAAAGAGATTCTCCGCCGTCATTCCAACCAATGAAAAACATCCTCGTCACCGGTGGCGCCGGCTTTATCGGCTCGAATTTTGTCCGATTCGCTCTTCGCGTTGATCCCACCATCCGCATCGTCAACCTCGATGCCCTGACCTATGCCGGCAGCCTCGAAAACCTCAAAGACCTGCCCCATCCCGACCGTCATCTCTTTGTCCGCGGCGACATCTGTGATCGCCCACTGGTGGAGCGAATTCTCCGCGAACATCAGATTGATGCTGTCGTCCACTTTGCCGCCGAATCCCATGTGGACCGATCCATCCACAACCCCGGCCAATTCATCCAAACCAACATTACCGGCACCTTCACCCTGTTGGAAGCCGCTCGCCACCGAAACACGCGTTTCCACCACGTCTCCACCGATGAAGTGTTCGGCTCGCTTCGCCCCCACGATCCGTCCTTTACCGAAACCACCCCCTACGATCCCTCCTCCCCCTACTCCGCCTCCAAAGCCGCCAGCGACCACCTCGTCCGCGCCTATGCCCGCACCTACGGTCTGCCCGTCACCATCACCAACTGCTCCAACAACTACGGTCCCTACCAGTTCCCTGAAAAACTCATCCCCCTGATGATCCTCAACGCCCTCGAAGGCAAACCGCTACCGGTATATGGCGACGGCATGCAGGTCCGCGACTGGCTCTACGTCGAAGATCATTGCGAAGCCATCTGGCAGGTCCTCCAACACGGCCGACACGGCGAAACCTACAACATCGGCGGCGACAACCAGCCGCCCAACATCGAAATCGTCCAAACCATCTGCGCCCTGCTCGACGAACTTCGTCCCGCCCCAACCCCGTACGCCTCGCTCATCACACACGTTCCCGACCGCCCCGGTCACGATCGTCGCTACGCCATGGACATCGCCAAAATCAAACGCGAACTCGGCTGGTCACCCCGCCACTCGCTGTCCAGCGGCCTGCGCGCCACCGTCCTATGGTATCTGGACCATCCCGACTGGCTTGCCGCCATCCGCCAGCAAAGCGGATTCAACGACTGGCTTCACAAAAACTACACCCAACGGGGGAATAACCCATGAAAGGCATCATCCTCGCCGGCGGCAAGGGTACACGCTTGTACCCGCTCACCCTGGCCGTCAGCAAACAACTGTTGCCCGTGTACGACAAACCGATGATTTACTACCCGCTCTCCGTTCTCATGCTGGCGGGCATCCGGGAAATCCTCCTCATCAGCACCCCCTCCGATCTCCCCATGTTCCAACGCCTCCTCGGCAACGGCCAACAATGGGGCCTGACCTTTGCCTACGCCGAACAACCCGAACCCCGCGGCCTCGCCGAAGCCCTGATCATCGGACGCCATTTCACCGGCAACGACTCCGTCTGCCTGATCCTCGGCGACAACATCCTCTACGGCGGCGGTCTCCAGGAAAAAGTGCGCCAGGCCGCCCGCTTGCAAGAAGGCGCCCTGATTTTTGCCTATCCCGTGCGCGACCCCGAACGCTACGGCGTCGTCACCTTCGACCAAAACAAAAACGTCATCAGCATCGAAGAAAAACCCAAACATCCCAAGTCCCACTACGCCGTCCCCGGCCTCTACTTCTACGATTCCCAAGCCCCTATCCTGGCCGCCAGCCTCAAACCATCTTCCCGCGGCGAACTCGAAATCACCGACCTCAATCGTGAATACCTCAAACGCGGCCGGCTCCGCGTCGAACTGATGAGTCGCGGCATGGCCTGGCTCGATGCGGGCACCGACGAATCACTCTTACAGGCGGCCAACTTCGTCCAAGCCGTCCAAGATCGCCAGGGTCTCATGATCGCCTGTCCCGAAGAAATCGCCTACCGGATGGGCTACATTGACACCGCCCAACTCGCGGCTCTGGCCGATACTCATCCCAACGCTTACGGCCATTATCTTCGCAGCATCGCCGCCGAACCCTGACCGATGGCCTTTACCTTCCAACCGCAACACATTCCCGAAGTCGTCCTCATACGAACAGAGGGCTACGCGGATCCGCGCGGATGTTTTCTCGAAACCTACAAACAATCCGCCTTTCAAGCCAACGGACTGTCCATCCGCTTTGTTCAAGACAACCTTTCCCACTCGACCCGTGGCGTCCTCCGCGGCCTGCATTACCAGAAACATCCCCACGCCCAAGCCAAACTCGTCATCCCCATTCACGGGGAAATCTTCGACGTTGCGGTGGACCTTCGCCACGGTTCGCCCACCTATGGGCGCTGGGTCGGCATGAACCTTTCTGCCGACCGATTCGAGATGCTCTATGTTCCCATCGGATTCGCCCACGGTTTTTGTGTCCTCAGTGAGAAAGCCTCCGTCCTCTACAAAGTCACCAGCGAATACGCACCTGAGTGCGACCGCGGCATCCGTTGGAACGATCCTGTCCTGAACATCCACTGGCCCATTCCTCACCCGATCCTCTCCCCCAAAGACGCCGCGCTGCCGTTTCTCCAAGACGCCGACAACCATTTTCAATTCCCCTCCGCATGAGTGCCGACATCGCCATCCGCATCGAAAACCTCGGCAAACGTTACCGCTACGGCGGCGTGTCCCCGCTCAGCTACAGTCTCCGACAGGACATCACCGACTGGTTGAAAGGTCTGTTCCGTCGTCCGCAACAACCTGGAGGGACGCGTTCCGTCGCGTCCGAAGCTCCGGCGAGACACGAAACTCTGCACGAAGTACACGAGCGCCATCTGAATGAGTCCCCCGAATACTTCTGGGCGCTCAAGGACATCAATTTGGAAATCAAACAGGGCGAAGTCCTCGGCATCATCGGACGCAACGGCGCCGGCAAGTCCACGCTGCTAAAGATACTGTCCCGCATCACCCCACCGACCACCGGCAAGATCACCTACAACGGACGCATCGCCAGCCTGCTGGAAGTCGGCACCGGATTCCATCGGGAACTGACCGGCCGCGAAAACATTTACCTCAACGGTTCCATCCTGGGGATGAAACGAGCGGAAATCACCCGCAAACTGGACGAAATCATTGCCTTTGCCGAAGTGGAAAAATTCATAGATACCCCGGTCAAGTTTTACAGCAGCGGCATGTACGTGCGACTGGCCTTTGCCGTGGCGGCCCATCTGGAGCCGGAGATCCTGGTCGTGGACGAAGTCCTGGCCGTCGGCGATGCAGGATTTCAACGCAAGTGTCTCGGGAAAATGGGCGACATTGTTAAAAAGGGGCGTACGGTTCTGTTTGTCACTCACAATATGGGTGCGGTCTCCAGCCTCTGTCGTCACTGTATTTGGCTGGACCAGGGTCAGTTGCAAATGCTGGGGCAATCCGAATCGGTGATTGAAAGATACCTGAAATCTGGGCGTCCGGAAGCTCGCCCGTCTCTCTCCGTACGCACTGATCGTTCCGGCACCGGCGAAGTGCGTCTTGTTGATTGCCAGGTTACTCGCACCCCTGACGGGTCACCCGTGTACGACTTTCGAACAGGAGACGATCTTTATATCTTGTTAACCTTCGAAGCCGAAAAGGAAACCGACGCCTATATTGGGGTTCGCATCAAAGACGGGATGGGGCGAGTCATTTCCTCTTTCCACTCACGCGAGATCGGGTTTGAACCAACCATTCCGAGCGGGCAAAGTCGCTTTGTCCTTCATGTGCCTTCCTTGCCATTGTTGGAAGGACATTACTCCGTAGATGGGAGCGCGACAAAAGTCTCCAATGCCATGCCACTGGACCAGATCGAGGATATCGTTGCTTTCACAGTCTATCCCAACGACTGTTTTCACACCGGTTCCCCTTTCCGCGCATATCATGGTATTGCGTTCCTCCCACATGAGTGGCACCACCCCAACGGCTTCCGCTTCCGAGCCGAACTCAAGCAGAACTCGTCTCGCACAGAAGTCCAAACAATCATTCATTCTACAGAAGGCCTCCTATGATCCAAGTTTTTGCCCCATGGTATGATGAACGCGAAGTCAACGCCGTCGCCGAGGTGATCCGCTCCGGATGGGTTGGCCTTGGCCCGAAGACGGCCGAATTCGAACGGAAATTCGCCGAGTACTGCCAGGTTCCTTACTGTGTCGGGTTCAACTCTTGCACGGCCGCGCTCGACATGGCGATGCGCTTGATTGGCGTCAATCACGGTGATGAAGTTATTGTCCCCACCAATACGTTTGTCTCGACCGCGCATTGCGTTGCCTATAACCTCGGCACTCCCATCTTTGCCGACATCAACGAGTGCACCTTGGACCTCGACATTGATGACGTGGCCCGCAAGATCGGCCCGCGAACCAAAGCCATCATTGCTGTCCATTACGGCGGTCGTCCGGTGGACATGGATCGCCTGAAGTCGGTCGCCGGCAACATTCCAATCATCGAAGACTGCGCCCATGCGGCGGGCGCCCGCTACAAAGGTCGCCCGGTCGGCGGCCTGGGCGTACTGGGCTGTTTCAGTTTTCATGCTGTCAAGAACCTTGCCATGGGCGAAGGAGGCGCGCTAACTCTCCGGGACGAAAAACTGATGCAACGCGCCAAACGTCTGCGCTGGTTGGGGATTGACAAGGGCACATGGGACCGCACTGGCATGGATCGTTCTTATTGGTGGGAATACCAAGTGGATGAGATCGGGCTGAAATCACATCTCAATGACATCCATGCCGCCATCGGTCTGGTCCAACTGGCCAAGCTCGACGAAAGCAATGCCCGCCGCCGCGAAATTGTCGCAATGTACCGGGAAGGCTTCAAGGATGTCCCGCAGATTCGGATGCCACCCCCGGATGACGAGGTGTTTCAGTCCTCCTGGCACTTCTGCGAGATTTTGGCGGAACGCCGCGACGAACTGAGCGTGTTCCTGAAAGAACACGGCATCAACACCGGCGTGCACTACAAACCCATCCACCTCTACCGCTGCTACGGGAATCGTCCCGTACTTCCTGTCGCCGAACGGTTGTTCCCGCGAATGCTAACGCTCCCGATTTATCCCGGGCTGAGCAAGGCAAACGTCGAATACGTCATCGCTACGGTGAAAAAGTTTTACGCGCGCTGACATCGTGAGCATGGAAATTCAGCGCATTTCCCAAATCATCCGCATGGCGAAATCCAACGCCACTCGGATTCCGGCGCCGTTCGGGAGTCTGCGTGCAGTTTTACCCGACTCGCGCCTAGATGCGGCATTGATCAATCAATGGCGGAACGCGAATCAGCACGCCTTTTTCACGTGGGGAACGTTCCCACTAGAGCAAACCTGTGCTTGGCTCTCGAAAGACTACGCTGCAAATGATCTTGACATCATCTTTATTGCTGAAACGAGCAATGCCATCCCATTTGGACAACTCGCGCTGTACAATTTCGATACCGCAGACTTATCCTGTGAAATTGGACGGATCGTCCGTGGAGTGCCGGACATCGCGCCGGGTGGAATGTATTTCGCAATGCAAACTGCGATACACTGGGCGACGGAAGAGTTGGCTGTGCGGCGGATTTTTCTGGAAGTTTTCGAAAACAACGCGCGTGCCCGTCGCCTGTATGAGCGTTGCGGTTTCCGTATCACACAACGACTGGCACTGCGCAAGCAAAGCCGACAATACACACAATGGGTGAAGACGACCACCGGACCGGCTGACGCGTTTGCGTTACGCATGGAATTCCTACCAGCATGAGCGCCTACATCCCATTCGTCCTCAAGCGTGCAGGAGTACCAACTCCGCGAACCGTCACAATTCTTGTGCATGAACAGACGTGGGTAAACTGGCAAATAGCAGAAGAATTTCGAGCCGTTTTCCCTCTTGCTAACGTAACTATCACTCCCAAAACAGATTCTGCTGATTTGGTGGTGATACCGTACATGGACGATTTTTATCGCGAAACCCCCGGCGGTATAACGATGTACAAACAACTTCAGACAGCATCACAGACGTGGGTCATGCTTTACGGCGTGGGCTACCGGAAAGTTGATGTCATGTCGGCACCCGAACTCTTCCGCTACTACCGGCGGTGCGCACGCACTGTCAAGCGACTCTGGTATGTGCGGCGACTGCATTTGACGAAAGTGGGGATCTCCCTGATACGGGCGGGGATTGTTCTGTCGTGAAAATTCTCTACCTCACATGGCTCGATCCTGCCACAACGGATTACCCGTTGTTTCTGGCCCAGCAATGGGAAACGATGGGCCATAACGTCAGATTATTTCCATATGACCTGGAGTTTTCGAATCGAGCGACAGAACGACTGGACATTTCCCTGGCCTGGGAGCGTCCGTCCTTGCGCTCGTTGTTATTGAAACGACAGCTAGATCGGGTTTGTCAGCATCTGAAACCCGACGTGTTGCTTTCGGGCGGTTTTTTTCTTCTCCCAGAAGACATGCACCGTTTGCAAAAACGCCATCATTTCAAACTCGGTTACATCATTGGGTACAATCACTTGATGGAAGGTGCCACCGTGACGGCATTACAGGCGGCAAATTTTCTGATTGTACATGACAGTTATCTGATCCCCATTCTCCGTGGAACTCGCTACGGCAAAATTCCCCATGTCTTCTTCATGCCTTGCATGGCCGATCCTCTTGAACATCATCCATTGCCCTTAAACGGCCAAGACCAGCAAGCATACGGTGGCGATATAGCTTTTGTGGGTGGCCATAGCGAGAATCGTATCAGCGCCCTGCGACAGTTAACCCGTTACGACCTGCGGATTTGGGGACCTAGTTCATGGAAGCAATTCGCCGATCTTGCCCCCTTTCATCGTAGCGAACCAGTTTATGGATTAAAAAAGACGAAAATCTACAATGCCGCAAAAATTGTGTTAAACATCGAGGATAACGAGAAGCAGATCAACGCCATCAGTAATCGCATTCCCGAAGTGCTCGCCTGCGGCGGATTCGTCATCAGTGACTGGCGCCAGGACCTGGCCGATAGCCCCCTGCAAGAGGGCAAATCTATCGTCACATTTCGTACTTTTCCGGAATTGGAAGAAAAAGTTGCCTACTATCTTTCCCATCCCGAGGAGAGGAAGCGCGTCTCCGAAGAAGGCCGACGCATCGTGTTGGGTTCCATGACCTATGCTCATATTGCCCCCGTGTTGGCCTCGCAAATTGCTGATGTCGTAAGGGGCGACTAGTAGTTATGCGATTATTTATTTGTGGCGATATCTGCCTGAGTGGCGAGCCAGAACAGCGGGCGCTTGCTGATCCGGAATACAATGTTTGGGCTGGCATTCGCACTCTATTGAACGAGAAGGACATTCTCATTGCCAATTTGGAGTGCGCACTCACCGATCGCGGTACACCACGCCCATTCAAATGGGCCAACCTCCGCGCCACCCCAGTAAGCGCCCGATCCCTTAAAGGCCTCAACATCGCTGTCTTGGGAAACAATCATGTCAGCGATTTCGGGGAAGAAGGAGTATCCGACACCCTTGAGACTCTGCGGCAACTTGGTATCCGGTCTGTCGGCTATGGAGACGCACTCGAAGAAGCCCTCCGACCAACAGAGATCCAGTGCGACGGCGTGCGCATTGCGTTGGTTTCACTGGTCTGTCCTACCACCAATGGCGAGAATTTGGCGACACATACCACACCAGGTACAGCCCCTTTAGGGATGCAGATTTTGCGTAGTGTCATCGAGAAAAACCGCGCGCAAGCGGATATTCTCTTGGTGTATCTTCATTGGGGTTATGAACAATCTCACAGCGTCACTACGGACCAAATCCGCCTAGCCCGCCGTGCCATCGACTGGGGTGCTGATGCCGTCATCGGAACTCATGGCCATGTGATTCAGCCCTACGAGTGCTACAAAGGAAAATGGATTTTTTACGGCTTGGGAAACTTTCTCTTTGGCACGGTCGAAACCACACAGACCAAAGAGAACGGCACTCAACTACGAGGGAAACAGGAACAAACGTTGCCCAATCGTCAATCACTGGTGATTAGTTTTGAGTTGTCCTCAACTTATACAACCGATGCGCTACAATTGGCAGACATCCAGCCGGTAGAGTTTGATGAGAATTACATCCCTCGTTTCATTTCCAAAAATCAGCTAACTGTCAACCTCGATCAAATCAACCGCCTCATCGAACGATATACCAGATTATACCCAGGACGCCTAAAAGGGGATACCGAAGTTTCGTTCACCTCACAAATTCGAAACGGTATTCTTACTTATTTTTATCCCACCCGGCCCATTTCTTTCGCCGACATCTCGTTGTCAACCCGTTGCTCACATTACCTCAAAAGAACAGTGCAAAAGTTGTTAGCTCCGAACACGAGACATTCATGACGTGGACGATCGCCATTCAGCCCGATGACTACACAAATCCGTCAGTGGGCAAACCCGATGCCTCCTCCCCACGTTGGGCCGAGCTATTACAGACCGCCGGTCACCAGGTGCGATGGGTAGATGTTTACCAACCTGATATCCTCCAGCAGTTGCAAGGCTGCCACGGCTTCATGTGGCGGTGGGGACATTGTGGCGGAATGTACCGCGTGGCGCGACGCCTCTTGCCAGTCATCGAACGCGAACTCGGCTTGCCGACCTATCCCGACCAGAACACCTGTTGGCATTACGATGACAAGATTGCACAATGGTATCTTCTTTCCGCCGCGGGAATTCCAGTCCCAACAACCTGGGTCTGGTACGATGAACGCCACGCCATCGAGTGGGCGCGCACAGCCATATACCCCTTGGTTCTCAAACTCTGGGGTGGCGCGGCCTCGACCAATGTGCGCCTGATCACATCCTTCGAAGAAGCCAAGTTCCACATTGCCAAACTCTTCGACAACGGGGTTTATTCCCTAGACGACATGTTTTCCAAGCCGTGGAAATGGGGAATACAACGGTTTCGTTCCGCCGTAAAATTGGCTCTGACGGGCATACCGCCACGCATACCGTGGGGTGGTTGGGAACTGCACAAAAGTTATGTATTCTTCCAAGAATTCCTCCCCAACAATGACTTCGATACGCGCGTGACTGTTATTGGCAACCGCGCTTTTGCTTTTCGCCGATTCAATCGAGACAACGACTTCCGTGCCAGTGGTAGCGGCAAAATTGACTACAACCCACAGGCTGTTGATCCCGCCTTTATCCGCCTCGCCTTCACTGTCGCATCGAAATTGAAAACCCAAAGTTGTGCCATTGATGGCCTCTACGACGGCAAGGAACCCGTGGTCGGAGAAATCAGCTACACCTACGTGTCATGGGCAATACATGACTGTCCCGGCCACTGGGAACTCGATGGCCTTCCACAAACTGGCAACCTGGTTTGGAAAGAAGGGCGTATGTGGCCTGAAGAAGCGCAAATCCAGGATTTCCTCGAACGTCTCGCCCGCCATTACGCACGCTGAAATGATTTTGGAAAATCAAAGCGGCAACTAGCGGATGCTCACCTCTTTGCTGACTGCCAGAATTGAGAAAGGAAGCAATCCGCGCTTGGCAACTTCTCCCCCCATTTCCACCCCAAAAACGGCCAAGAATGAACCGCTCGCGCTGCACGGCAAACGGATTGTTTTCCTCTTTGAGGTGCTAATCCTCGGCGGCGCAGAGCGTCAGGGATTGTTGCTGGCCAAGCATCTCAAGGAAAACGAAGGCGCAGAGGTCGAAGTCTGGGGCTTTGTCCATCCCGAATCGGCAGCTGCCCTTTGTGAGGAATATGGTATTCCGTGGCGGATCGTGCCGCACCCGTGGAAAGGTGGCCGTTTCAAAATCGTCAGGAGCCTCGCTCGACTAACGTGGGTGTTGCGCCGTGCAAAACCGGATATCCTGTTGCCGTATGTCATTCAAACAAACATCGCTTGCGGGCTAACATGGCGCCTGACGGGTGCCAAGTTTTGTCTGTGGAATCAACGCGATGCTGGGATCAATCCTCTTGGTCTGAACCTGGCTCGTCGCGCGGCGCGCCACATCAGGTTGTTTGCTGCCAACTCGCCTTCGAGCATGGATTACCTCGTCAACGAGTTGCAAGTCCAACCGCACCGCATCACGCTCATCAATAACGGCGTGGTGTTGCGCCCCCCCGAAGCCGACCGTGCCGCGTGGCGAAAACGCCTCGGGTTGTCACCGGACGATCTCGCCGCATGCATGGTCGCCAACATTCACGGCAACAAAGACCATGCCACGTTGATTCGCGCATGGCGAGAAGTGGTGGATCGTTCGCCTCCCACCATTCGCCCCCCGATCCTTCTGTTGGCGGGGTATCCGTACCAAATCAGCGATGTCCTGAAACTGACATGCGACCTCGGCCTCAACCGGGTTGTCCATTTTCTGGGCCCCGTCCGTGATATTAGCGGTCTGCTGAACGCTGTTGATTTGGGTGTTTTCAGCTCCCTTGCGGAAGGCTGTCCGAACGGTGTTTTGGAGGGCATGGCAAGTGGTTTGGCGGTGGCGGCTACCGACATTCCTGGAATTCGTCACGCTGTTGGTCCCGAGGGCCGTGAGTTTCTTGCGCCCGCAGGGGATGCATCGGCACTGGCCAAACACATTCTTGCGCTCGTAAAAAATCCAGAACTCCGATCTCGCATGGGAGCCATCAATCGTCACCGCATCGAAACAGAGTTCAGCCCGCGCCAAATGTGCGAGAAGATGACCGGTCTTATTGTCGCCGGCTTGAACAGATCCCTCTCCCCCACCCCATAGCCACATGAACCGTTCCAACAGGGAAAAAAGCATCCTTCTCACACTGGCTCTTCCATTGGCTGTTGTTTTGCCGTTTCCCGTGGATGCACGTGGCGACATCATGTTCCATGTCGCAGTAACCGGCAACGACAGCCACGAGGGAACCGAACAAACGCCTTTCGCCACCATCGAGCGAGCACAACAAGCCGTGCGGGAAAAGGTGTCCAATGGACTCTCTGCAAATGTAAAAGTTCGCATACACGGTGGTGTATATGAGCTGTCGCGTCCGCTGGTCTTCACGCCGCAGGATTCGGGCACCGAACAGTTTTCTGTTACCTACGAAGCGGTAGAGGGCGAAACCGTCCTTGTCAGTGCCGGAAGCAGGATCACCGGCTGGACAGAAGGAACGGGGGGGGTATGGACGGTCGAATTGCCCGAAGTCAAAGAGGGTAAATGGTATTTTCGTAATCTGTTTGTAAACGACTGCCGAGCCATTCGCGCCCGAACTCCCAATCAAAACGACAAGACGCCTTATCTCCGACTGACAGGGACCAGCTTGAGTCCTGACAAGCAGACATGGGCCATGACTCTGGCCGCTGGACAGGTCGCCCCTTGGAAAAATCTCGCTGACGTCGAACTCGTGATTGTCGGCCCTTGGGAAATCCACCGCAAACTGATCCAATCGGTAAATCCACCGACAGCGACCCTGGTTCTGAAACCGCCGTATGTTTCATGTGACCAACGACTCGTCCCCAAGCCAGGGTGGTTTTGTTATCTGGAAAATGCGCGGGCATTCCTCGACCAGCCCGGTGAATGGTATTTGGACCGCGCCAGCGGAACACTCTCCTACTGGCCACGACCGGGTGAGGACATGCGACAAGCCCGCGTAATAGCTCCACGATTCACATCTCTTATGACAATTGTGGGCACCGCAAAACACCCCGTGAAGAATCTCCATTTCGTCGGACTCACTTTTGCCCATACGGACGCCGCATTACCGCCCGATGGATATATTGGGCACGGACAAGGACACACAGAGACATCCCAAGGAACACGCCATCAACTGGACACTGCCATTCGTTGGGAGTTTGCCCATTCCTGTAGCATTGAGGACGGAACAATCGCTCACATCGGCGGAAATGGCCTCAACATCGCAAATCAGTGTCGAAGCAATACCATTCAACGCTGCCAGTTTTACGATATCGGCGCCAATGGCGTTCTCGTAAAAAGCCGTAATACCACCGACTCCCAAATCCCCGCGAACTGGCCGGAATCAATCAAAATTCAAAACTGCATGATTCGTGATTGCGGTTCGGTATATCATTCTGGTGTTGGGGTATTGGCTGGCCCCGCGCGAAACATTCGTATCGCCCATAACCTGATTTATGACCTTCCTCACATGGGCATTTCGATTAATGGCCCGCCAAAACCGTTTCCTGGGGGAGTCGGAAGTGGGTATGACATCGCATACAACCACATCCACGACGTGCAGAAGGTGCTGGTTGACGGCGCTGGAGTGTATGTGGTCGGTATCCAGAGTAACGGAGTTGTGCGCAACAACGTGATCCACAATCTCAATAAATCCCCCATCTCCTATTACAATGAACTGAATGGGATTTACTTCGATGATTACTCCACCGGTTATCGTGTCGAGAGCAACATTGTTTACAACGTCGCCGGCAAGCCCCTGCAATTTGTTCGTTCCAAACCGGAATCCTTTGTCATTCAAAACAATTTTTGGTACGGGGTGGATCGTTTTGAGAAACATGCAGCCCAGATCGCCCTCTCGTTTGCCACCAACTATTTTCTCGATTTTCCCCATCAAGCGTCGCTCGAACCGCCGCAGTTCACCCTCACGGCACAGGTTAATCTCACAAATATTCCTTCCGGCCAGGACCCCAGCGCATGGATCGCTTCCAAAAATGTCAATGAGTTGACCGATGGACATTACGCGCTGTTGATCTCCCGAAACAATGTGGGGGCGTATCTCAACATCGGCGGTGGACGGGAAAATTGTTACGCCGCTTGGAGTCATTCCGGGCCACTGACCACAAACGTCTGGCATTTACTGACAATGACCTACAATGGCGCAGAGTTGAAAGTGTATTGTGACGGCAAGCTGCACGCCAGCACCCCCGTCCACCGCCAACGCTCGACCGGCACAGGGACGTTCCGTATCGGAAAAAGAGCCGACAATTATAATCCGTCCTTTCCCGGCTTTATTCAATCGGTGCGACTGTACCGCCGTGCCATCTCCGTGGAAGAAATCCGCGATCAAGTCAAAGAAACATTTCCTCCTCTTCGCCCTTCCGATGTGGCATTCGACTGGAACGCCGGGGACATTTACGCGCAGATGGAAAAAATCCTTTTGACAGCAGGCCCCGAAAACTCAGGGCGGCATCACCGGTTTGTTCGAGAAAACGAACCCGCCCAAAAGAAGTAACCTCCAACCGATTCACCATCATGGCTCCTGCAGCATCCACGGCATCCCCTTCCGTAAGCCTCATCATCTGCACCTACAACCGTGCCGAAAGCTTGCGGCGAACGCTCCAGACATGTTGTGATCTCGTTATGCCGGATGGCGTCACGTGGGAATTGCTAGTTGTGGACAACAACTCCACCGACCACACCAAACACGTTTGCGAGTCTTTTGCTGGCACGCTGCCCCTGCGCTACCTTTTCGAGGCCAAACAGGGCCAAAGCGCAGCGAGAAACCGTGGCATCCGCGAATCAAGAGGAGAATTTCTTGTTTTTACCGACGACGACGTTGACGTGGACGCGCATTTTCTCTCGACATTGTGGCAAGCCGCGGTGAAACAACCACAAGCCAGTCTATTCGGCGGCCGAATCATTCCTCAATGGGATACTCCCCCGCCTCGATGGTTCGTGGAACCATCCACCGCCGCCCTCCTGGCAGGAGTGTCCGTGCACTATGACCAAGGTGAGGACTCCCGTTATCTGGAAAGGACTGATATTGCTTTTTTTGGGGCCAACATGGCCTTTCGCAAAAAAGCATTGAACCAACCACAACCGTTCCGCGAAGATCTCGGCCTGAGCGGAAATATTCCCACCCGACAAGAAGAAACCGCGCTTATCCGTCAACTGCTTCAAAACGGTCATAAAGCCTATTATGTTTCCGACGCGCTCGTTCACCATCGCAATTGCGGTAATCGGATGACAGAGAGATATGTTCGCGACTGGTTTAAGGGCGCCGGTATCAGTGAGGTGCGCATCAACGGTTCTGACGAAATGGCACGCCGATGGTTGCGTGCTCCCCGTTACCTTTGGCGACGACTCATTGAGTCTGCCTGCAGGTACGCGTTGACCCGCTACACACGCCCATCGGCGGTCTGGCTCCGACACGAAATTACCATGGCCCGCACATGGGGTATGATCACGGAGTTTCGGCGTCAGGCTCGAATGCAAAAAGTTCTTTGCTCCTCCACATCACTGAAAACCTGACCCCACGGTCCTCACCCTGTGGACATTTCCGTTATCATCTGCACCTATAACCGCGCTGAAAGCCTGCGGCGAACCCTCCAGACGTGCTGTGATCTCGTCATCCCGTCAGGGGTGACGTGGGAATTGCTGGTCGTGGACAACAATTCTTCGGACCAGACGAAATCGGTCTGCCAGGAGTTTGCCGCAAACTTACCATTACGCTATATTTTTGAACCGCAGGCTGGAAAAAGTTTTGCACTGAATCGGGCCATTCAAGAAGCCAAAGGAGATTTGTTGTTTTTTACCGACGATGACGTGGATTTGCCCGCAGAATGGTTGACCGTAGGGGTGGCAACTGCGTCCATACATCCTAATGCCAGTTTCATTGGTGGTCGCGTGATCCCCCGGTGGGAAACACCCCCGCCAGCGTGGATGGAAAAGTACTCCGCCACATGGCTAAGCGCGGTGGCCGTGCATCAGGAGAAGGGGGCAACCGAACGTTTTTTATCCAAGGATGAGGCGTTTTTCGGCGCCAATGTTATTTTCCGCAGGAAGGTTTTTACGGATGGTGTTGCATTTCATACGGCAATTGGCCCTCAACCGGGCAGTGAGGTGCGAGGTGAAGACACCGAACTGATGCAGCGGCTCATGATCGCTGGCCATATGGCATTGTACACTCCGTCTCTGGTCGTTTATCATCGGAATCCTTCCTATCGGGCATCAGAAAGTTATCTTTGGAATTGGTTCAAAGGGCAAGGGATCAAGGAGGCTCGTCTTGCGCCCGTCGGCACCGTACCGGGCATCGCATATTGGGGTGTTCCACGCTATCTCTGGAAACAAGCCTTGATCACCCTGCCCTTGTTGGTTGTCGCGCGTTGTTTTTGCTCTTTCGAACACTGGCTGCCATTGGAAATCAGGACTGCTCGGATCTGTGGAATGATCGGCGAATATCGCCGACAGGCACGCACCGAAAAACGGTGATCAGCACAACAACAGGAGGCAAAACGATGAAAGTGGTAATTTTGATGGCAGGAATCGGTTCGCGATTGGGAAATCCTTTCCCCAAATGCCTGACACCTCTGCGGGAAAACCTCTGCATTTTAGATCATCAACTGATGAATCTCGCTGAGTTTTCCGGCCAGATTATTGGCGTGGTTGGATTCAAGAAGGACCTGGTGATGGAACGCCACCCGGAATTGATGTTTGTGTACAATCCGCGTTATGATCAGACCAATACGTCCAAAAGTCTACTGGCGGCCCTTGAACATTTCGAAAACGAAGATGTCTTATGGCTCAACGGCGATGTCGTTTTCGACAAGCGTATTCTCCCCGAATTACTGAAATGCCAACACTCCTGCATGGCGGTCGTTACCAGCAAGGTGGGAGAAGAAGAAATCAAATTCACCACGAATGAGCGCGGTTTTATCAATGCCGTCTCGAAACAAGTCGCCCACGCGCGGGGTGAAGCCGTTGGGATCAATTTGATCCGGGCAAAGGACATCGGCCTGTTCACGCAAACTCTTCGCGAATGTGCTGATCAGGACTATTTCGAGAAAGGTCTTGAACTTGCTCTAACACGAGGACTTGAACTAAAACCTGTAGATGTCACCCATCTCCCATGTCTGGAAGTTGATTTTCCTTCCGACCTCGAAGCGGCCAAACAACTGCCGGTCCACCACAATTAACGTTGTAGCGCCCACTTCGCCCTCGTCTCTCCGCATGTCTTCCGTGCCACCACGCCACCACTTCTGGCTACGGCTTTTCGAGTCTGTCAAAGCGGATTTGTTTCTGCTGATGTATTGGGCGGGTCATTTGGTGCCCAAAAATCCGCACCTCTGGGTCTTCGGAAGCGGACACGGCGAATCGTTCACCGATAACAGTCGTCAGCTTTTCCTACATGCTGCAACCCAACACTGCGAAACGGTTCGCTGTGTCTGGTTGACCCGCAATCCGACAACGCTAGCAGCGATCCGTGCACTGGGATTCGAAGCGTACCACATGTACGGCGCGCGCGGCTGCTGGCTGTCGCTTCGCGCCGCCATTGCGATCGTCAGCTACGACTACTCATTGGACCTGAATCCTTTTGCGATTTCCAAGGCCACCCGACTCGTGCAACTTTGGCATGGCACTCCGCTAAAAAAGCTGGGAGCCGACGACAAGTTCGACGCCAACCGTGTGTTTCCCAAACCGAAATCTCTTCGCTGCGGACTTTGTCATCACCTTAAATTGCAACAACGGCGTTTTTTTTGGAAGCTTTTCCCTCGAAGGCAGGCTGATCTTTTAATCGCGGCCTCTGACGAGGTCGCACGGGTTTTGGCCGGCCTGTTTCAACTACCGCGTTCCATCTGCAAAGTAACCGGTTACCCGCGAAATGACGCGATCTTCTCTCCTCCGTGTCTTCCGCCTATTCCCGATCATAAACGTGCCATTTATCTGCCCACCTGGCGCGGCACCGTTTTCGAGCGGGCTTCGTTTTTTGAATTTGACGTGAAACGCCTCGACGAATTGTTGGCAAGGCACAAACTTGTCTTATATTTCAAACCGCACCCTGTCAGTCTGCCCCGTCCCGAATTTCTCGCCCAGCTCAAGGAGGCAAAAAACATCCGTCTCTTGGAAACTAACGATTTGTACGGGGTTCTCAGTTCCTTTGACGCGCTTGTGACGGACTATTCCAGCATTTACTTCGACTATCTGCTCCTCGATCGTCCCATTGTTTTCCTCGCAGGGGACCTGGAGAATTACAAGACCCACGACCATGAGTTGTATTACGATTACGACTCCGTGACCCCCGGTCCCAAAGTCTCCACCTGGGAACAAATGGTGATCGCCCTGGCGGAAGAACTGGCCGCCCCGCAACGTCATGCCGCCCAGCGAAAAACGGTGCGAGACAAGTTCAATGCGTACAGCGATGCGCATTCCTCCGAACGAGTGTTCAGAGAAATCTTGCATTTGGCTTCTACACCGTAGCTGGGGCATTTTCACATGCCTACCGTAAGCGTCATCCTCCCCGCCTATAATGCCGCGGCATTTATTGAGCCGACCTTGCACAGCGTCCTGAACCAGACGTACAAGGATTTTGAGTTCATTGTCGTGGATGACGGTTCAACGGACGCGACGCGACAAGTGCTGGAAAAGTACGCCGACAAAATTCAATATGTTTACAAGAACAACGGCGGCCAGTCGAGTTCTCGCAACGCCGGAATCAAAATCGCACAGGGCAAGTACATCGCGCTGATTGATCATGACGATCTCTGGCTGGAACAAAAACTGGAGTTACAGGTGCGCGAGATTCAAAAAAGTCAAACCGTTGGCATGGTTACGTGCGGTTCAGTGCTGTTTCGAGGCAATGTGGATGTTGAAAGCGAGATCCCACGGATAAACTCAAAACCGCGCCAGCAACTCATCCGCGAATTATTGTTGAAAAACCTTCTTGGCTCCTGTTCCAAGACCTTGATTCGGACAGAGTGTTTTCGCACCCTCGGTTTGTTCGATGAATCGTTGCGAATGGCGGAAGACTGGGATTTATATCTGCGCATTGCGCAAGCGTATGACATTCGTTGCATCGAAAAACCGCTTGTGCGCTATCGCTTGCACGAGCGGAATTTCAGCACACAATCGGCAGAGGTGAATCTGTCCAATGAACTCGCTTTTTTGGGCCGCGTCTTTGCGTTACCTCAATTCCGCCGACGACGCCTGATTCGCGCACGATCTTTTGCCTTACGTTATTTGTGCGCTGCATGGATGTTTCGCGAAGCCGGCAACACTTCGCGCGCCCGACAATGTGTTTGGCACGCGTTGCGGTGCGATCCCCTCTGCATCCACACTCGTCTCTGTCTTGGAATGATACGAACTCTGTTTTTGACATCTCCCACACAAACATAATGAAAACGATCCTCAAAAGAATGGCGAAGTGTGTTTTGACGTTCGGGTTACCGGACTGGGCGATCCTGCGCCAGTTTTACCGAGGAGCTTATTACATTGTGATCATCCTGTATGAGGGATGCGTGTTCCTGAAGAAGGTCCTGATTGTGGAACCCACCATGCGCGCTCTTTGCACATCGGTCGGCAAACGGTTACGGATCGAGCGGATTCCCTACATGCGCCGGCGCGGAATCATCAAGATCGGCGACGATGTTTATATCTCCGGCAAGATTGACATCGCCTTCAACAGCGCTCTGGAATTGAACCCGCAGCTTGTCATCGGCAACCACACCTTTATCGGCCACCAGTGCAAATTCAGCATCAGCAAGAGCATCGTCATCGGTGATCACTGTCTGATCGCCGGAGACAACTCTTTTTTTGACAATGATGGACATCCGCTTGATCCCATCAAACGCCGCCAGGGGCATCGGATTACTCCCGACGATGTCCATCCGATTGTGATTGGCAACGATGTGTGGATTGGGACTGGGTGCAAAATCATGAAAGGCGTCCAGATTGGCGATCGAAGCATTGTGGGAGCCGCATCTGTTGTAACAAAGAGCGTACCCCCCGATAGCGTGGTAGCGGGTAATCCGGCGCGGATCATTCACACCCTCACATCGTCATCCTAGTTGGGAGTTTTTATTTCCATGCCGTTGGCGCTTCTTGCAACGTATATCGCCCTGATTCTTGTCCGTCCGATGGACTGGTGGGAACCGATCAAGGGTTGGCAGTTGGTCAACGCCACAGCCATTGCCACGTTGGCCGTTTCATTCACCACGATATTGTCCGAAGTGCCCGTTCTTTGGCGTCGTCTGCCTCCCTTGCGCGTAGGTGCATGGCTTTTGGTCGCTGTCAGTATTTCGTGGATATACCCGGCACAATGGTTGGGCGGCATTCTCCAGTCGTTCCAGGATTTCGGCAAAATCATGATCCTTTTCCTGCTGATTATCCTGATGGGGCGGGATCCGAAACGACTGCGATTGCTGATTTGGACCATGTTGTTGTGCACCGTCTGGATGGCCATCCACGCATGGTTGCAGTACACAACGGGAAGCGGCTTTGCGGAGTTGGAACCCATCATGAGGACGATTTATGACGCCGAAGGGAATTATGTGAAAACCGTCCCGCAAACAAGGGCGTTCGGCATTTTCAATGATCCCAATGATCTGTGTTTGCAATTTATTGTGGCCATTCCGCTTCTGTATGCGCAGGCGCGCGTTGCCCGAAACCCCGTGTTCACGACCATTGCCTTCTCCTTAATCCCGCTCATGGGATATGGCGCATGGCTCACCAATTCGCGTGGCGGAATTGTCGGTCTGTTCGGCATGGTGGTGGCGCACACCATTGTGCGTACCAAGTCGCTTTTCCGACGCTGGTTGGTCGCTTCTGCGGCCATTTCGTTGATCACCGTCATTGCCCCGGCACGTTTTAGTTTTGCGGTGGATGTCAGTCGCGTCAATCTGTGGGGTGACGGATTGCAAATGTTCAAAGAATATCCAATCTTTGGCGTCGGGCATAATATGTTTGCCAGTCACTCTGGTGGACATGTGGCACACAATTCCTACATCACCGCCCTAGCCGAACTGGGGCTTTTCGGTTATATCCCCTTCGTTTTGCTCATCTATCTCACCATGCTCTATCTCCGTCGTGCGGCTAACTTGGGTGCGGTTGTCGAGCGCGAGGATCAACTGATGCTCACCGGCATGTTCTCTGCTCTCTCCGGTTATTTGACCGCCATTTATTTTCTCTCCCGCAACTATATTGCGGTTCCGTACATCCTGCTGGCAATGGCGCTATGTCAGGTTGTGATCACATGCCAAAAAACTGGCACTTTTGAACAGGTTTTTGGCAACTGGCCCAAAACACGCAATCGCGCGTTGATATGGTGCTTGGCCAGTATCCCGGCAATATGGGGTACCGTGTTGATCAGCAACCGTCTCGCAGGCCGCTAAAGCGCAGCGGGAGCTTTTGGCCCCGGTAATACACAGAAAGCCCTTCAGAAAAAGCAGGAAATGGATCCCATGACAAACAACATCGTTACTCTTCCCGGAAGCAAGGTGGAGCTGTTTCTGGAAAAGGGCTTTGACATCTGGTTGCACAGTTACTTCGTCACCGGTCTGGTCCAACTCGCACGAGAGGGAACGATCTCGCTTGCTCTGATGCGACGACACGACCAGGTCCGCTGTTTGGCAATCCAGCAGGAAGACTACCCGTTGCTGCTACTTAAATGTACCGCCCCTCACCATGCTCGTCCGCGACTCGTCTGTTTTGATCCTCGTGACCAATCTGATGTATGGCAAAAAAAAGCGCTCGATGAATGTGATCTGTATTTCAAACGCAGCACCCATCCGCCCGACACCGCGAAACTGACGCCCTCCCAGCAAAGCAAAGTTCGCCCTATCAATCCAATGTTTGCAACCTGGTACCCTCATGCGGAAGGATGGACAGCGCGGATGTATTGGGCCTTTGTACGCTCTGCCCTGTTGCAAATCACAAAGGGGCAGCCCCTTCGGGACGCGCTCAATACCTGTTTGCGCAGTTGCCACAATTTTGCCTCACTTTCCTCCGTGGAACTTTACGAGGACACTCCGCACGGGGAAAAACGCCCGCAGGTCCTTTTCCAGACACGTTTGTGGGACCCGTCTGAAGAAAAAGGCTCGTGGGTTGACCAATGTAACCGCGAGCGAGTGGAAATGGTCCGCGTGTTGAGAACGAGGCTGGGTAATCGTTGTGTCGGAGGACTGATCCGCACTCCCTACGCCGAGAAACATTACCCGGACCTACTCTCCAACCTTACCCCCACTTCAAAAGCAAAACGACCGGAATTTATCCGCCTTTGCCGACAGTTTCTTATCCGCGTCAACATCAAAGCGCTGTTCGACGCCATCCCCTACAGTCTCGGTGAAACGTTGGCCGCCAACAACTGTCTGGTCAGCGAAACCATCCGTAACTCGTTTGCCACTCCACTCATCGCAGACAAACATTACCTCGTTTTTTCCACCCCGAACGAATGCGCCGACCGATGTCTCGAATTGCTCGACTCACCGGCCAAAGCCCAACGTCTCCGTGAAGAAGCCCACACCTACTACCGCGCCGCGGTCTGCCCGAAAGAAGCCATGCGAACCTACCTTACCCAAGCCCTCGCCTAACCCATCCTTACTATGCTCACCGCCATCATCACCACCATTCAGGAACCGACTTCCAGCGTGCGGGAACTCATTTCCGCCGTCTCTCGCGTCCAAGGCACTTTGTTGGTTATTGGCGACAAAAAGGGGCCGGCAAGCTTCCGCACACCCCATGCCGATTTTTTTCCTCTCGACGCTCAACTCCGCCTTCCCTACCGCCTCGCTCCCCTTCTGCCAGTCGGCCACTATGCCCGCAAAAACCTCGGTTACCTCATCGGCTTCTCCCAACACGCCCCATTCCTCTATGAAACCGACGATGACAATGCGCCAAACAACGCCTGGCAACCGCGCTCCCTCCAAACTCGCGCCCAGCCTCTCACTCCGCGTCCTTGGGCAAATGTTTATCGGCTGTTTTGTAATGACCTTATCTGGCCACGCGGTTTTCCTCTCGACCAAGTGAACAACCCGCACACATTCCGCCACGACGCTACCGTTCCCGCCCAATTGTTTGTCTGTCCGATCCAACAAGGGCTTGCCGATCTTTCTCCCGATGTGGACGCGATCTGGCGGCTGTTGCTCGACCGCGAATTCTACTTTCCGCCAACTCAACAAAGTGTTTGGCTGCCGCCGGGTACTTGGTGCCCCTTCAACAGCCAAGCCACCTGGTGGTGGCCACCCGCTTACCCGCTAATGTATCTGCCGTCCTATTGTTCGTTTCGCATGACCGACATCTGGCGCAGTTTCATCGCGCAACGCTGCCTCTGGGAACTCGGCCATGGCCTTGTTTTCCACCCGCCCGAAGTCATCCAGCAACGCAACATCCACAATCTTCTGCGCGACTTCGAGCAGGAAGTCCCCGGCTACCTCCACAACCCAAAAATCGTCCAGACGCTAACCGACCTTTCGCTGGCTCCCGGCACCGGCGCCGTGGCCGACAACCTCATGCGCTGCTACGAAGCCATGGTCGCTAAGGGGTTCATCCCCTCCGACGAGCTTCCGCTGGTCAAAGCATGGCTGGCTGACATCGAATCACTGGGCTAGATGCTCACCATCGTTCAATGCGTCAACAACCTTGACCTCGGCGGCCTGGAACAAATGGTACTCACGTTGGCCGTCGCATTACGGGAGCGTGGGTTCAGCTCCACGATCTGCTGTGTGGAAGACCGCGGCGCGCTCGCCGACCAGGCCGAAGCCTCCGGTATCCCTGTACACGCGCTGCAAATGCGCTGTCACGGTAAACTCAAAACCCTTCGGGCACTGTGCGCTTTGTGTGAAAACCAAAAACCGGTCGTGATTCATTCGCACAACTTCAAGCCTTTCTACTACGCGGCACTGGCGACCATGCTCGGCGCGACCGACGGCCATGTCCATTCCCGGCATGGCTCCCTGCTCCGCCCCCACCCTGCCGTCTGGCGTTACCGTCTCCTGCGCCCCTGGGTGGACGAGTGGGTTACGGTTTCCGCCGACCGTCAAACCGAATTGGCTGAGCGTACTGGATTACCGACGGGAAACATTCACGTGCTGGCGAATGGCATTGATACCAACCGGTTTTGCCCCGCCGCCGACAAACGAACCGTCCGCACCGCACTCGGCTTGCCACTAGACTCTCCGATCATCATCTGCGTCGCCCGCCTTGCGCCGGAAAAAGACCTGGGCACTCTCCTCCGCGCCTTCAAAATCCTTTCTGAGTCTTGGATAGGAACAAACCGTCGGAGTCTCCAAAATGCTTCAACCGGCAATAGTGCGTTCGGCGAGCGCGCCCTACCGGTACTGCTCTTCGTGGGGGATGGCCCGGAACGCGCAAAGTTGGAATCTCTGACCCGCGACCTCGGCCTGCCCCTTGGAGGGCCACACTCCGTCGTGGCCAATCCTGTATTCCCAGCGGACACGGCAGAGCGCATCCCTCCAACTGGTCATGTGTGGTTTCTCGGTACCCGCTCCGACACTCACAAACTATTACAAGCTGCCGATGTTTTTGCTTTGTCGTCGTTGTCCGAAGGGCTGTCGGTAGCCCTCATCGAAGCCGCCGCGTGCGGTTTGCCGATCGTTGCGACCGATGTCGGCGGCAATCCCGAAGTGGTGAACGCACCGCACGGAGGACGGCTTGTCCCGCCCAGCAATCCCGAAGCGATGGCTGTCGCGCTGCGGGAGGTTCTCGGCAATGACGTGCTCCGCTCGACCATGAGTCGGGCCGCGCGGGAACATGCGCTGACGCGTTTTTCGGTGAAACAGATGCTCAACGCCTATCTCGCGCTCTATGAGAATTGCGTACAGAAACGGGGATTATCCCTGACATCAAAATGCTGACTTTTTTCGAACGCCAGGCCGTTCTGCGCGGTGATTACGAGGCGTCATCGCTTCGTTCTATCGCGCAGGAACGCAGTGTGCCTGATTTTGGGTTCAACCCATTCCACCGTCAAGGGTTGTTGTACAAACCGTTTCTTGACCATGAGACCCCGCATTCGGTTCGGTGGCCGGGAGGCAAGTTGTTTGCGGTTTGTCTGACTCACGATGTGGATCGAGTAACAGAGGCAGATTGTTTTCAAGCCCTTCGGCACATTCGCACGGTCCTCCGAAGCCGTCCGTCTCTCGGCGGCGCGGAGTTGGCCTTTCAGATCGGGCTGGCGGCGCGCCGTTTCTTGCTGGCCACATGGCGCGCCGGACGCGTGGATCCCTTGTGGTGTTATGAGCGATGGTTGGAAGCGGAAGATCGCGTTGGCGCTCGTTCCACATTTTTTTTCTTTCCGGACAACGTTTCGTTAGCCCATTTCAGTGACCTCAGTTACTCATTTGAAGACGACATCGGCTTTCGGGGACAAAAGATGACGGTGGCGGAGTTCATGCGGACACTTGCCAAAGAGGGTTGGGAAGTTGGATTGCACGGTTCCTGGCATGCGGCGAGCAGTCTTCCCGAATTAAAGGCTCAAAAAACGCGCGTCGAGAAAGTTATCGGCCAATCGGTAACCAGTGTGCGTCAACACTGGTTGCATTATGACATCCAGACGACTCCCCGCGTTCATGCCGACGCGGGATTTCGTTTTGACAGCACCTTGGGATTCAACGACAATGTGGGGTTCCGGTTCGGCACCAGCTTTCCATGGCCTCTTACGGATCGGCAAACCCACGCGGTGTTGCCGGTATGGGAAATTCCCTTGATCGCCCAAGACACAGCGCTACTCAATCCCTTGAAGGGGCTGCGTCTCGACCTAGAAACCGCCTTTTCGTACATCATGCAATTAACAGACGAAGTGATGCGGGTGGGAGGAGTTCTTACTCTTTCGTTTCACCCCGAAAACATTCATCCCCGACGCTGTCCGGGATGGTTTGAGCTTTATGAGCGTGTTCTTGCCGAACTCAAGGCGCGCGATCCATGGTTTGCTACTATTTGTCAGGTCGGCGAACATTGTTTGCAAAACGCCGCAACCCATTCCTAGCCCATGTCGCTACGCGTTCTCTACGTCTCCAACCTCTACCCCAGCGCGCTGCGGCCCATGGCGGGTTTTTTTCATGTGCCCCTGTTTGACCGTCTGGCAGACAGATGTGAGTTCAAGGTAATTCAGGTTTTCATGACCTCGCTAGTGACCCCGACAGCAACCAATCACGTTTTCGCGTCACCACCTTTTGATTCACGCGTTGCGACACGTGTCAAAGCGTATTATCTCCCCAAACTGGGACACTGGAATGGCATGTTGTTCTCTTTGGCGGTGGCGCATCCGGTGGCGACAGTCGTCCGTGACTGGCATCCCGATGTCCTCTTTAGTTCTTGGCTTTATCCCGATGCGTTCGGCACCTTGCGTCTGGCCCAAAAATGGCGGTTGCCCCTGGTCTGCGACGCGGTCGGTTCCGATGTCAACATTCTGATGGCTCATCCCGGTCGTCGCCGCCAAATCCTGCAACTTCTCCAACAGTCTGCCACTGTGGTCACACGCAGCAGAGCGCTGTGCGAGAAATTAATTGGAGAAGGGGTTCCTCCCCATAAGATCACCGTGCTCTATAACGGCGTGGATCATTCCCGTTTTCAGGTCTTGGACCGCTGCCAGTGCGCGCAACGCCTGGGACTCGATCCGAATCGTCGGCGCATCCTGTTTGCGGGCGCCTTCCTGCCGGTCAAAAACCTCGCAACATTGATCGAAGCGTTTGCCGCCGTGCGCGCAAACGGGTTTCCCCATCTGGAACTGGTATTGGCGGGAACTGGCCCCTTGGAATCGCGATTGCGACGTCGCGTGACCAAGCTCCGACTTCAAGACGCCGTTCGGATAACCGGCCGGTTTATTGCTCACGACGAGGTCCCCTACTGGATGGGGGCAGCCGATCTTTTGTGTCTTCCCAGTCTTCATGAGGGTGTACCCAATGTGATTCTCGAAGCGCTGGCCTGCGGTCTGCCGATCGTTGCTTCCCGCGTGGGCGGCATCCCGGAAGTCGTGCCAGAACACGCGGGCATCCTGATACGACAACCGACCGATGCCGATGAGTTGGCGCAAACGTTATGCGAAGCGCTTCAACGCTCATGGGATCGCGCCGCCATTTGTTCCACCGCAACCCGATTCACGTGGGATGCCGCTGCCGAAACCCTGTTCCAGGTTCTCACTCATGCCGCCAACACAACGTTGCGCTAAATCGTTTTACCTGCTTCCCGAATGGGTCACGTTGATGGAGCGATGGACCGGCATGCCGTCGCACCGCCTGGATCTGAAGGGAGAGCATGGCGGTCAATTCAGCGCGATACTATACGGTCGTCCAGGGCACCTGGCTCAACCCCGCTACATGCCTTATCTTGGTTGCGAGTTTGTCCCTACCCCCAGCGATCACGGCCACAAGGTCACGCTCCAATGGCTGGACGTGGCGCAACAGTTTATTACCGAGTTGCGCAAGCTCGGCTGGAAACGCTGGCTGACTCTTCCACCTGAACTGACCGATATGCGTCCCTTCCGTTGGGCCAAAATCCTCCCAACGCCTCGTTACACCTACTGCATTCCCGCCACCGACCTCGGTAATCCGGTTGCCTGGTCACGCCGCATCAAACGCAGCATCAAAAACGCCCAGCAGGAGGGTTACACCGTCGAACGCAATGAGGATCTCGATGCCGCTTGCTACAATTTCAAATCCACCCAGCAACGACAGGATTTTGACTATGCCGTCAGCCGTCAGATGTTGCAGGAGGCCATGACTGTATTGGGAACGGAACGGTTTCGCCTGTACAATGCCTATGACAAGAACCGCCAACCCGCTTGTTCCATCATCGTCCTGTATCGCGCAGGCGCTGTCGTGCAAGACTGGCTGGCCGGCACCGCCGCCGAACACCTCAAAAGCGGCGTGACACAATTGGTGCGCGAGGTTTTGTTCGCCGACCTCAAGCAACTCGACACGGCTGGGTTTGATTTTTGTGGCGCCAACATTCCTGCCGTCGCCGCGGCCAAGTCGGAGTTTGGGGCGACGTTGATGCCTTTTTATCAACTGGAACCGCTCAATTTGCGGTATCTGATCAAGTACGCGATCCAGTTCCTCCAACCGTCGTGACCACTCCTTCCATTACGCCGTTACGAATTGTGTTTCTCGGTCAGAACGGGATTTTCTCGCTCGCGCCATTGCGAGCCATCACCGAACATCATGTGATTGTCGGTGTTGCCGAGTCCGCTCCACGAGGTTCCCGACGACTGACATGGCGGATCTGGCGTTTTTTTCAAGGGCTGAGTCGCCACAGTGGGTTACGGCGGTTTGCGTGGCAAAAGCGCATCCCTTTTTTCTATCTTACAAAGGAAAGGTTTCACGCCTTCGCCGGATTTCTCAAGAGTCTCAATCCCGATTTGCTTTGCATGGCGTCCGTTTCTCAAATCCTGCCCACCGAAATCCTGAGGATTCCTCGCTTGGGCGTTCTCAATGTTCATCCTTCCTTGCTGCCCAGGTACCGGGGACCGAACCCGTTGTTTTGGCAACTCTACGAGATGGATTCCGAAGGTGGAGTTACCATTCATTTTGCCGACGAAGGGGAAGACACCGGAGATATCGTACTTCAACAGAGTTTCGCCATCCCCGCCGACATGGATGGTCGCCAAATGATCGCTCGCGTGAGCGCGCTCGGCGCCGACCTCCTGCGACAGGCACTTGACGCCATCGCAGAAGGCTCTGTTGTCCGCCGCCGTCAGTCGCACCTGCCCTGCCCTCTTCGCGCGCGCAAC